>TBL_comb47_HYPODRAFT_10003655_pt1 | contig 18088 bp, 12 predicted proteins | sample TroBogypolimnion_40_FD_10682 | JGI IMG/M metagenome (IMG submission 10682)
GGGCGAACTCATTGGTCGGCCATGATGCGGCGGCGACACGTGAGGCAATGTCAGCGATGCTTCGTTCCTTCCAAGCACGTCGAGCACTCGACTGAAGCGATGGAGGTCGAAGGAATGCGACCGCGCCGATGACTGCCAAAAGCAGAGCACAAACGATGGCGAGGACGAGGAGTTTCTTCACGGCTTACGAAAAAGGCTGAGCCGCGCCGGACCAAAAAACCGCGAACCGCGAAGCGGAACTGACAGCGCCAACCGGCGTTGGCTCCGGCGATTTGTTAGGCGTATGTTTCATCATCTAGTCAAATCCTCCACTCGGTGTGCCTGAATGCCGTTATCTTCCGCATCAATGAGCGGAGATGTCAACAGATATGGCGATTTCGGATGATAAACAGTCCATCTATCTCCGTATGCCGTTTGTGTGTAGCTCAACTCTACAATCCACGCGGCATGATCTGGCTCAAGTCTCCATGTCCCGCCGCCCGAAAGTGGCTTGGCTTGGCCAGACATAGACTGGCCCGGAAAATTTGTGGCAAGAAAAGTATGGTCGGCGCTCAAACGCAAGAACTGCGTGGCTGAAACGGCTGAACTGGAAATTGGAATCCATGTGCCAGCCAAGTCGGAAATCTTTGGCTGCTCGTCGGGATTCTGGCTGCAACCAGCCAAAGCTAGTAAAACCAGAATGAATGCGATGCGCCACATACGCCTAACGATTGATCAACGGCCCCCCATTTATTGGTTCGTTTAACGGCGTGCATAAATCTGATAGGCAATGCCCTTCCGATAAGTGCATTGTGGCAGGAACGGCGTGGAAGTCAAGGTATTAAAAAGTCATATAAAACGCTGGGGGTATCCCTCCCCAGAATCGAGGCTCGTCCAGAAATTCCGCCGGTCGTATAGGGCACGATGTTAATTCATGATGCAATTCGTTCTCTGCGAGACTTTTGTGTGATTCGGCACTTCTACGGAGCTTGGTCATTCCTTTAGGTGGACGGTTTCTATAAACATTTCGCTCCTACGGAGTTGGGAGAGCTACGGAGCTGGGAGATCTCGGTTTGGGATACCGCCGTGAAAATTAACTCGACCCCTTTAGCAGGGTAATCACAATGGCCGTCATGCGCATGATGAACCCAGTTACGATCGGCCTGGCCGTGGTCCTCAGCCTGCTTGGGGGGACGAGGCCGGCCTGGGGCCAACTCCATGGCATTCATGGGAACGTGGTGGAGGCGGGAGCCCATGGCGATGGGCAGGAGGATGGCACCGCCGTGTTCCAGAAGTTGCTGGATGAGGCGGGCAAGGCTGGCGGCGGGATCGTGGAAGTGCCGGCGGGACGATTCCGCATCAACGGGCATCTTTCGATTCCGGCCAACGTGACCCTGGAGGGCATCTACCGGGTGCCACCCAACCCCGGCCCCCGGAACGGAACCGCGGCCAATGGATCGGTGTTGCTCGCCTACGCCGGACGGGGGTCCGCGGCGGGGCCGCCGTTCATCCGGTTGAACGGGGACAATGCGGCCCTGGCCGGGCTGGTGGTGGTTTATCCTGAGTGGAAACAGACCGACGTGCCGCCGATTCCGTATCCGCCGTGCGTGTCGGGTGACGGGCATGAGAACGTGGGGATCCGTGATTGTTGCTTTCTGAACCCCTACGAGGCGATTCAGCTCGTGCGGGCCGCGCGGCACCTGGTCCGCAATGTGACCGGTTACCCGAGCAAGCGGGGGATTTACGTGGACGAGTGCTACGATATCGGGCACATCGAGAACGTGCATTTCTGGCCGTTCGGGGTGGCCTACCAGCCGGAAGATCCGTACTGCAAGTGGGTGAACACGCAAGGGGTGGCCTTCGAGTTGGCGCGCACCGATTGGCACTATGTCCATAACACGTTCTGTTTTGGTTACGGCATCGGGTACAAGTTTTCGCAGTCGAAGTCCGGGAGCGCCAACGGCAATTTTCTCGGCCTGGGGGCCGATTCGTGCCAGCGGGCGGTGGTGGTGGAGCAGGCGCAACCGCCGGGGTTGCTGATCTCGAATGGGGAATTTGTGGGGCGCTGGGGCAGCACCAACTCGATCTGCGTGGAAATCGGGCCGGAACTCGAAGGGACGGTGAGCCTGGTGAACTGCTCGTTTTGGGGACCGATTGACCGGTGCCTGTGGATGCGCGGTGCGGCAGGTCAACTGACGGCGAGCGCGTGCCATTTTCTGGACTGGGACAATGGGGGCGTCGGGGCGCCCGCGCTCCAGATCGATGCCGGGCGAGCCATCGTCCAGGCGTGCTCGTTCAACCGCAACAAACTGCATGTCTCGGTCGGCTCGAACGTTATTTCGGCGATCCTGTCGGCCAACCAGGCCGAAGGGGGTTTTCGCGTGAAGAACCTGGCCGGGAAGAAGACCCAGGCGGGCCTCAATGAGGAAAATCCTGTGGCGTGGACCGAGACCGCGCGCTTGGCATACCAGCTCGACGTTGGGGGCCCCGCCGACGGCGCCTGCCTGGAGGGTTTTCATGATCCGGAAAAGACGGACCGGCCGTTCCGGTGGTCGCTCGACAAATCGCGCCTGCTGCTGCCCGTGGTGCCCGGGAAGCGGTATTCGATCCGCCTGGAGATGAGCGTTCCAGCGTCGGCGCTCAATGCCGAGGCGGGCCTCTATGTCGGCGGGAAGCGAGTTGCTCCGCTCAAGAGCGAGGCGGTGCTGGCGGCGGAGCTGCCGCCCGCCGAAGGCGACACGCTGGAGGCGGAGATCCGCTGCCAGGGTTGGGTGCCGCAGAAGACTAATTCAGGCTCGCAGGATCCCCGGGTGCTGGGGGTCCAGTTGTTTCGGGTGGCCATGAAGGCCGAGGGCGCCGGGGCTGGCAGCTTTAACGCCAACACGGGCCAAATGTCGCCCATTGGGGCAAAGGCGGCGCGATGATCCGACCTCGGCGTGGTGCGTCTCACACTGGTCCTATTTCCAGCAGGGGCTGGTTCAACCTTGAAGAAGGTCTGCCCCTTCCACTCATGAATGCATCCCACGGAGTTTCCGGTAGCGGCGCGGGCCGCAGCCGCAACGTAGCGCCCCCCAATGACCGTCGGCAAAACGGCGGGCGATCCGGTTTCGTTTCCGTCATTGCGGGCCTCGGTTTGGGCCTGTTTCTGGTGGCGCTGCCCGTGTCAGCCGCCGACCCGGTGAAGGCTGAATTGACCGGGCGAGTAAAATCTATTGCCGAGCTGAAGCAGGTTGACCCCAACCATCCCGGAGTGGTCAAGGTCGATTCCGGCCTGACCAACGCCGCCAAGTGGTACCAGGACAGCGTGTTTTATCACATCTGGCTCGATGGTTTTGCGGACTCGGATGGGGACGGGCACGGCGATCTGAGGGGTGTGCTCAATCACCTGGACTATCTCAACGATGGGAAAGCCGATTCGAAGACGTCCCTGGGCGTAACCGCGCTCTGGCTGTCGCCTTTCTTTGACGCCAACTCCACGCACCGCTACGATGCAAAATCGTATTACAAGGTGGATCCGAGGCTCGGCGACATGAGCCTGTTGAAAACGGTCGTGCAGCAGGCGCACCAACGAGGCATGAAGATCCTATTTGACGTGGTACCGAACCACAGTTCGTCAGCGCATCCCTTTTTTCTGAACTCGCGTTCCGCCACCAATGCGCTGTTGCGCGATTTCTACGTTTGGAGCGAATCGCCCCCGCAAGGCGGGAGCCGGGAGTGGACCCGGACCGAGACCGGGTTCTATTACGCTCATTTTGGGCGCGGCATGCCCGATCTGAACTATCTCAATCCGCTGGTCGTCGAGGAAATGCAAAACGTCATGCGTTTCTACTTCAATCTGGGCTTTGACGGCACTCGGCTCGATGCGGTGCGCTATCTGATTGAGGAGGGCAAACAAACTACCGACACCCAGGGCACCCATCGCATCCTGAAAGAACTCCGCAAGACCGCCGGCGAATATACCGGGGACCGTTATCTGGTGGGGGAAGCCTGGGCCAGCAATGACCTCATGAAGGAGTATTACGGGAATGGGGACGAGTTGACGGCCTGCTTCAACTTCAGTTTCCCGGGCAGCGTGGCGAACTCCATCGAGCGTGGTGACGGCGACGCGATCGACAGCAACATTTCCTATTTTTGCCAGAATCTGCCCCGGGGGTTTGTACCGGCCAATTTTCTGGTGAATCACGACAACGCCGGCTCCCGGAGCATGACCCGCTATAACAAGGACATGCGGAAGATCCGGCTGGCGACCGCTTTGAACCTGCTGGAGTGGGGGATTCCCTACGTCTATTATGGCGAGGAAATCGGCATGGAAGGCCAGAACGGAAGGGACACGAATATGCGGCGGCCGTTGCTCTGGAAGGATGCTGAAGACCAGGGCAAGGATCCGGAGTCGCTGCTCTCGTGGCACCGCAATATGATCCGCGCCCGTTTGGGCAGCGCGGCCCTGCGTCATGGCGAGTACCGCCGCCTCGAGGTTGGCGACCACCAGGTATATGCCTTCCTGCGCACGACCCCGGAACAAAAAGTGCTCTGCCTGTTCAACCTCAACACCACCGACGCCAAGGCGCTTAGGCTGAACCTGGCCGCCGAATTTTCCCGGGAGGTCTATCCGATTGTCGGTAAGAAAGGCGAAGGAATGCCGGCGGCTTATCAGCTCTCGATGGTCCCCGGGGAAGTCAGAGTTCTGTCGCTCGATGTCGAGGCCAAGAAGGTCTGCGACACACCCGAGCATTAAACGAGCATCCCGCCGAGGAGGTGAGCCAAGCCCGGGAACCACGACGGGCGGCACGGTCGCCCGCGTGTGGAAAAGGAGGCCAAGGCGCGCCTCGACCTGGCACTAGGAGAGCAGGCGACGGCCTGGTCTGCCACCGCTGGGCCGGGATCGCGCCACTGGGGGACTTTCATGGCGTGAGCCTACACCAGTTTCCGGACTTTTCCATCCTTTCTCGGTGGCGGAGCCCTGCGTCCTGGGGCTACAATCCGGTATGATACGGAATGTCATCTTCGATTGGTCCGGGACGCTGGTGGACGATCTGCCGGCGGTGTGGCGGGCGACCAACTACGTGCTGGCGCAGGCGCAGCGGGCAGAGATGAGCCTCGAGGAATTCCGGGCCGAGTTTTGCCTGCCGTTCACCCTTTTTTATGACCGTTACACGCCGCACGTGCCGCTGGCCCAACTCGAGGCGTGGTTCCACAGCCATTTCAGCCAGGTCCAGGACTCGGTGTGTGAGTTGCCGCATGCGCGGGAATTCCTCGAGTTTTGCCGGGCCCGCGGGCTGCGCACGTTTCTCCTGAGCACGGTCCACGAGGCCTACTTTACTATCCAGGCGGGCAACACCGGGTTCGCCCAGTTTCTGGATCGGCCCTACGTGGGGGTGTGGGATAAGCGGCAGAAGATCCATGAGATCCTGGAGGAGAACGGGTTGCGACCGGAGGAGACGCTGTTTGTGGGGGACATGCAGCACGATATCGAAACGGCGCGCCATGGTGGGGTGCATTCGTGCGCGGTGTTGACCGGCTACAATACGCTGACGCAACTGCGAGCGGCGGAGCCAGACGTCATCGTCGAGCATCTGCGGGAACTGCGGGACATCCTGGAGGCACATGGGCTGCANTTGAGGCGGCAGGGGAGCCCGGGCGAGGAGACTCGGATGCCGGTGGTGACCGTGGGCGGGCTGATCTTCGATGAGGCGGGTCGGGTCTTGATGGTGCGGACCCATAAATGGTCGCATCTGTGGGGCATTCCGGGCGGGAAGATCAAATGGGGGGAGGGCTCGGAGGGCGCCTTGCGGCGGGAACTCAAGGAGGAAACGGACCTTGAAATCAGGGACATCGAGTTCGTGCTGGTGCAGGATTGCATTCACTCGAAAGAATTTTATCGCGATGCCCATTTCGTTTTGCTCAACTACACTTGCCGTTGCGTGGGAGCGCCGGTGGTGACGTTGAACGACGAGGCGCGTGAGTTTCGGTGGCTGGCCCCACCGGAGGCCCTCACGCTGCCGATTAATGAGCCGACTCGCCGGTTATTGCTGGCGGTCCTGAAAGGGAAGCAGGGGGAGGGCACGGCCCCAGGGAGCAGCCTCCCGGCGGCGGAGCGGCTGGCGCCCTGATGGTCGGCCGGCAAGAGCAGGGCGTTTGGCCCCCCGGCGCGGGTGTCTGCGCTTGCGGGTTGGCTGGGGGGTCCGCCCGGTGAGGCGATGTGTTGGCAGTGGGACGCCGGCGACAGAACCTGTCATGAGCCCGGCGAGAAAGCGTAGAATGTCTAGAATTGCGATCGTGGATTTGGAAGTGTTTTATTGCGTGGGCGTGCCCGATGAAGAGCGCGCCCAGCCGCAACGTCTCCTGCTCACGGTGGAACTGAATCTGGATTTCGAATCCGCCTCGGTGAGCGACCGCATCGAGAAGACGATCGATTACCACGAGATCGTCCAGGACCTGCTGGCGTACGGGGAGGGGCGGAGTTGGAAGTTGCTGGAGAAGTTGGTGGCCAACGTGGCCGATCGGATCATGACCCAGTACCGGCCGCAATCGGTGGCGGTGGAGGCGAAGAAATTTGTCATTCCACAAGCGCGTTACGTCTCGGTCGCCGTGAGCCGCAGCCGGCGGTGAGAACCAGCGTCCTGAGGGCGCTGGCGTGTCGAACTAGGGTTCCGTAACTCCGGGGGTGAAAACCGGGCAATTTCTCTCTTGACATTGGATTCAGCTTTTGATTAGTCTGTAGGGCAGTTTTCATGAAAACGACGCGCCTTCTCTGTTGTCTTCTTCTTTGCCATTCTCAAGCCAGGGCGGCAACGCTGTTCGTAAGCCCCGGTGGCAACGACGGCAATAGCGGCCAAACCTGGGCCAGCGCCAAGAGGAGCGTGAGCGCGGCTTTGGTCGCAGCTCAGGCGGGGGATCAAATCCAGGTCGCGTTCGGAACTTATGCGGAACGGATTAACCTGAAGAAGGGGGTTGCGCTTTACGGCGGGTACTCCGGTGTGGCCGGGCAGCGGGATTATGGATTGTATCCGACTTTTCTGGACGGCGGGGCGGGAGGATGCGTGGTGTTGTGCCAGGATGCCACAGCGGGGCTCGACACCCGGATCGACGGGTTTGTGATCCAAAACGGGAAAGGCATCGGAGAAGGCGGCATAGGCGTGGTTGGGGGCGCTCCGACGGTTGCCAACAACACGATAAGAAACAACGTGTCGGCCGGCGAAGGAGCCGGCATTTGCTGCAACCATGGCGCGCATCCGCTGATCCTGAATAACGCCATCTACGGCAATACGGCCAGCGGGGCGCAGGGTGACGGGGCGGGCATCTGCTGCATGTCGGGTGACACGACGGGCACGGTGGGCTCGTATCCGCAGATTATCGGCAACCAGATCTTCGGCAATGTCGCTTATCAGAATGGCGGGGGTATTTGCTCGAAAGGGGGCAGTTCTCCGACAATCGCTGGCAATAACATTACGATGAACCTCTCGGGCGTGGATACGGAGGATGGGCAACGGCCCAGCTACGGAGCGGGCGGCATCGGATGCGTGGAGGGAGGCGCGGCCATCATCCGGGACAACCTGATCACGGCCAACGCCGGGTTGCATGGCGGCGGCATCCTGGTTTATGACGCCGGAACCGGCGTCAAGATCTTCAACAACACGATCGTGGGAAACAGTCCCAACGGGCTGCGGTGGAAGAATAGCACGCTGACGATGGTCAACAACCTCGTCCAGGGGAATGCGGTAGGCATCTCGGTCATGGTGGCTGCGCCGGGCGGCGCCCCGGTCTTTGCCCACAATTCCGTGTTTGGCAATGCCGTCGATTTCGATGGTTTTTCCAATCCGGGATTTGCCAATGGCAATATGCCCGTGGATGCGTTGCTGGCGAGTCCCGCAGGCAATAATTTTCACCTCCAACGCAATTCGCCCTGCCGGGATGCCGGCGATCCGACGGTTCTGGTGGCCAACGAGACGGACGTGTATGGCAAACCTCGGGCGCGCGGCGGGCAAGTAGATATCGGAGCCGACGAATGCGACGGCGCGTTATGGAACGTGGCGCCCCGGGTGATCCGGGTCAAGCCGACTGGCAACGACAACAATGACGGGTCGACGTGGCCGCTATCCAAACAAACCGTGTCGGGGGCCTTGGCCGCCGCCGACGCCGGGGGCGGAGCGCAGGTTTGGGTCTGCCAGGGCACTTACTTGGGGGGTGGCCTGGCGCTCCATCCGTTTGTCTACCTTTATGGGGGCTTCAATGGCACCGAAAACTACCTGACCAACCGGAACCCCGCCCTGTATGCGACCATCCTGAACGGCAACAATACCAATTATGTCATCCGAGCCTCCGCGGGGTATCAGCTCAGCACAATCGACGGCTTCACGATCACCGGCGGGCGCCAGACGAGTTCCTTCGCGGTAAGCGGCGGGGTGAGCAGCTTCCTGAACGGCGCCACCATTCAGAACAATGTGATCAACGGCAACAACGCTCCCCTGGGCGCCGGCATCGGCCTATATGGCTCGACCGCGCTGGTCCAGAACAACGTCATCACCACCAACACGGCTGCCGACGGAAGCGGCGTCGGGGCGGGCATCTACGCCTATTTTTCGACGCCGGTGATCCAAAACAATGACCTCTCCTATAATAACTGCTCGGCGGGCGGGGGCGGAGTTTACTTTACGACCTCCAAGCCGTACATCCTCAACAACCGCATCCACGACAACAACGGCAGCGGCATTCACGGCGAGACCGCAAACCTGGCGGAATGGGTGAACGGCGATACGACTGTACTCGGCAATAACTTGATCTATCGCAACCTGTCCGACTCCAGTGGTGGCGGGGGCCTGTACCTGCTGTATTGTGCCGGGGCCGTGGTGGTGAACAACGTGATTGCTTACAACGCCGCTGGCGGCACCACCGGGGGCGGGCTCAGTTTGACACACGGCGATGACCTCGACGGTTTTCTGGTAGTGGCCAACAACACCATCGTGGGCAATCGATGCAATTACGCGCTGAACCTGCCGCCGTACCAGGGAGCCGGCATCTACCTTTATCTCATCCAGAATCCGACGCTGGTGCTGGCCAATAACATTGTGGCGGGAAACCAGAGCGGCATCTTCAACCTGAATGCCAGTGCCGCCAACCCAATCCTGGTAAACAACGACGTCTATGGCAATGTGATCGGCTCCAGCATCCAGAATTACCAGACCAATTATCTCCAAGGCGGCGCGCTGCCACACCCCACGGACATCTCGCTGGACCCTTTGTTCGTCAATGCGCCCAGCTTCGATTTTCACGTTGCGTCCAGTTCGCCCTGCATTGATGCCGCCGCGGCCCTTTATGCGCCGATCGGCGATCTGGAAGGCGTGCCCCGCCCGCAAGATGGCGACCATAACGGCACATCGTTGCCCGACATCGGCGCTTTCGAGAACCATAGCATCGCCCCATGGCCCCCGCCAATCTGGTCGCCAGCCGCGGAGCCTTCACGGACCATATCCACCTCTCCTGGAGCGCTGTCCCGAACGCCGGCAGCTACCAAGTCTGGCGTCGGCCGGCGGCCACTCCCACCGTCCAATCCAACCTGGTCTATGAAGCCATCGGCCAAACCAATGTGGTTTACGATGATTGGGCGGTCCTCTCGGGTGTGACCAACAGCTACTTGGTCACAGCCAAAGTGACGGTCAACCAGGTGGTCGTGGTCACCACGGGCGGGACCGCGTATTATTCCTTCCAACCGATGGTCTATAGCAGCCTGCCGAGTGGGCCGGTCGATGGCAGCGTGCTTCCCGTCTCCCCCTACCAACAATGGCGCCAGAGCCAGTTTACCGTGCAGCAAATCACCAATAGCAGTATCGGCGGTGACCTGGCCGACCCGGACCACGATGGGATGCCCAACGTCTGGAAATACGCCATGGGATTGGCTCCCTGGTCTGCGCCCGGCCCGGGCTGTGTGTTGGCCGGTCTCTGCCAGACCAACGGCGCGAGCTATGCCACGCTCACGTATCGGCTGGCCAAACCGGCACCCACAGATATCGCCGTGTTCGTGGACTGCGCGACCAACCTGCCTAGCTCGAATTGGAGTACCAACGGAGTGATTCCGCTGGGCACGGTGGACAGGGGAACTTACCTGGAGAACACGGTGCGAGCGCCCTGGAGTACCTCCGGCGGGAAACCAGGTTTTTTGCGACTGCGGCTTAGTCTGGGCGGCCCTTAGCCCAAAGACCTCGCGCGTGGGGACCAACGGCCAGCCCGCCTCGGAGGGGGAAGGGCGGGGCCTAACCCGGATAGCCGGCGATATAGGTTTGCAACTGATTGATGGTGTTGGTCTGGGCGGAGATGACCCAGTTGACGAGGTCGCCGATGGAAACCACCCCGACGATGCGATCGCCTTCGAGGACGGGAAGATGACGGATGCGATGGTCGGTCATGATGCGGAGGCATTCCTCGACGGTGTGCGATGGGGAAACATGGATGACGTGGTCGGAGAGGATTTCGCGCACCGCGGTTTGTTTGGAGGCTTTGCCTTTGAGGATGACCTTGCGGGTGTAGTCGCGCTCGGAGATGATGCCCACCAAGCGGTTATTCTCGGTGACGAGGAGAGCGCCGACGTTCTTGTCGGCCATCATCTGGATGGCGTCGAACACGGTCACGTCGGGAGAGACGGACCAGGAGTTTGCGCCTTTATGGCTGAGGATTTCGCTGATGGTGCCGGTCGTGTTCATGGTTGGTTCTTCTCTCTCAAGCAGGACTGTGGGTCACGGGGAAACCGGTCAGGCCGGCCGAGGCGGTTCGGTCTGGCGTGGGAGCGGATTGGTCCAACATATTCACAGGGCCTAAGGTCAAATATGACAGGGGCTAAAATACCACGCGCCGCGGGGCATGTCATTGCTTTTTTTTTGAATGTTGGCTGGAGATGGCGGAGTATGAGCGATTGAAAATGCAATGTGAGTTTGAATCTCGGCAAGATCTTGCCGCCGGCGGGGCCGGTCTGGCCTCTCGGCGTCCGCCAGGCGCGATCCCGATCCCGTCATGAACCAGAAAATTGAAATTGTCCGACTGTCCAATTCGTCGCGAGATATCACCCGTTTTATGGAGGTCAGCTACCGGATTTACCGGGAAGACCCGTACTGGGTGGCGCCGCTGTTGATGGATCTGAAGAAGGTGTTTACCAAGGCTAACCCGCTGTTCGAGCACGCGGCGATGGAGTTATGGGTGGCGCGGCGGGAGGGGGAGGACGTGGGGCGGATCATGGGCCTGGTGGATCGGCATTACCTGAAGGTCTCGAAGGAACCGGCGGCGTTTTTCGGTTTTTTCGAGTCGATTGACGATAGCGAGGTGAGTCGGGGGTTGTTCCAGGCCGCCTTGGACTGGGCGCGGCAGCAGGGTCAGAAACGGCTGATCGGGCCGATGAATCCCACCACCAACGACGAGTGCGGCTTACTGGTGGCCGGTTTCGATTCCTCGCCGGTATTTATGATGCCGTACAACCCGGCCTATTACGCCCGGCTGGTCGAGGCCGAGGGTTTGCGCAAGGCCAAGGATCTGCTGGCGTTTCATATCGATCTGGCCAACATCCCGATGGAGCGGTTGAGCCGGATTGCGGGCAAGGTGAAGCAGCGGCTCAAGAACGTGGCGTTCCGGGCCATTACCAAGAAATCGCTCGGTCGGGACCTGGTCAAGGTGAAGGAGGTGTACAACGCCGCGTGGCAGGAGAACTGGGGTTTCGTGCCGATGACGGATGCGGAAATGGACTTCATGGCGGAGCGGCTCAAGCCGTTGCTCATGGAGGGGTTGGTGTGGCTGGCGGAAGTCGGGACGGATCCGGTGGGTTTTCTGCTGGCGATGCCGGACTACAACACCGCGCTGAAGCCGTTGAAAGGGCGCTTGCTGACCCCCAAGTTACTGGGCTTTTTGCCGTACTTGCTGGGTTGGAAACACCCGTCGCGCACCCGGGTGCTGACGTTGGGGGTCAAAGAGGAATATCGGGGGCGGGGGCTCGAATCGGCGCTCTTGATCGAGGGGCTCAAGGTCGGGTTTGAGAGCGGCGTGCGGGAATCGGAGGCGTCCTGGATTCTGGAGGACAACGTGATGATGTGCCGCGTGATGGAGGCGGTGGGGGGGCGCCCGTATAAGACCTACCGGCTCTATGAGCGGGAGGTGTGAACGGAAAAGCCGAACCAGGATGGGGAAAGAAAACAGGGACCCGGGTGGCCGGGGCGGTGGGTTAAGGCAGTTGCAGGATGGCGGGGCGCAAGGAGCCGACGAATTGGCTCGGCAGGCGGCGGTCCAGCGAGCCCGGCACCATCGCCTCCGGGGCTGCGTGACCGTCGCAAAAGAGGGCGTTGGCCTTCTGTGAGTGACGGAAGTGGGCGTTGGGATAATAGGCGCGGCTGGTATAATTGGTGGCAACGTCCAGGTAGTAAAACTCTTCGAGCATCGGGTTGGAGGGTGAAGCGGGCGCCTCGAAGTCGTTGACTTGGGCGGCGTCGCCGAAGAGCACGGTGTCGGTGGGGCGGAGGACGCGGTTCGCCTTGATGGGGGCGGAGTTGGGCGAGGCCGAGAGGTAAAGGTTGTAGCCATAGCCATAGGCAGCGCCCGTGGCCTTTAACTTGAAGTCGGACAGCCAATATTGGAGGGAAGGGCAAAGCTCGACGCCGCGTCCCCGCAAGTAAGGATAAAGCGCGCCCTGCGTGATGTCGAAGGGGCGTTGCCCTTCGCTGCCCGGGCCCAGCCAGCCGAACCAGAGGATCTGGCCATAGTTGGTCGAGCCGAAGAGATACCGGAAACAGTCCCCTGAGTGATCTTCCCAGTAAAGCTGCGCGGCGATCCCGAGTTGGTGCTGGTTGGAGGCGCACTTGACGCGATTGGCGGAGGCTTTTCCCCGGGTCAGGGCAGGCAGAAGCAAGGCCGCGAGGATCGCGATGATGGCGATGACGACCAGCAATTCGACCAAGGTGAAGGCGCGGTTAGCGGGTGGGCGAGCCTGGCGGTCCGCCGCCTGGGGAGCAGAAACCGGAGGGACGAATAAGCAGGTGCGCTTCTTGGCTTGTGGTTGGGGCAGTCCTTGCATGAATTCAGCCGGTTGCCAGCGTCGCTTCCGCCAGGGGCATCAAGGCCGTGCGGCGTTGACGCGATAAAAGGCGCTGGCCGGGGGGGGAATCGGGTCGCGCAATACCAGGCTGTCACCGGTGCCGGCGGTGGCGGGCGAGGCGGGGGTCCAGTGGATGAAATCCGAGGTGCGCTCCAGGGTGTACAACCAGTTGGTGGCGCTCATAAGCCGGGTTTGCCAGTTGCCCGCGGGGTCGAATTGCCCCGCCAACATGCCGACGGGGGAGGGGGCGGCGGTGAAGATGATATTTCCGACCGTGCCGTGGGCCAGGATAGAGCCATAGCCGTTGAAGTCGCTGTAGCTCTCGATAGCGAGCGTATCCACCTCGAATCCGAGGAAACCGGGAGGTGGGCCGGCATTCGGGACCGTGGTGAGCAAAACCCCGTTCTCCCAGATGGACGTGCGCAAGGTCTGGTCGGCACCGGTGTAGGCCAAGACGAGGTGAAGCACCTGTTTGGTGGGGAGTTCGAGGCCGATGAAACCGTTGGTGGACCAGTTCGAGGTGCCGACCCCGAGGCGGTCCACCAGGACGGCGGTGATTGAGGAGCCCCACACCCAGGAAACGTCGTCCGGAGCCGGGAAGTAGTCGAATTCGATCAAATTGGGAGAATCCGATCCGGTGCCGCGAAGGAACTTGGGACTGGTGGCATCAGCCAGGTTCAACAGGCCGATGCCGAGTTCAGCGGGTGAATCGAGGCTCACGGCGTCCGTCAGGTTCAGGTCAAATGACAAAGTGAAGTCATCGTCACTTCGCAGGACTCTGCCCAAAGGGTGATAGAAGTAGCTGTTGGTTTGGGAGGAATCCCAAGTGACCTCCAGGTTTTGATTGGTCGAATTCCAGGAAAAGAGGTTGGTGGCGCCGAAAGCCTGCCAACCTCGAGTGGCCGGGTTGGAGGAAAAGTCTTCCCTGAGGGTGAGGGGTTGAGATTGGGCGGCGGCGGCGAACGATAAGGCCGCAACCAGGGTGACAAATAGACGGACACGAGACATGAGCTGATCTTTCAATGGTCCTGCCGGTAAAGACAGGGCCGGTTTATGGTTGAGAGACCAGCGCGGGGAAAGAGGAATTGACAGGTTTGGGCTGCCACGAGAAAGCCTCCAACCCCGGCAAATCGGAGAATGAAGGCATCCAGCGAATCCCAATCGCGCACACACGCGGTTGGCTGGCCTCATCCTTCTCTTTGACGGAGAAGTTCGCCGTTCAGGCCGGTTTAGACCGGGGCCTGCCTGGGGGTGAAATACCCCGCAAACGGCGCTGACGAGCACAACCGGGCCGATATCCTGACTTGGGGCTTGTCCTCGCTCCCGCCTTCCCGATCCTGCGATCAGTGGCTATGGGAGTCTGTAGCCCGTTACAGTGGCGCAACCGTCCCCGACTTTCACGGGGTTCCCGGGCACCAGGTTGTGTATTCAAAGAACTGAGCACTTTGGTACGCGGGACACCCACGATTGGCAAGCGAATTTCGCTTCGAAGTGCTTTCCGGGGTCGGTGAGGATGCTGGCGCTACCGGGACAATTTACGTGCCAGCCGGTTGCGGATCTTGGCCAACATCTCGCGGCTGGACAGGCTGTAGATCCGGCGGAGTTCGAGCGGTGGCGTCAAAGGCGAGTTGACCCCGAAGCGGAGCGTGGAGGCGGTGAGGTAGCCAGCCTCGCGCACCAAGTCGCGCACGGACTCGTTCCACGAGCCGTAGGGGTAGCAAAAGTGCTGAATGGTGACACCGAAGCGGTCCTCGAGCGCCTTTTTGCTCCCGGAGATCTCTTCGCGGGCCGCCGGGAGGTCGAGACGGCGCAGGTTGCGATGGGTGAGGGAATGGGAGCCGATCTCCATGCCCGCGGAGAGCCAGGTCCGGACCTGCGAGGTATCCATCAAAGCGGCCGGCACATCGCCTTTGGCGACATCCCATTCGTTGCGGCCACCCAGGCAGCCGGCGACCAGGAACTGAATCGCCACCCAACCGTGGCGCAACAGGAGCGGCAGTCCGTTCTCCAACACGTTCTCAAAACCGTCATCGAAGGTCAGGACGGCCTTGGGCTGCGGCATGGTGGGTGCGTTTCGCGCCTCGCTTAAACCAGTGGAGGCGAAGCCGGCGGCGCGCAAGCTGCGGAGCTGCTGGTCGAAAACCCGTGGACTGACGTACAGAAAGGGGTCGGTGGTGGCGGGCGGCGGATCGGCGATTTTGTGCCAGGCAAAGACCGGCACGCCGGTCGACGCCAGCCTGCGCTGCGCGGACCCCATGAATATATATGGCAAGAACCAACCCAACATGATGAACGTCGTTCCGGGAACAAACTGCCAGAGCGGGAGCGGGTTGTGAAGCTCGACTTGGCGTTTGGCATTCTTTGGGCGCGATGCTATGTTTTCGGCCTCTTAAATGGCCATTGTAAAGCCCTTTGCCGCCTTGCGGCCCAAACCGGAACTGGCAGCCCGCATTTGCGAGCTGCCTTATGATGTGATGTCCTCAGACGAGGCGCGGGCGATGGCTGCGGGCAACCCCCTGAGCTTCCTCCACGTCAGCAAGCCAGAGATCGACCTGTCATTACAGATCGACCCCTACGCCCCTGAGGTGTATGCCAAAGGGAAGGCTAACTTCGAGTGGTTGCAAAGGCAGGGCGCTCTTCGGTGCGACGCGAGTCCTCGGTTTTATCTCTACCGGCAGGTCATGGGGGCGCATAGCCAGGTCGGGTTGGTGGCCGGCGCCAGTTGCGACGAATACCTGATGGGAGTCATCAAGAAGCATGAACTGACCCGGCCCGACAAGGAAGACGACCGGGTTCGGCATATTGAGGCGCTTCAATCTCAGACCGGCCCGGTATTCCTGGTCTATCGCGCCCGGGCGGGCATGGACGGGTTGGCGTCCCGGAAGACCGCTGAGCCGCCCGAGACTGACTTCACGGCGCCGGACGGTGTGCGGCACAGCGTTTGGGTGCTGGATCGGGCGGAGGAGATTGCTTTCATCGAGGCGGAGTTTGCGCAGATGGCGAGTCTTTATATCGCCGACGGTCACCACCGCAGCGCCGCCGCGGCGCGGGTCTTTCAAAAACGCAAAGACCTGGCAGGCGAAACGGCCGCCGGCTCGGCCAAGGATGGGGTAGGGGGGAGTGCTGGCTTTCTGAGTGTCATCTTCCCGCACGACCAGGTTCAGATTCTGCCTTACAACCGGGTCTTGAAGGACCTGAACGGATTGAACCCGGAGCAGTTGTTGGCCCGGTTAAGGACGGTGTTCCATTTCGGGGAAGCAGGGCTTTCGGTACCTGGGGAGAAACACGAATTGACGATGTTCCTCGCAGGTCGATGGCAGCAGTTGCGGTTCCGCTCCGAGTTGGTGGCGGCTGAAGGGCCGGTCGGACAGCTCGACGTGGCGCTGCTGCAACGGCATGTGCTCGATCCGATCTTCGGTATCACCGATCCCCGGACGAGCAAACGCGTCAATTTCGTCGGTGGAATTCGCGGCGTCGAGGAGTTGGAGCGGTTGGTGGGCAGCGGGGACTACGCCTGCGCGTTCGCCATGGTTCCGACCGGGATCGAGGACCTCCTGGCGATTGCGGACGCCGGGGGCATCATGCCCCCCAAGAGCACTTGGTTTGAGCCCAAGCTGCGTGACGCCCTGTTCTGCCGGTCAATCGCTTGACCTACACCTGTCAGCCCCGGAGCCACTTCCTCCAGTTGGGCGTTGGCCTCGAGCACGTCGACGACTTTCTCGTTGATGATCTGCTCGTGGATCTCGGCCCAGCCGTCCCGCTTGTCCAAGTCTTTTACGAACTTGTCCACCGGGGTCTGGCTGACCCGCGCCAGGTAAAGCACGCGCCGCTCGAGGTCTTCCCGGGTAACCTTGACGTCTTCCTTCTCGGCGATCTTCCGGAAGATGAAGTTGGCCTTGACCCGGTTTTTCGCGAGCTGCGCGGCCGAGTTGAAGATCTGGTCTTTGTGCTGTTCGATGGCCTCTCGCGGCATGCCTCGCTGCTGGTTGGATTGGACGAGGTCGTAAACGGTGCTCTTGGTTTCGCGGCCCACGCTTGACTCCGGCAGTTCGCACTGCACACGGCTCAGCAGGACTTGAATCACCTGCTCGCGAATGCTCTTGCTCCGCGAGAACTTCATCTCGTTTTCGAGGTCCTTGCGCACACCCTCGCGCAATTGCGCCAGGCTCTCCGCCCCGTAGGACTTGGCCAGCGCGTCATCCAGGACCGGCAGCGATTTTTCTTTGACCTCGACGACCTCGACCTCGTATTGCCCGCGTTTGCCCGCCAGTTGCGGCGTCACAAAATCCGCTGGGAAATCGACCGTTACGGTGCGTTTGTCGGTCGCTTTGGCTCCCTGGAGTTGTTCGCCGAAGCCGGGGATGAAGGTCTGCGCGCCCAGTTCCACCCAGAAGTTCTTCTGCGCGGTGAGCCCCTTGGCGGTTGGGGCGATCTGCACGATCGGCTTGTCCTCGCACGTGCCCGAGTAATTGACCACCGCGATGTCGCCGAGTTGCGCGGGGCGGTCGACCGTGGTGTAGGTCATTTGGCGCTGACGCAAGGAGAGCAACGCCTGATCCACATCGGCCTCGGTCACGGACCGGGTCTGCACTCGCGCGGCCAGGCCTTTATAGTCCGGTAAATCGAATTCCGGGGCGGTTTCGATGGTGGCTGCGTACTGGAATGGCTTCTTGCGGCCGAACTGAATTTCCTCGATGTCTGGGCGGCTGACCAGCTCCAGTTTTTGTTCCTTCACCGCTTCCTGGAAAGTCTCGGAAAGCAATTGCTTCCTCGTCTCGGAAGAAATCTCCGACTCGTACAAGCGAGCAACCATCGCGGCGGGCGCCTTGCCCGGGCGAAATCCCGGCAGACTAGCCCGGCGTTGATACTCTTTAGTGACCTTTTCGAAGGTCTCTTCCACTTTCTGCTCATCCACATCCACCCGCACCAACTTTTTGCAGGGGGCCAAATTCTCTACCGTTACATTCACAAGCAAACCTTTCGATGTTTCGCTGGAACAGGCCCAAGGGCCTCATGCTCCAACCTCTGCGCCGACTGGCGAGCCGG
>TBL_comb47_HYPODRAFT_10003656_pt1 | contig 18075 bp, 12 predicted proteins | sample TroBogypolimnion_40_FD_10682 | JGI IMG/M metagenome (IMG submission 10682)
CATGGCACACCGAGCGCCGACATGCTCATTAGCTCCCAGACCATTGAAGGCAGCGGCAGCATCGACGTGCTTCTCAACAACACGGCGGGCCATCTGGTGGATGCCAACGTGAGCGGAGGAACCCTGAACCTCGATCAGGATACAACCAACCATGGCGTGCTACAGGCAAGCGGCGGTGGCACGCTCAATCTCAACGGCAACATCAAGGTGCGCAACACGGGCGCACTGATCACGGCGCTGTCGGGCTCGACGGTGAATCTGAACAATTCCACGATCACCGGCGGCACCATCAACAACGCCGGCGGCACCATCAACGCCAACGGCTCCAACACCCTTGACGGCTCGCTCTGAAGCCGTCACACTCGTCGGACGCTACAGCATCGGAAGTAACAAAGGCACCACGTTGAAGGGCACGATCAGCAACACCGGCGTCATCGGCCTCGATGGCAGCCCGTCGTATGGCGCCAACCTTTCCATCGATGGCATCGTCGATCTCCAGGGCCCGGGCAAGGTTACGCTCAGCGATAGCGGCAACAACGCCATTCACTCTAGCAATCCGCCGGGCGCCGACACGCTCAATAGCTACCAAACAGTCGAAGGCAGTGGCACCATTGATGTGATCTTCAACAACAAGCCCGGCCAGATGGTTAACGCGAATGTTCCCGGCGCGAGCCTGACACTCAATCAAACAACCACAAATGACGGCACCCTGCAGGCGAGCAATGGTGGCACGCTCCATGTCAATGGCGGAGGGTCCGGCACGGGCACCATCTACAGTGACGCCGGTTCCACGGTGGCCTTCAATGGCGGCACTTTCACCCTCGCCCAAGGGAGTGTGATCACGGGTGCCGGCCAAACTCAGATCACCGCGGGCACCCTCAATGTTGGAGCTTACACATCTGACACGGTCCAAGCGACGAACCTCACGGTCGCGGGCGGAACGCTTGCGGGTCCCGGCGCGCTGCAAATCTCGGGCAATTTGGCGTGGACGGGCGGTACCATTGGCGGCAGTGGGACCACGACCGTCGCGAACGGAGCAACGCTGCAGATCGACACGTCGAACACCAAAACCCTGGTGACAGCCAGTTTGGTAAACAACGGAACGGCGACCTGGGCCGGTGGCACCATCGCCGCCAGCGATGGCGCACAATTCGTCAACAACGGCAGTCTCGGCGTGACCGGAAACACCACGTTCAGTTTCTCCGACACCGGCGTCAAAGCCAATTTCATCAATCACGGAAATTTGAGCGTGCTTTCCTCCGCCTCGCTATTGATCAACGGCGACTTCGCGAACGACGGCAGCGTCATGCAGGGTGGCAGCGGGGCGGGCGCTGCCACCGCAAGTATCGCGCGCACCGCAGCCGTAGCGGGAGCGGTTACCGTCACCGGAAACGTTACGGGCAAAGGAGCATGGACCATTGGAGACACAATCCTGAATATATTCACCTTGGGCATTCATGGTTACATTTATGACAGAACGGTGGATAACAGCATAACAGCAACCGGAAGCCAGGCTCAAGTCAACATCACGGATTCAGGAACTGCCACCTTCACCGCGCCACTGACCATCACCGACAGCGCGAAGCTCACAGCCCCTGGTGCCACCGTCGTCCTCAATGCGCCCGCAGTCATTTCCCATAACGGCAGCGCCGTCGTCTCGCACAACGGCAGCGCTGTCATTTCCAACAACGCCAGTGCCGACATCTCGACAGGCGGCAGTCTCATTACACAAGACGGTGCAGGCGTGATGGTGGCTGGAACCCTTGTCGCACACGATGGTGGCACCTTCATTTCTAATGGTGGAGGCAGCCTTGTTTCGCATGGCGGCGGCAGCCTTGTCGCCCAAGGAGGCGGCAACATCGAAATCGTCCACGGTGCAAATGCCCCGACAAGCGGGTTCAGAACGACCAGTGCCTTGCGTTCGGTCAGTGCAGCCACGACCAGCTCCGCCACCGTGTCGTCAATTTTCACCGGCCCGGTCATCCTGGCCGAGAATGGCGGCAATATCATCGGCATGACGGGCGGCACGTTCACCGGGAATATGGTGGCACAATCCGGCGGATCCATTCTTCCCGGCGGTGCCGGCGCAGTCGGCATCATGACACTCAACGGCGGCCTGGACCTACAGTCGGGCTCGTTTCTCAAGATGGATCTAACTGGCCTCGCGCAAGGCGTGAGTTATGATTTCCTCAATGTCGCGGGCAGCGTGGCCTTCAATGGCAATCTTCTGCTCAACATGCCTTACAGCCTGCGTTCGCTTGCCAGCACAAATGCTTTCACCATCGTGACCGCCAACTCACCGATTGCGGGAACCATTGGCAATCTCATTGGCAATCGCGTCTTCGAGCAGGACGGCTATGGTTCCTTCCAAGCCAGCTTCGGCACCGACAACAATCTGGTGCTCAATGACTTTGAGGCCGCGCCACTGAGTTATCCGCTATGGCTGACCGCGTGGAATTTCGCCGACGCCAGCGACGAGGATTTCAACGCCACCCCGGCAAATGACGGCATTCCCAATGGCATCAAGTATGCGCTGGGGCTCGATCCACTCGCCCAGGCGGCCAACCTGCTGCCAACCGTCTCCATCCTGAATGTCTCCGGTACGGACTATCTCGCGTTGACATACGTCCGGCCAACGGGTGTCAACGCGCCTGCCGACCTTGTCTGCGAGGTTGAGCGGTCCACCGACCTCACCGCACCTGGCGGCGGATGGTCATCCTCGGGTGTCATCCAACAAGGGGTGACACCGGGCCCCGACGCCGGCTATGAAACCGTGGTGATGAGGTCTTCGACACCCGTTGGAGCACCCGGAATCACGCGCGAGTTTCTCCGCCTCAAGGTGACGAACCCATAAGACCGCATGAACTTCCGGAAAGACGCATGACAGCGAGGAGCAGTTGACGCACCACCCACACCCTGCTCGTCGGCGCGTAAAACCGCAATCACGGACCACGCCCTCCTGCCCCGTTGCGGTCACTTCGGGTTCCCAATCACTCTTTGGTTGACAGCATCCCCGCTGTTGCCGGTTTGGTTAGAAAAAGCGGCTTTACAGGAGAGCCGTTTCCCGAAAGGCTTTGCGTAGGCGGCCAACCTTCGATTCTCGGAATAATCCCCGAAGCCGGTCCTCCTAACATCGTCATGGGCGTCAGGACCTTCATCACCGTGCTGCTTGCGCTGGCATTCCAGTTGGCCCAGGTGTGGCCGGTGGCTGAGGTCGCCGCGCCCTGTGTGCCGGCGGCCAAGTCGTGCGCATGCTGCGCGGGAGGCAAATCCTGCTGCTGCGCGAAAAGCCAACGGCCCACCCCCAAGCCGACGCCCCAACCGCTCCACCCGGCAAGCCTGCTGAAAGGCATGGCCATGAAGTCGGCCGAAACCAAGGTCGCCGCGGAGTTATGGCATGTCGGCGGGCATCCAAGCACCCTCGCCGTGGCACAAGCCACCGCGCCGCGCGCCGGATTCGCCGGGGTGCGCTTGGCGGTGGCGTTTTGCAGTTTTGTCATCTGAGTCAGCGCCCGGACAGGTTTTGTGCCCATGCATCTCCGCCGTTGGGTTGCGCGGTGACGCGGCACGGGTTTCCACCCTTGTTTTCATCAGATAACAAAGACTTTTGCCACCTGGCAAAACGGAAGCGGCGCGACGGTCTGCACGCCCTTTCCTGTCCATGAAACAGACCAACAACAACATTGAACAAACACACAAACGAACATGAAAAAGATACTGACACTCGCTCTCATCCTGGCCGGCTCCAGCCTCTATGCGGCTGAACCCGCGGCCAAGGCCAAGCCGTTCCCGGAGTCGATCAAAACCTGCATGATCTCCGGCGAGACGCTCGGCGAGATGGGCAAACCCTATGTCTTCGTCTATGAAGGCCAGGAAGTCAAACTCTGCTGCAAGAAGTGCCTCAAGGACTTCAACAAGGAGCCCGCCAAGTACATCGCCAAAATCAACGCCGCAGCAGCAACTCCCGCACCTGCAACGACCCCGAAGCCAGAACCCAAACCGGCACCGGAAACCAAATAACCATCCCGGAATGGCCCTTGTCGGGAGATTGCTCTCCCGACAGGGTCCCATGGCCGTTTATCTAACGATAGCTCGACACTCCCACAAAACCCTGCGAGAGTCTCACCGAAATTGACCAACAGGTCTGACCTATAGCCATGTACGCAAATCCGCTGCTGATCAAGTTTCCCACTGCCACGTTCATGAGAGAGCTTCTGGCCGCGTTGCGGTCGGACGTCCGGCTGAAGCGTTTCGGTGTGATCGGCGCTCTTGCAATGGTCCTGCTTCTGGCAGGCTGCAATGGAGTTGCGACCAAGGGCGAATTGGACGCTCGCAGCCAGGCCCAAAGCGTTGCCGCCCATTACCGACCGAACGGGCGAAAACCCGCGTTGCCGCGCCTCACGGCATCCTCCAGCCTCAGAAATTTCCTGACTTTTGCGTTGCTCAACCAACCGAAGGTCGAAGCCGCTTACTACGACTGGCGCGCATCAATCGAACGCATCACCCAGGCGCGCTCACTGCCCGACCCGCAATTGACCTTCCAAATGGATATCCAGAACATCGTCACCTCGGTGATGCCCGGTCTGATGGGCGCCGTCCCCTGGCCGGACAAACTCCGGATTGGCGCGGACATGGCCACGGCCGCCAGCCAGGCCAAATACTTCGCCTTTCAAGCCGCCGTGCTGGAGAGCGCCTTCGAGGTGAAGCGCTCATATTACCTGCTAAACTTTTTGGACGAGAAAATCCGCGTCAATCAGGACACGCTGAAGTTACTCGCCGAGTTGGAGAAACTTGCCCGCTCACAAAATGACGTGGGGAAAGTCACCCTGCAAGATGTGCTGCGCGCTCAAATCGAGCAGGACCGACTCAAGGCCGACGTCGTCAATCTGGAGGATTCGCGCAGCTCGCTGGTGGCCCAGTTCAAGGCCGCGCTGGGTCTGGGAGGCAACGATGCGACGCCGCCCATCCCCAACCGGTTCGAATCCACTCCGCTCAACCTCACCGCGGACAAGTTGTTCAACACGGCCCTCGCACAGAATACACGCCTCAAAGCAATGGAATCCGACGTGCGTGCCGCGGAAGCCGGTTTGAGTCTCGCGGGCAAGGCAAGCCGGCCGGATTTTTCGCTAGGCCTGATGGCCGACGTGAAGATGAATCCCACGCTCTATCGCCCGCTGGGCACGGTATCGCTGCCCATCTGGCGCGACAAGACCGCAGCCCTCATCGCCGAGGCCCAGGCGAACAAGCGCGTGGCACAGGCACAATTGTCAGGGGAGAAGAATGCACTGGCGGTGGATATTGCCCAAAGGTCGTTCCTTTATCGTGAGGCGACGCGCAACCTGGCACTTCTGAATGATCAGATTCTACCCAAGGCGCGCCAGTCGCTGGAAGTGGCCCGCTCCGGTTACCTGGCCGGCCAGATTGACTTCTTCAATCTGACCGACACCGAGCGCAGTCTGCTAGGGTATCAGTTGGAAAAAGCGGAGGCCAGCGCGCAACGCGAAATCGTCCTGGCGGAATTGTCCTTGATCATTCAAGGCATGCCGCCGGCCAATGGCTCAATGGCGTCGAAGCCCGCGGGCATGCCATCCGGAGAATCCTCAGCACCAAAGAAACCCAACGGAGGCATGTAAGCACCGCCAAACCGAAGATTTTATGAAAATCGAAGTTACTCATCAGTCTGTGGTTTACACTACACGAGCGGTCTATCAACTATTCGGGCAAAGAGAACCACTGATTACACTGAGAACCACTGAAAGCACTGAAAATATGTACCAACCAGTGCCCTCAGTGGGATTCAGTGTCCTCAGTGGTAATTTCGGCTGTCCAACCTTGTGTAGTCCAACCCACGGACTTCTCAGAATAAGTGCGAAATTTGTCATTCTAGCCATGCTGGCCTTGCTGGTAACAGGCGGCAGCGCTGTATTGCTTAGCGACTGCAGTCGCACCAAAGCCCCCGCAGCAGGCGGGGACGCGGCGAAAACCCTCTATACCTGCGGCATGCATCCGCAGGTGATCCGGGACAAACCCGGCAACTGCCCGATTTGCGGCATGAAGCTCACGCCGATTCGCAAGCAGGGCGAAGTCGCGGCAGGCGTTTCGCAGTCGATCGCCATTGACCCGGTGACCATCCAGAATATGGGCATCCGCACCGCATTGGTCACGCGCGGACCGTTGCGCCGCAGCATTCGCACGGTGGGCACCATCGAGTACAACGAAACCGCGCTGGCTGAGGTGACAACCAAGTTCAAGGGCTGGATTGAAAAGCTTTACGTGGATGCCACCGGCCAGCAGGTGCACCGCGGCGATCCGTTGTTCGAGATTTACTCACCCGAGTTATACAGCGCACAACGGGAATACGCCGTCGCCATCGAGCAGGGAAAGACTTCCCCCGACGCCGCTTCGCTTAGAGTCAGCGCCCTCTGACCAAGCTGAAGTTCTTTGACATATCAGACGCACAAATCGCCGAGTTGGAGCGCACCGGCAAGCCCACCAAGACCTTGAGCGTCTTCGCTCCCATGGACGGCATCGTGGTCGAGAAAATGGTGGTCCAGGGTCAGATGGTGGACCCGGGAATGAAGCTCTACCGGCTGGCGGATTTGGGTCTGGTGTGGGTGCAAGCCCAGATCTATGAACAGGACCTCGCCTATCTGAAGCTCGGCCAGGAGGCCATCGTCACCCTGTCGTATCTGCCTGACCGCGAGTTCCGCGGGCGGGTCACCTATATCTATCCGAATGTCGATGAGAAAACCCGCACGGCACAAGTCCGCATGGAATTCCACAACCCAGGCTATTTCCTCAAACCCGGCATGTTCGCAACCGTCCAGGTCACCTCGCAACTGGATCCGTCCGTCTTGTTAGTCCCGGACATGGCCATCCTGCGCAGCGGCGAAAAGAACACCGTCTTCGTCGCCCGCGAGCAAGGCAAGTTCGATCCCCGCTCCGTCACCTTGGGACCACCCGCTGAGAATGACATGTATCAGCTCATCGACGGTCTGAAAGAAGGCGAACGCATTGTCACNTCCGGCCAGTTCATGCTGGATTCGGAAAGCCAGCTCCGCGAGGCGATCCAGAAAATGCGCGAACCCCAACCGCCTGCCACGGACCTTGCGAGTGCCAGCCCGGCCACCCGCCCGCCGCCGGGGCCTGACGCGGGCACCGAGGCGGCCGCTGCCGCGCCTGGCAATGAACCGACACCCGTCAAATACATTTGCCCGATGCCGGAGCATGTTTCCATTGAATACGACCACCCGGGCAAGTGCTCCATCTGCGGTATGGCGCTGGTGCCAATCAGTGCCGCGGCTTTGCTCAAAATGCCACCCGGCGGCAAACTGCTGTACTACACCTGCCCGATGCCCGAACACAGCGACGTACACTCCGACAAACCGGGCAAGTGCGCCAAGTGCGGCATGACGCTCATTCCGGTGATGCAGGCGCCGCCAGCCCCAAAATCCGCAGCGGACGAGGCCACGCCTGGGACAATCCAGGCCATGCCCAACATCCTTTACACCTGCCCGATGGCGTCCGACGCGGACGTGGTATCTGACAAACCCGGCCAATGCCCGAAATGCGAAATGGACCTGGTGCCCACCACCACGGTGGCCCACGGCAAGATCGCGGAGGAGGCCTGGCGCAAACAGCATGCCGCCGCTCCGCCAAGTGATGCCACCATGCCTCAACCACACCAACACTGAAGCCCCTAGCCATGCTCAAAGGCGTCATCGACTTCTCGCTCAACAACAAGTTCATTGTTCTGTTAGGAACGATCGCGCTCGTGGTGTGCGGCGTTTACTCGCTCAAGAACATCCCGCTGGACGCCATTCCCGATCTGTCGGACGTGCAGGTCATCGTCTATACCGAGTGGCCGGGCCAGGCACCGCAGACCGTCCAGGACCAACTCACCTATCCGCTCACCACCAAGATGCTCTCGGTGCCCAAGGCCAAGGTGGTGCGCGGCTACTCGTTCTATGGCTTCTCCTTCGTCTATGTCATCTTCGAGGATGGCACCGATCCTTACTGGGCACGCTCGCGCGTGCTGGAATATCTCAACGGCATGAGCAGCCGCCTGCCCGCCGGCGTTGCACCGAGCCTCGGACCGGATGCGACCGGAGTGGGGTGGGCGTTCATGTATTCGCTCACCTCACCCAAACGCGACCTGGCGGAGTTGCGCTCGATGCAGGACTGGAACCTGCGCTATCAACTCGCATCGGTGGAAGGGGTGGCCGAGGTGGCGTCAATCGGCGGTTTTGTCAAGCAATACCAGATCACCGTGGACCCGACCAAGCTGCGGGCCTACAATCTATCCATTTCCGAGGTTGCCATGGCGGTCAAGCGCAGCAATGGCGAGGTGGGCGGCCGCTCGATTGAACTCTCGGAAAAGGAGTTCATGCTGCAAGTGCGCGGCTATGTCCAGAATCTGGAGGATTTGCGCAAAATCGCGGTGGGCGTCGGCGACAAGGGCGTGCCCATCCTGCTGCGCGATATCGCCAACGTGGAATTCGGCCCGGACATGCGCCGCGGCATCGCCGAACTCAACGGCGAAGGAGAAACCGTCGGCGGCGTGGTGGTCGTGCGCTACGGTGCCAATGCCCGCGAAGTTATTCTCGAAGCCAAGAAAAAGCTCGCGCAGGCGATGAAGGGCCTGCCGGATGACGTCCAACTCACCGTGGTTTATGACCGCAGTTCCCTCATCGATCGCGCGGTCAATACCCTCGAAGGCAAACTCATCGAGGAAAGCATCGTCGTGGCTTTGGTTTGTCTGGCCTTCCTCATGCATGTGCGCAGTGCCCTGGTGGCCATCCTGATCCTGCCAATCGCTGTGCTGATGTCGTTTCTGGTGATGTACGGCCAGGGGATCAGCTCTAACATCATGTCCTTGGGCGGCATCGCCATTGCCATTGGCGCGATGGTGGATGCCACCATCATCATGATAGAGAACGCCCACAAGCACATGGAGCGTGACCAGGGCAAAAGGCCCCACTGGCAGATCATTCGCGACGCCGCCGTCGAGGTGGGGCCGACACTGTTCTATTCGCTGTTGGTCATTACCGTGTCGTTTCTGCCGGTGTTCACCCTGCAGGCGCAGGAAGGCCGGCTGTTCAAGCCGCTGGCCTTCACCAAAACCTACTCGATGGGTGCCGCGGCACTGCTCTCCATCACCCTCGCCCCCATCCTCATGGGCCTGTTCATCCGCGGCAAAATTCCCGCGGAGGAGAAAAACCCGCTCAACCGCCTGCTCGTTTGGCTGTATCATCCGATGATTGATTTCGTCATCAAATGGCGCTGGCCCGTCGTCTTTGCCGCCGCCGGCCTGGTCGCCTGGGTGTTTTTCCCGTGGAACGGTCTAACAGCACGGCTGCTGCCCGATGGCAAGGCCAAGGAGTGGGCGCTGGAGGCCGGGAAGTTCTTTCCCTATCAGAACCTCGGTTCGGAGTTCATGCCGCCGCTCTATGAGGGCGACATCCTCTACATGCCCACCACCTTCCCGGGCATCTCACCGACCAAAGCGCGCGAAATCCTCCAAACCACCGACAAGATCATCCGCCGCTTTCCGGAGGTGCGGCATGTCTTCGGCAAGGTCGGGCGCGCCGAAAGCGCCACCGACCCCGCGCCGTTCGACATGATCGAAACCACCATCATGCTCAAGCCCGAGGCAGAGTGGCCGGTGGTGGACATCGTGGACGACGCGGGCAACCTCATCGCCCACCGCCGCCGCACCGCAGACGAACTGACCGACGCAATGAACGCAGCCGTGCAGATTCCCGGCCTCAACAACGCCTGGACCATGCCTATCAAAACCCGCATCGACATGCTGGCCACCGGCATCAAGACGCCCGTGGGCATCAAGCTCGCCGGGCCTGACCCCGCGGAGTTGGAGCGCGTGGCTGCCGAGATTGAGGCGGTGGTCAAGGCCGTGCCCGGCACGCTCAGCGCGTTTGCCGAGCGCACCATGGGCGGCAATTACATCCGCTTCAATATCGATCGTGATGCCATCGCCCGCTATGGCTTGACCATTGGGGATGTGCAGGATGTGCTCGAAGTCGCGTTGGGCGGCATGCCCTTGACCACCACCGTCGAAGGCCTCGAACGTTACGCGGTGACACTGCGTTACAGCCGGGATTTCCGCCGCGACCTCGACTCGCTGCGCGAAATTGTCGTTCCCACCCGCAGCGGTGCCCAGATTCCGCTTGGCCAACTCGCTAAAATTGAAACCGTACATGCGCCGATGGGAGTCAAGAGCGAGGCGGCAATTCCCAATGCCTGGATCTATGTCGATGTCAAGGGCATGGATCTCGGCACCTACGTCCAAACGGCCATGCATGCGGTCAACGAGGCCGTCGCCAAAGGCACCATCAAACTGCCAAGCGGCTATAGCATCGTTTGGAGCGGCCAGTACGAATACATGCTCCGCGCCCAACAGCGCCTGATGATCGTCGTGCCGCTCACGCTGCTGCTGATCGTCCTTATCATCTATCTGAACACGCGCTCCGCCGTCAAGACCGCCATCGTCATGCTTGCCGTGCCGTTCTCCCTGGTCGGCGCCGTCGGCATCCTCGCAATCCTCCACTATAACCTGAGTGTCGCGGTGTGGGTCGGCATCATCGCCTTGGCCGGGCTGGATGCCGAAACGGGCGTGGTCATGCTCCTCTACCTTGATCTTGCCTTCGACGATTGGAAGAACCGGGGGCTCATGCGTAACCCGGCCGACCTGCGCGACGCCATCTATCACGGTGCTGTTAAGCGTGTGCGCCCCAAGGCCATGACCGCCTGCGTGATCATCGCCGGCTTGGCCCCGATCCTGTGGAGCCACGGTGCCGGTGCCGATGTGATGAAACGCATTGCCACGCCGATGGTCGGCGGGGTCGTCACCTCCACCATCATGGAACTCCTGGTCTATCCGGCCATCTATTATCTGTGGCGCTCACGCGGTCTCAAACGTTTATCGGACGGCGACACCGCGGATGCCGTGCCTGACCTGATTCCGCTTGAAACCTGAACCCGATACGATCGAAATATATGGTTAAAGACCCCATCTGCGGCATGACAGTGGACGAAACGACGTCGCTCCACGCGGAACGCGACGGGCAGACGTTCTACTTTTGCAGCGAGCACTGCTGGAAAACGTTTCTGTCAACGCCTGCCACCGCCAAGCCCGAGGTGAAGCCGCAGGGCAAAACCATCTATACCTGCCCGATGCACCCGGAAGTTCAGCAGGACCATCCGGGAAGTTGTCCCAAGTGTGGTATGGCACTGGAACCGCTGACCGAGTCCGCAGGCATGAATGAAGGCGAAAACGCCGAATTCCAAGACATGACGCGGCGTTTCCGGATCGGCGCGGTGCTGGCATTGCCGGTGTTTGTCCTGGCGATGGCACACCTGGTCGCGCCCCTTGCCAGGCAACCCTGGGTCAATGGTGATGTTTCGCGCTGGACTCAATTTGCGCTCAGCGCGCCAGTGGTCTGCTGGGCGGGTTGGCCATTCTTTCAGCGTGGCTGGCGTTCCATGATCAGCCGCCATCTCAATATGTTCACGCTGATCGCCATCGGAGTGGGCGCGGCGTTCGTCTTCAGCGCCGTCGCGATGCTGCTGCCAAACCTATTTCCGGCCACGATGCGCCATGAGGGCAGGGTTGCTCTCTACTTCGAGGCGGCCGCAATGGTCACGGTGCTGGTGCTGCTAGGCCAGGTGCTCGAACTCCGCGCCCGCAGCCGCACCGGCAGCGCCATCAAGGCGTTGCTCAACCTCGCGCCACCCACCGCACGCCTCATCGCGGATGGCGGTGACAAGGAAATACCGCTGGACCAAGTGAAAGTCGGTGACCAACTGCGAGTGGTCCCCGGTGACAAAGTGCCGGTGGATGGTGAACTCATCGGGGGTCACTCCAGCGTGGAGGAATCCATGGTCACCGGTGAGCCGCTCCCGGTGGAAAAGGCCGTCGGCGACAAAGTCACAGGTGGCACGGTCAATGGCACAGGCAGTTTTGTGATGCGTGCCGAGCGGGTTGGCAACGACACCCTGCTCGGACAAATCGTGAACATGGTTGCCGAAGCCCAACGCAGCCGGGCACCCATCCAAGGGCTTGCCGACAAGGTCGCCGGCATTTTTGTGCCGGTAGTGCTTGCGGTATCGGTGCTCACGTTCGCGGTATGGCTATGGTTGGGGCCGGAACCCAGGCTCGCCCATGCTATCATCAATGCGGTCGCGGTGCTTATCATTGCCTGTCCCTGCGCCCTTGGATTGGCAACGCCGATGTCCATCATGGTGGGTGTGGGACGCGGTGCCCAGACAGGGGTGCTTGTGAAAAACGCCGAGGCACTCGAACGGATGGAAAAAGTCACCACCCTCGTGGTGGACAAGACCGGCACGCTCACCGAGGGCAAGCCCAAGCTCATGGATGTCCTGCCCGCCGAGGGCATCGACGCGAAGGAATTCCTGCATCTTGCCGCCTCGTTAGAGAACAACAGCGAACACCCGCTCGCCGCCGCCATTGTCCAGGGTGCAAAAGATCAGAGTATCACTCTCGATGAAGTGAAAGACTTCCGCTCCGTGGCGGCGGGCGGGGTGGCCGGCAGCGTCGGGGGGCGGGCCGTGATCGTCGGCAAACCTGATTTTCTGCGGCAGGAGAAGGTCACCGGATTGGAGGCCCTCGAAGCCGCGGCGATCAAACTTCAAACGGAAGGGAAGACCGCGATGTTCGTCGCCATCGATGGCAAACCGGCCGGCATCCTCGCCGTCGCCGACCCGATCAAGGCCACCACTGCCGAGGCCATCAAGGATCTGCACTCACTCGGCTTGAAACTCGTCATGCTCACTGGCGACAACCGGCTGACCGCTGCTGCGGTGGCCACGCAACTCGGTCTCGATGCGGTGGAAGCCGAGATCGAACCCGCCGGAAAAGTCGCCCATGTCAAAATGTTGCGCGCCACGGGCAAGCACGTCGCGATGGCCGGTGACGGCATCAACGACGCACCCGCTCTGAGTGAAGCTGAAGTCGGCATCGCCATGGGCACCGGAACCGCTGTGGCCATGCAAAGCGCGGGCATCACCTTGGTGCGCGGCGACCTGCGCGGAATCGCCCAAGCGATCCGCCTCAGTCGCGCCACCATGCGCAACATTCGTCAGAACCTGGTTTTCGCGTTCCTCTACAACGCGCTGGGCATTCCCGTGGCGGCAGGCGTGCTCTATCCATTTTTCGGCTTATTGCTCAGCCCGATGATCGCGGGGGCGGCGATGTCGTTGTCATCGGTTTCGGTGATTTCAAACGCCCTGCGCCTGCGACACCTCGAGTTGGGTTGAAAACCGGGAGACGTACCCCATATTGGAATCTCAATTCTCTTCGTCGTTGGTCTGAGGCTCCGCCACACCAGCCCATATCTGAGTCGCCCTGCGAGGGGTGGATACGCGAAAAATCTGCGGCCTCGCCCCCGCCGGACGCCCCGGAGGGCGCGTGCCTGCTAGGCGCACCGCTCACCGCCGCTACAAGCCGAAGCAGGCCCGCGCGTTGTTCGTCGTTAGCTCGGCGAGATCCTCCAGCCGCATGCCCAGCGCGGCGGCCAGGCCGCCCGCGATGGCCGGCAGATTGGCCGGATGATTGCGGTTCTCGGGCAGCGGGTGGCTCACGTAGGCGGACGGCGGCAGCATGTCGGGCGCATCGGTTTCCAGCACGATGCGCGCGGGCGGCAGGTGCCGGAACACCTCTAATACCGCCGCCTTGCGCGGCTGGAGGAAATGCCCGGACAACGAGAAAAACGCCCCCAGCGGCAGCAGGCGCCGCGCGGTTTCCAGCGAACCGGCGAACGAGTGCAACAAAAACCGCGGCGGCGGCGCTTCCACCGCCAGGGCGTCGAGCAACAGTCCCCAGGCCCGGACGCAGTGGATTGTTAGAGCCCGCCGCAGTTCGCGGGCGATCCGCACTTGCGCCAGGAACAGTGGCGTTTGCAGCTCAACGCCCGGCGCGGCCACCCAGCGGTCCAGCCCGCACTCCCCTACTCCGGCTTGGGGGAATTCCTCCAACAAACCAACCAGCCGCTGCCGCCACTGCGCGCCGGCCTCATGCGCATGCCACGGATGAATCCCGAATGCCGGCACGATCACCTGCGGCTCGGCCTGCGCCAAGGCCGCCACCGCCTGCCACTCGCTCTCGCGGGTGGCATTGACCACACAGCGCTCCACCCCGGCCGCGCGGATGGCCGCCAGCAGCGCCGACGCCTCGCCCAGACCCGGGAAATGCAGGTGATTGTGACAGTCGATCCAGGTCATTTTCACGGCGGATTGCGCCAAACCCAAGCCTTGCACGGATTGCCCGCTTGGAAAGCCCAAATCCCGCCGACATCCCCCGCCGAAATCAGTAAACACATACAAATTGTTCATTTTTCGGGAATTACGCCGGATTTGCACAGTATTTGGGCAATCATGCGTAGTCAGCCACTCCGTTTCTCCACAAAGTCCGCCATCTTCTACGACGGCACCCACTCCAAACAACCCCAATCCCCACCCTCACCCAAACCCTGTTACCCCTTCTCAAATCGCAATCCCTAGTCAGCTCCTCAAACGCAAGATCCCAATAACCGAACCCGCTCAACCTTAGATACCCCCTTGATGAAAACAAACTGGAAACTTCCCAATGTCTCGACCATCAGCCGATGGATCCTTCAAAAACCAAGCAACCTGTTGTGGGTTGGCGGTGCCGGAGCCTCCCTCGCGGTGGTCCTGATCTCGTGCGCCACCACCCGTACCATGTTGGCCCCTCCAAGCATCCCCGGCGCCACCTTCGTGGGCACCAAGGAATGCGCCACCTGCCATGAGAAACTCGTCCGCGACTTCCGCACCGCCGACCATGCCAAACTCCAGGCCAAGGGCAAGAACGCCGTCGATATGGGCTGCGAAAGCTGCCACGGCCCCGGCAGCAAGCACGTCGAAGCTGGCGGCGGCAAGGGCCTCATCATCAATCCGCGCAAATCCCCGGAAACCTGCTTCCAGTGCCATTTGGACAAGAAGGCCGAGTTCAGCCTGCCCTACACCCACCCGGTGCTCTCCGGCAAGATGAGCTGCGCCGACTGCCACAATCCGCACACCGGCAATGCCGTCAAAGGCGGCGGCACCCAGCTCGCCCGCAAGAATGAAACCTGCTACCAGTGCCACACCCAGCAGTACGGTCCGTTCGTGTTCCAGCATGACGCCGTGCGCGAGGGCTGCACCGTCTGCCACAGCCCCCACGGCTCGGTCAATCAACGCATGCTCAACGAGCGCAATGCCAACCTGTGCCTCAAGTGCCACTTCCAAGATCAGATCTCCACGACTGGCGCGCAGCTTCCGCTCAACTCCGCACAGATCGGCACCCGCGCCCATAAGGCCGACATCAGCCGCAGTTGCTGGTCGGGTGGTTGTCATGAAGCCCCCCATGGATCCAATGTGAACCGCCATCTCAGACAGTAAAGCCCACGTTAACAACCCTTCCGCATCCTTAAGCAACCTTAAGTCAATTTCACCATGAAACCGATTCGTTTTTCCAAACTCCTGGGACAATCCAGAACCCTGCGTTCGTTCCGTCTCGCCCTGGCCGCTCCGGCCTTGGTGCTCACCCTCGCCACCGCCCAGGCTGGCACTCCCACCACGCCCACGGCTCCCGCCGAACCCGAACCCGCCTCCAACTGGGTGAGTTTCACCATCGGCGGGGCGTTTGTCGATGGCAACAATGGCGCCATGCAAACTCGCACCCAGACCAATGGCGACTTCTACGGTGGCATCGATTCGCTGCATTACTCCCAGGCCATCGACAAGTCCACCACGGTGACGCTTGACGGCCACGCCATGCCCGGCTTGGACGACTACGAGTTCAAGCTTGACATCACCAAAGCCAATGTCGGCTATGTCAAGCTCGGCTTCAAGGAGTTCCGCACCTGGTATGAACCCACGGGCGGATTCGTCCCCGGCGTGGTGGGTGGCTGGATCCCGCTGTTTGGCACCGATGCGGATTCGATAGTTCGCGGCGAGGCTTCAATTGAGGCCGGATTGCGGATTGAGAACTTCCCGGAAATCACCCTCGGCTACACCCATTCTTGGCGCAATGGCACGAAGGACTCCACCGAATGGGGCCGCTCGGGAACCCTGCTGCCTCCCGCCACCGGCAACACCTACAACATCCTGCCGACGCTTAACCTCATCGATGAGACTAGGGACGCCTTCTATGTCGATGTCACCCACACGCTTGGCAACACCGATCTCGCCCTGGGCCTGCGTTACGAACACAACCACAATAACGATGCCTTGTACATGTACCGCGATCCGTTCACTGTCGCCACCGGCCGCGCCAATATCGAGGACTACGTCACGGACACCGATATGTTCTCCGGGCACATCTCCAGCCAAACCCGCATCAACGAGCGGATGTTGCTGAGCTTCGGTTACGTGTACGACACGATGAGTTCCTCGATGGACGGCAGTGCCCGCTACACACTCCCCAATACCGGACTCCCCACCGCCCTGCTTGACAACGGCCCCGGGCATGTGACCAACAACACGGCCAATGCCAACTTCTGGTGGAATCCCATCGACGACCTGGTGGTGGTGCCGTCCTTCCGCGCCGGTTGGGAAGCTGACAGTGTGACCAATCTGGACGGAGCGACCAACCTGATGCGCGCTTCCAACGATTCCACCTACGACCAGCTCAACGAGGAACTCGAAATTCGCTATACTGGAATCGAAAACGTCCTGCTCTATGCCAAAGCCGGTCTTGAGCAGGACACCAACGATTGCACCCTCATGAGCGTCAACAACACGTTCCGCATGCAGACCTCGGACATCAACCTGGACAAATACCAGGTGGGTGCCAACTGGTATCCGCGCCAGGGCCTGAGCGTGTCCGCCCAGTACAACTATGCCAAGTACACCCAGAAGTACGACGACTCTTTCTACGCGGATACATCGGCTAACGCCTTCGATGCCGAGTTGAAGGAACAGGGCTACGACACCAATGACCTGTGTTTGCGCGTGACATGGCGTGCCATGCCCAACCTCACCCTCGTCACCCGCTACGACTACACGCTGACGACCTACCAGAATCAGGCGTTCCTCACCAACCCCGGGGTGCCGCAGGTTTACACCAACGTGGTTGACAGCGCCGATATCACGCGCCAGATCTTCAGCGAGAGCGTCACCTGGATGCCGATGGATCGGATGTACGTGCAAGCCACCGCGAGCTGGGTCTTCGCACAGACCAACACCCCGGCCAACGATTACAATCCGTCATACATCGCCGACTCCAATAACAACTACTTCACCGGCGCGCTGACCACCGGTTACGCGATCGACAACAAGACGGATATCACCGCCACGGTGTCCTACTACGGCTGCAAGGACTATTCAGGCATTCCCTTCACCTCGACCACCGTCAACGCCGGAGAAGGGCCGGTGGGCTACGGTCTTAACACCCAGGAATTCGATGCCAGCGTGACGCTGCGGCGCAGGATCAACGAGAACATGACGTGGAACCTGCGCTATGCCTATATCAACAGCAACACGTCTCCCTCTCCGGATCAAACCGGCGGGTACAACGATTTCTCCGCCCAGATGATCTCCACCGGCTTGCAAATCCGCTTCTGATGTGATAACCCCGATTCGACGTTTGAGTTAACCAACACCAAGACACGACCATGAACTGGAAACTACAAGCATCCGTGTTTTCGGCAGCCCTGCTGATCGCCGCGCCCGCGGCCCTCGGTGATGCCGCTGAAGTTTACGCCAAGAACTGCGCCTCCTGCCACGGCAAAGACGGCAAGGGCGACACCATGATGGGCAAGAAGAACAAGGTCAAGGACTACACCGACGCCAAGGCACAAGCCTCGTTCACCGACGCCGAAGCCCTCAAGGTGATCCTTGAAGGCAAGGAAAAGATGAAGGGCTACAAGGACAAAATCACCGAGGCGGAAGCCAAGGAACAAGTCAAGTACATCCGCGCCTTCAAGAAATAGCCTGTAACGGCGTGCGTAGTTGCGGCTGCCAGTCGCAAGCATCCTCGGCGGGGGTTCGGCAACGAGCCCCCGCCTTTTGCTTGGAACCTTTGCCTGCCTGCCGAGG
>TBL_comb47_HYPODRAFT_10003657_pt1 | contig 18074 bp, 20 predicted proteins | sample TroBogypolimnion_40_FD_10682 | JGI IMG/M metagenome (IMG submission 10682)
CCCGTCCGCTCCGCCAATATTTATGTAGAAAGCCCAGTTAATTCAATGAGTTACTGGGTTTTTTATTGCCCTTAAATTCTGTAGTACCCACGCTAGTACCCAATTAAAAAAGATCCAACGCATCCAAGTCATTAACTGTTGCTTACTATGCCCTAGCATGGGTCTCCATTTGATAAAGATTAGTCTTAACTTATTGTGATAGACGCGTTTAGCATGCCAAGAGGGGGGGTAGTGGGTACCACACTGGACCAAAAAAATTAAGCCCCCAGGTAGCTAAGACCTATGGCTGTTTGAGCAACTGGCGCTTAAACAAAGGTATGTATACGCACAGAGATTTGATTCGGTCTTTAGCCTTTATTGAGTGCTTTCCATTTGGTCTGACGACTGTGCAAGATTAATTCTCTAATCTCATCTTCGACAAGGTTAGATGTATGCTGAATGCTATCTGGATCTAACCAAGCTTCTCGATGCCAAAGCGTATCGATTTCTTCAAAAGTTAGTCCAGCCAAATATTTGATAAATTTACTCCTCTCGATATAGTAGTTGGTTGCTGCGCGCTCCCTTGATGAAACTGAATAACTTTTTCGAGCTGTCTTATTTAGTAACTTTAGGTGACACATTCGATCATGGTGTAAAAAAGTACTATTAGTTATTGTAAATTTATCAATAGGGTCATATTTTCCCGCAAAGACCGCAAACAAAATGGGTAAAGGGGCGCTTAAATCCACAACGATTGCAGGTTGCTGAATTGGGAAAGCCAGCACTTGCTATGGCCATACCACACAGGTCACCAACTTTGCAGTTTGGGCATTTATTTGGGTGGCTAGAGTTTTCCATGGCTATTTAAAAAGGATTAATCAATGGGTGGTTTGATGGCTGAAAGCTTATCTCTGCCCCCGTCTTCAAGGTACAGATTAAGTACTTCGGTAAATCTTACAGCCCTACCTGGTAAAAAGTGCGCAAACCGCATATGGTCATTCATTGCTAATCTTGCATGGAGCGTGTCATACCGCCCTGAAATCTTCGACTCAATTTCATCTCGTAGAGCCTTTTCTTTTAAATAGGGGTCGTTGGGGATGGGGGCAAAAAAAGCATCAATTTCAGCTTGAGTTGGCTTCTGCGGGTCTTTCAATTCAAATGGTTTGGAGGTGTGACATCTGATCGGGGTGACATTCTCCAGTTGGGTCTCCCAGTATTCATTATTGGCGTAAATCATTTCAAGTTGAATGATTAGCTGTAGGTCGAGTAAATTGAGTAGCCGTATCTTCAGCTCATCAGTCTCTAGCTGGCTAAATGTATCGTTCAAGCTCTTTTGATAGTCGCCTTGCCTCTTTGAGGTATTGCGTATGTCAAAATATTCCCAAAAATTAAGCCATTCGAATGGTTGTGCTGTTGATTGATCTTAGATTTGCATGTTGGACTAAAGCCCTTTCAATATTGCGATTGTTTTGGCATCTTGCGCACCAATAAATAGACGCTCAAGAGCGCTGCTTAGAAAATCTGGACTCGGATCTACATGTAAAAACAATGTGATTGAGGATTGAAGTTTTTTGGCATCAACAGCGCCTAAGATGTTTTCTGGGGTGTCGCCTGCATCTAGTACAAGCCCTAGGCACTCTATGTATCGCTCCCTAAGCAATGTATTGCCCCAATAGGCCTTTGCCTCAGCTAGCCCATGGATGCCGAAGTATTTCGAGTATTGACTAAACCCCAGCCCATAAACTTGCGGGAAGATGTACCAAATCCAGTGCGAGGTTTTTCTCCCTTGGGATAGCTCTTTGACTACTTGTTCATAGCAGTTATCTTGCACTTCGATAAATCGTTGGAGTGAGTGTTCGTTTAGAGCTTCATTTTGGATGGGCATATCGTTTTAAATAAGATGGTTTATTTAGATTGAGCAGCTATAAGAACTGGATTTTTTTCAACGCTTACTCCAGCTATTCCGTAAGAGATTAAGTTTCTACAGTCAGTTTCAGGACCTATAAAAAGAACCTTATACCCGTTCATTACGGTTGATTTAACGTGATTGAGTTCGTAATTATTATTTGAGGCACTGAAGTGGACTGACAATATTTTTTCTTCCGAAAAACTATAAATTCCTTTTAGATGCGATGTCGGGTTTTTTGCTTTTAATAAGATTCGACGAACTTCATTACTTATGACCATTTCTTCCTTTGTGCCTATATCTGGAGCCATACCTCCGAACCACCTGACTAGAGCTGGTCGATTGTTATACCAATTGCTAAGCGCATAATCCACGTAGCTAAATACCTGAAGAAAGGCGTCGGCATATATGCTTTCAAAATAGAGGATATTGAAATCTAAGGGGTGTTGGAAAACGGGAATATTTAATGATTCACATGCGCGCAATAAGTAACCTTGGTATGAATCTCGGGACCATGTAATCGGGACCTTTTTGCCTCCTGTGGCAGTGCCGCCACCTCTAACCTCATCAATATATTGACCATCACCTACATATTCTCGATAAGACTGCATTTTTACGTTAAGCGATTTGATGCAGGGGCTATTATCGCAACCGATAATTGATAGAGGGCTCGACGAAATAATTTTCTTGCCAAACTCACTTTTTCCAAAGTGTTTATGTTCTTCTGCTGTAAGGGGTCTAGCCCACATTGATATGCTCATCCCGAATGCTCCATTATGAATATTTCTTTAATGCAATCTACCAATTGGTTGAATTGGTTGTAAAGGTTGGATTTGTTGTGCTGGCTGAATTGGTTGAATTGGCGCTGTAGCACTCCCTGTTGGCATTCCATATTGATTGGAAAAGTACGTTGTATTTCCTGACTGGGTGGCTGTACCTTGAGGCATACCATATTGATTGCTGAAATAAGTCGTATTCCCAGATTGGGTTGCTGTACCTATCGGCATTCCATATTGGTCATTTAAATAGGTGGTTTGCCCGAAAGAAATCATGGGGAGTAGCAGTACCGCTGATAAATATAGTTTTTTCATTCACCATCCTCCTCATCTAAAAATGCTTTTAATCGGTCACTCTTGTGCGTACGGGGAAGTCCAAGGAAAACAAGCGGTTTAAAGTCTGGATCTCTTGTGTTTGCTTCACATTTTTCACGACTTAACGTAAATTGAGTTTGCAGGCTCGGGTCCTTAAAAAAGGCAACGCAATACTTCTGCGCTATGGCTTCATCCAGCTCTTCCTGATTAATACATAGGTGAACGTCTTTCTGACATTGGTTGCAATGCTTAATGCCTGCCTTATTCGTTAGCTCTAGCTCAAACCAGTCTTTTGGGCACTCAAACTCCAACTCGCAGTTAAGAAATTCTTGTTTGTCTTGGGGGTTTTGTTTGGTCATGGCCAGTCTCTGTAAAGATTTGATGAGTCAAGTTGGGCAGATTGCACTTTCTTTCGTAGCCTGGTGAGCGCCTTAGCTTCAATCTGTCGCACTCGTTCTTTGCTTAGATCCATGATGTTGGCAATCTCCTGCAGGGAAAGCCCATCGTGGTCAGATAACTTATTGGGTGTTTGCATTGTGATCATTACCCCGTTGTTGATGCTTATAAAAAATAAACCTACTTGACTAGCATGACACATTTGTATTTCACGATATGAAATTAAGGGTAAATACTCCAACTTCATACGTAGCCCACAGTGGGCAAGGTAAATAAACCATGCTATTAATGTCTGTAAACAGGGGGTTTAGCGGGAAGATGGGCTTAATAAGGCGCTAACGTAGTGAATTGGCAGAATTGGACACCATATAAACCGCCTAGCACTCTTTAGGTCACAACCCTTCGCCATCGGACCCGAGCACACTAGAATGTTTACTAATACTAATTAATAAGAAAAATATGCTTACAGGTGAATTGCGCAGTCAAGTTGATAAGGTTTGGGATAGTTTTTGGTCGGGCGGCATTGCAAATCCACTTGAAGTGCTGGAACAAATTACATATTTGCTATTTTTGCGTAGGTTAGATGAGCTTCAAACGCTTGAAGAAAACAAAAGTGCAAGACTGGGTAAACCAGTAGAACGCAAGATATTCCCAGATGGCAGTGATACCCGTGGTTGCACTTACGAAAGTATGCGCTGGAGCCGCTTAAAAAATACTGCACCCCAAGAGATGTTTAATGTGGTGAGCGATCACGTTTTTCCATTTATGCGTGAGCTTGGCGGGGATGGTAGTACGTACAGCAAGCAAATGGAAGGGGCACGTTTCACGATACCAACGCCAGCATTACTAGCTAAGGTGGTCGACTTGCTTGACCAAATCCCAATGCAAGACCGTGATACCAAGGGGGACTTGTATGAGTACATGCTTGGAAAAATTGCCAGCGCAGGTCAAAACGGTCAATTCCGCACTCCACGGCACATCATTAACTTGATGGTTGCACTAACCGCGCCAACTCCAAAAGACACAATTTGCGACCCAGCAAGCGGTACATGTGGCTTTTTAGTCGGTGCGGGTGAGTATCTGCGTGAACATAATCCAGAATTACTGGTAGATGCTGCAATAAGCAAGCACTTTAATAACAACATGTTCCATGGTTATGACTTTGATAACACCATGTTACGCATTGGCAGCATGAACATGCTACTGCACGGTGTTGAGAATCCAGTCATTACCTACAGGGATAGCTTGTCGCAGGACTACGCTATTGAGGAGGAAAAATACAGCTTGATCTTGGCTAATCCACCATTTGCAGGTAGTTTAGATTATGACGGTACAGCACGCGATTTATTGGCCGTAGTTAAAACTAAAAAAACTGAGTTGTTATTTTTAGCATTGTTCTTAAAGTTGCTTAAACCAGGTGGACGTGCCGCTGTGATTGTTCCAGATGGTGTGTTATTTGGTAGCAGTAAAGCACACAAAGATTTACGTAAGATGATTGTTGAAGATCAAAAACTAGACGCTGTGATTAGCTTGCCAACAGGTGCATTTAAACCATACGCAGGAGTTAGTACAGCTATCTTGATATTTACTAAAACGAATAGCGGTGGGACTGATAACGTTTGGTTTTATGACATGCTTGCTGATGGCTGGAGTTTGGATGACAAGCGGCAACCATTGCTAGATGCTGATAAGTTAGGGGTTGCACCAACAGCAAAACTCACTGCTGAGGAACATGCGAAGAATAATTTACCTGACGTACTAGCTAGGTGGTTGCAGCGCGATAGCGGTGAAAAGAAAAACGATCGTACTTCACAAAGCTTTGCTGTGCCAAAATCGGAGATTTCAGCCAATAACTACGATTTAAGCTTGAATAGATATAAGAAGGTAGTGCATGAGCATGTAGAGCATATTCCACCAAGGCAAATTATTGCAGAGCTAAAGCAGCTGGAAAGTGAGATACAGATTGGACTTGATGAGCTTGAGGAGATGCTTAAGTGACTTGGCAACAAACAACCCTTGGAAGTGTTTGTGAGCTATATCAACCCCAAACACTTGCAAAAAATGAGCTTGATGAGACGGGGTCATATAAGGTATATGGAGCAAATGGCGTTATTGGAAACCATACCCAATATAACCATGAAGAGCCGCAATTATTAATTACTTGCCGTGGAGCTACTTGCGGGACAATTAACGTAAGCGAACCTTTTGCTTGGATCAATGGTAACGCAATGGTGGTCAAGCCAAGACAAAAAAATATTGACCTTAAATTTTTAGCGCACTACCTTCAATGTGTTGACATGTCTAAAGTAATAACGGGGGCTGCCCAACCGCAAATTACAAGACTCTCACTTTCACCGTTAGAAATTAGGTTGCCTAGTTTTGAAGAGCAGCAACGCATTGCTGCAATACTGGATAAAGCTGAAAAGATTAGGCGCAAACGTGAACAGATTATTGCTAGGCTGAATAATTTGATCGGTAGTGTTTTTGAGGAGCGATTTGGCAACCCAATTACAAATATTTTTAATTGGAGAATTGCAAGGCTCATCGATGTATGCGCTGGAGCGGGCGAGTATGGCGCTGGAGTGGCTTCCCGTGAGTATTCGACTGATTTACCGAGGTATATACGGATTACTGACATTACTGAGGGCGGCCTCTTAGAGGATAAGAGAGTCTCTCCTGGTGGAAGTGAAAATGATTGGAAAGGTTATGCATTAAATGACGGGGATATTGTATTTGCTAGATCAGGGGCTACGGTAGGAAAAACTTACTTGCATCGATATGCAAAAGAAGAGCATATATTTGCAGGGTATTTGATTAGATTTAAGCCTAACAGGGAAATTATTAACCCTGATTATTTGTTTGCTTTTACAAAAACAAATTTTTATAAAGCATGGGTGAAATCTCGACAAAATGTAGTGGCGCAACCAAATATCAATGCAAAACAATATGGACACGACTTGGAGTTACCGGTTCCGCCGATAGTATTACAAAATACTTTTGCAAATGAAATTGCATCAATAAATTCTAATTTAGCCACTCAAAAGGTGGCACTCAATAAATTGAATGCCCTTATTGAGTCACTCCAAAGCCAAGCATTCACGACAGGGTTTAATGCATGAGTAACTTTAGCTTCCTGCAGCCAGAATTCTTTTCGATATGCGATAGCGCAACGAAAGCAGAAAGCTATTTAAATACTGATGCACGTGCAGCATGTTGGTACGCACGTATGACGCTGGAGCAGATTGTTGATTGGCTATACAGATATGACCCTAATTACAAGAGCTATGACACTAGTTTGGGTGCACGTGTACATGATGCTTGCTTTAAGCTATATGCTGGTGAAAACATCTTTACCAAGACTACTGTTGTAATAGGTATTGGTAATAGGGCTGCACATGGTAAAGCAGCTAAAAAAGCAGAAGCAGTGATCGCAGTTACGGAGCTATTTCACATTGCATACTGGTTGGCACGCACATACGGCGAGAAAGCACGCCCAAGCCCTTCGTTGCAGTTTAACGAGGCATTAATACCCCAAGCTAAGCAACATGATGCGATAACGCTAGAACAGCTTAAAAAGCATGAAGATGCTATTAAGCAAAAAGAAGTTGAAAATGCTGCACTTAAAGAGCAACTTGAAGGCTTAGCGGTTACGCAGCAAGAACTAGAGTTATTGAGGGCTGAGGTTGCAAAAGCCAAGCAAGTCAATGAAGCTACTGCCGATACGCATGATTACAACGAAGAGCAAACGCGTGATTACTTTATCGACATGTTGCTTAACGAAGCTGGCTGGGCTTTAGATAAGATAGAAGATCGTGAATTTGAAGTTGTTGGAATGCCTAACAACGAGAACAAGGGATTTGTTGATTACGTGCTGTGGGGTGATGATGGTAAGCCCTTGGCGGTAGTTGAGGCAAAGCGTACAAAGCGTGATGCAAGGGTGGGGCAGCAACAAGCAAAGTTGTATGCGGACTGCTTAGAGAATATGTATGGTCGCAGGCCTGCCATCTACTATACAAATGGATATGAGCATTGGTTTTGGAATGACCAAGCAGCAGCGCCAAGACGGGTGCAGGGTTTTTATAAAAAAGATGAGCTTGAACTGCTAATGCAACGACGCACCAGCAGATTGCCGTTAGCTACAGCCAAAATTAATGCCGCGATAGTTGAGCGTAGCTACCAGCACCAGGCTATACGCAGCATTACTGAGGCAATCGAAAAACATAATCAGCGACGTAGCTTGGTTGTGATGGCTACGGGATCGGGTAAGACGCGCACGGTTATTGCATTAGTTGATTTATTAATACGTTGTAACTGGGCTAAACGCATATTGTTTCTGGCTGATCGTGTGTCGCTTGTTAAGCAAGCATCCAAAGAATTCATGAAGCACTTGCCTGATGTTGGGATTGTGAACTTATTAGACAGTCCTGATGGTCAAGGTCGTGTCTATGTAAGTACATACCCAACTATGCTCAATCTGATTAATGACAACAGCGATGATGTGAAGCGTTTTGGCGTTGGTCACTTTGATGTAGTGATTGTCGATGAGGCACATAGAAGCATTTATGCAAAGTACGGAGCAATTTTTGAGTACTTTGATAGCTATTTGGTAGGTTTAACGGCAACCCCTAAGGATGAGGTTGATCGCAATACTTACAGCATGTTTGAGCTGGAGAAGGGTGTGCCAACTTACGCATACGCTTTAGAGGATGCTATTGCCGACAAATACTTAGTGCCACCACAATCAGTCTCAGTAGCTTTGCAGTTTCAGCGTGAGGGTATTAAGTACGATGACCTAAGCGATGAAGAGAAGCGGCAGTGGGATGAGATGGATTGGGGTGAGAGTGGTCCACCCGATAACGTAGACCCGCCAGCGTTAAATCAATGGCTATTTAATATAGATACCGTAGATAAGGTACTTGGTTACTTGATGACACAGGGAGAGCGTGTGGCAAGTGGTGACAGGCTTGGTAAAACAATTATCTTTGCTAAGAATAACAACCACGCTGAATTTATAGCTGAACGTTTTAATGCTAACTATCCTGAGTACAAGGGTGAGTTTGCACGAGTAATTACATTTAAAACCGAGTACGCACAAAGTTTGATCGATGACTTTAGTGTAAAAGACAAAATGCCACATATTGCAATAAGTGTCGATATGCTGGACACGGGTATTGATGTGCCTGAAGTTGTCAACCTGGTATTTTTTAAGATCGTGCGTAGCAAGACCAAGTTTTGGCAAATGATAGGTCGTGGCACAAGGTTATGTAAGGACTTGTATGCTCCTGGATTGGATAAGCAGTTCTTCAAAATATTTGATTTTTGCCAAAACCTAGAATTTTTTAGAGATAACTTCAAAACATCAAGTGGTGCTACTGCTGAGAGCTTGGAGGCTAGACTATTTAAGATACGCCTGGACTTGATTGTGCTGATGGATGGTCGCAAAGGCGGTGTTGGTACGGATGAAGAAGCAGTGCTACGTGATGAATATGCTAGGCATTTACATGCCATAGTATCTGGCATGACGCTAGATAACGTAATTGTTAGGCCAAAGCGTAAATTTGTTGAAAAATACGGTAAGGCTGATAGCTGGAATGTTATTAGTGCGGTTGATGCGGCTGAAATTTCTACTGAACTGGCTAGCTTGCCAACGCAATTGCTAGACGTTGAAGAAGAAGCTAAACGGTTTGACATGATGCTGTTACGTACTCAACTATGTGTATTGCAGGGTGATACCAGCGTTGACAAGTATAAAAAGGTGATCCAAAGCATTGCAGCAGCACTAGAGCTTCAGGAAAGCATCCCCGCAATTCGCGCACAAATGGTGCTTATACAGAGTATTGGTACTGATGAGTGGTGGGAAGACGTAACTGTAACGATGCTTGACGAAGTACGTAAGAAATTACGCTTGTTGATCAAGTTATTACCAAAATCAGAGCGGCCTATTATCTACACGGATTTTGATGACAGTATTACTGGTGTGGATACGGTAGATTTGCCACTTGTTACTGCTGGGCTTGATTACGAGCGATTTAAAACTAAAACACGTGACTTCTTAATGGCACATGAAGATCGATTGGCTGTGTATAAGCTACGCACTAATAAATCTATTACCCCAAAAGACATGGAAGAGTTAGAGACGATACTGCTTGAACAGGCTGCGGGTGGTAAGCACTTAATTGAACATGCTAAAGAGGCTGCTGGCGGGCTTGGTTTGTTTGTAAGGTCGCTGCTTGGGTTAGAGCGAGGTGCGGCGATGGAAGCTATGGCTGATTTTTTAAATGAGAAAAATTCCACGGCAAGCCAGCTTGAGTTTGCCAGGTTGATAGTTAGTTACTTAACGGTAGATGGTGTTATTACAAAAGAACGTCTGTATGACAGCCCATTCACCAATGTCTCAGCTACGGGACCAGACAGTATTTTCCCTGAAGCTAAAGTGGAGCAGTTATTTAAGGTAATTGAAGATATTAGACTAAGGGCGGTGGCCTAATTAATCATGAACAGTTATAACGGCTTTTCACCATCGCAAAGAATTAAAGCGCAGAAGTGGCTTAATGAGCAATGGAAATCTGGCGCTTTAGTAAGGCCATCTAAGTGCTGTGTTTGTGGGCAGACCGAGGGAATTATTGACGCGCATGCGGAGGACTACTCAGAGCCATTTTTTGCTGGTAAAACAGACCAGTACCACTTGTGTCGAAAATGTCATATGCACGTGCACCGACGTTTTGCTAATCCCAATGCCTGGATTAAATACAAACAGTCCATTAAACAGTCGGCTATTAGCGAAGAGGCGATAGCTGCCGTTTTTGATCGCATCGGATAATCGCCATGGCTTACGACATTTGCCAAACTTGCTTGTTACTACCTATTGATCTTACTAGGGGTGAGTGTGCTGCGTGGGTGCAGGCAATTGGGTCTATAGTTGCAATTTACTTTGCGATACGGTTGGCAATATTCCAAGTAAATAAGCAGCAACAAAATGGGCTAGAGCTGCTACTTACACAAAAAAAGCAAGAGCTATTGGGTTCGGCTGAAACATTAACTGTATTAGCTAAGCAGGCGTTGAATTTACAGCACGTTTTAACTAAGAAAAGGCTAGCTAGTTATGAATTGCTAGATGAAGCACTGGCTACGGGGCTGGCTAATGAGTTGCCCACATTGATTGCACTCGAAAAGTCACTTGACCATATTGAGCTGCATAAGCTGCCTTCACCATTTGTAGTGCCATGCCTATGCTTGACGGGAAGCATACGTCAATTACGCTTAAAAATAGATAATTTCTTTGCAAGTAATAGGCGCATGAATCAAGTTGATTATGAGGACTTTTTTAAGACGTTAGATGAGATGAATGTCTCATTAGAGTCAACGGTAAAAGGCTTTGAGGCTGAGTTGGATAAGTTAATAAAGTAAGTGGCTGCGCCTGACATCTTTTTCTGTAAGTGCCAAGTTAGTTTTCTCTGAATAGGGCATGGTAACTGCGACTTGCGGGTTAAGCCAGAAAAAAGCCATTCATATCCTTGTAAGCTTTCTAGTGAGCTATTTTTATCGGCGATCCCCCTTCACAGAATCTAGTGCTTCATGCTGGCCTCAGTCTTCATCATTTGAACAACATAAAGGTTTGCCAATAATGTCGCGACAGTTCCGCTCCAGTTTTCTGGTAGCGTGGTCTTACCAAGTGATTCAAGAGCTTTTCTTGCATCGGTCAATGAATAACTTAACTCACTAACGGCGCACAGGAACTCCATGTCCGTGTCACTCTTCCAGTGAGGCATAAGCTTGTTGTGTTTATTGATATAGACCATTTTTATATCGGCTCTGCCAGGTTCATTTCTATATAGGTCTTGCATATACTCCTGTGCGTCTTCATATTTAGTGCGTGCGTTATCAATCTTTGAAGCCCAGGTAGCCAATAAATCTAGCTTCATACGATCTGGATCAAGCTTTCCACCTTGTAATTTAATTTCGTTCTCGGTGGCGTACGCCTCGATACCATTCGGACTATAGGACTTTAGAACCATGCCGCCAACAGGTTCAATATCTTCGAGCATTTCAACCAACTCTTTGATGACAAACTCTGGATGCCTTAGAAGGAGCGGAACGGTTTTATTCCAGACTGTTTTTTCAGCTTTGTCATTGGTTTTTAGGGAGAGTTCAAGCAGGGACTTCATTGAGGGAGTGTCTTTTTTTAATAATTCGATGTTGAGCAACATGATGATCTTTCGTTATTGTGTGTATGTGTTTATTGGGTAATTCCAAGTAATTCAATCAAGTTGATTGGCGGCCTCCCTCGTTTTGGTTTGATGATCTGATAGCCTGGTGGGGTGTAATAGACGCGCAAGATGCGCTTTTTATTGATGCGGTGCCATACGTAATGGCGATTCCATTTAAGAAGCATGAGAGGGGCATGCAACTGATTCATGGGGCTATTAAGCGCCTGCGCTAGTTGAGCTGGTGTGAAGCACGTCTCTATGTGGTGGGGCAAGGAGGCATACCAGGTTGTGATCCTTGAGCACATTGCTGCGAGTCTATTAAGTAAGTTCATGGCGTCTCTATAAGGGTAACGTTGGTAACGTAGCGGGCACATAAATAATGCTTAGGTGACCACCCATAGAACCATATGGATATTGAGTGAGCGAGTTTTCTGGGTACATCAGGTACATAAACTGAAAAAACCACCTTATTTCTTTTACCTGCCCCTCCTACTTCTCTTTTCATTTTTTCTAAGAAGGTTAATAAATAGGTGCCCAATGTACCCAACATCAATTCAAAATACCCACTTAACCAGGTAGTAAAGTACTTCCAGGGGTGGTAACCTAATGTAATTCTTGGTGACCAGTAGGTGCACAATGTAACCTGCAACTGCATTCCTATTTCCACGTTGCTACCCATGCTTTCTTGCGGCCCGTTCCGCCACCTAAGCTTCGCTGTTCAATAACAAACCCAAGATCCCTCAGAATTGGAGTTTTAGTCATCAGGGCAGAAGTTAGCCATCGAGGGTTCTTGGGCATCCATTCGTTATTGGTCGAGGTTGTTAGCCTGACTTCGTCAAATAGCACCTGCGTTGTAATAGCCATACGCTTTGATCCGTCAGTGCGTTCAATGGCATGCCATCCTGCTATTTGCCAGGTTGTCCATTTTGGGAAGGTATTTGTTTTTGCTGCGTTTGCAGCTTTCCGTTTAAATATCGCCAAAGTGGCCTTAATTAACTCATCTCCTTCTGCATAGTCTTCAGCAGTGCGTCGATTAATTGCATCAAGTTCCCCTGAAAAGTGGCCAGTAGGGTGACCTAATGCGGTAGCAATTGCTTCACCAAGCAATGCGAAATCAACCATGCGGTGTTTTGAGCTTTGAGTGATATCCAACCCTGCCAGTCCAGCCGATAGCAACTCTAATATGGCCCCCAATACCGCGGCTGAATTACTAGATTGTTGTTGCATCAATTGAAGTTGGCTTTGAAATGATTGGCGGGATTTGAATGGGATGCGTATGCTCCGATTCATTGCATCTGCCTGCGTTAAGGATGGGTTTACTGAGGTAATAATGACGGGGTTGTGGATTGGGAGACGCGCAACCTCATCTTGGGTATACATTTTTCTCTGCGTGTACTCATACCCATAACAAACTTTGCAAATAATATTTTGCAGTTCTGCAGGCAAAGTTTTAGCGTTATCAATCACCAGGATATAGCTAGATTGCGCCATGGCTGCAATATGGTCTTCCTCTAACTTAGCTTCTGGTAATTGACCTGAGATTGATGGGTCAATTAGCGCCTTCACATCACGTGCAAGCGTAGTCTTGCCACCACCGATCCCTCCAACTAGATCCCCAACAATATGGGGTGTATTATTTCTTAGCCAGTCAACAATAACTACGGTGATAATTAGGTGCAGATCGCATGGAATATTCTTTTTATCAAGCCAATTGGAGGTAATGGCAAAAGCCTCTTGAACGTTCGTAGGTTTAACGGGGATCGGTAGTGCACCCAAATCAAAAATAAATGGTATGTCGGTATTGCGTTTGATGTACCACCCACTTACACCTGGCTCACCTATCACAGCCATATTGCCTTCGTCATCACCAAGATCAAGGTGGTAGGTGAATGATCCATCTGGGTTCTCAATATCAGCGACTCTAATGGCAACCTTAACTACATTTCCTGACTCGCTGGCCTTACCTCGCATTGCCTCTAAATTTGCCGCAAGAGTTTGACTTCCAAGTGGTTTACCAAGCTTCTTAGCTAATTCAGCTTGAATTCGATCTTTGCAGGCTTGCGAATCTAATCTTTCAGCTCCGTAGCGTTGGCCTCTATACCCAATTAGTCGAGTGTTTCCATACTGATCTTTAGCCACTACCCCAAAGCTACCCAATGTCGCCCGAATTTGCGCATCTGCAGCTCTGGATTGATTCTTTTTATCTTCAACGGCATTCATGGTGCCATTTTTTAATGCTGCATCGAGAGTCAGCTTCTTGGACTGTGGCAGATCTAATGAATGATGAGATTCATCCGATGGGATTAAGGCTTCATCATCTAGCGCTACCTCATTATTATCAGTAGCTTCAAGCCTGGCAACCCAGCTAGCAGCGGATGGTTGGTTAATCATGTTGATTCCTTGTTATTGCTTAATTCAATTAGTCGTTCGATGTCTTTGCGGTGGTATCGATTTAAGTGGCTCACGGCCTTAAAACCAATTTCCGTTAACTCACCAGTTACCAGGTCTTCGGTTTTGGCAATTTGGAGAGTTGCTTTTTTAGCCATACTCATCAGCGCGCCTAAAGCAGCATCTGGCGTCATGAGGGGATTCATCCGGTCAAACATGACCATTGGGTCGTACTGACTCATGTCGTTGCGGTTTTTCTTATCATCGGTGGCCCGCTCGGAAAAGTGGATCCATAACGTAAATGCATCGTCGCCAAGTTGTGATTCCAATGCCTTAAGACACATTCCAGCTTTATTCCAAGAGTCGTAACCATTAGGGTTAATCCAATGCAATGCATTTGTAACCTTTTTACGATCTGCCTCACTAAATAATCCAATGCCAACACTTGAAGGCCCATAGACCTTTTTGGTAATAGGTAAGGCGATACTTAATAGATAGTCGGCGCTAATACAGTAACCATCTAAATCTACTTTTCTTCTGGCAAGATGCTTACGATCTGGGTGAGCGCAGTAAATAGAGGCTTGCTGACTTAGGAGAGCTTCGCTTTCATCGAGCGATTGACCTAGTAATTCTTTTGCTAGCGCAAGCACTGCTGCCTTGTACGCTAGTGGGGGTAGGCTGCGATCAAGAAATAGAATTAACCTGGCCCTAATACCAGGTTTTACTCCATGTGAATGGGTTGTATAGAGGGCGTACGCAAGTCCTAGCAACTTGAGTTTGGCTAGTAATGCCATTAAGTCAGGCTTTGATATGCTATCCAAATCTAACTTGATGACACATCCTTCGATGACGTGGCTGGCAGAACGCTGCTTACCAATGGTAGGTAGGTCTTTATTGAGTGCAATCTCCAGAGTTTTGCCAACCAGAGGTGCCTCACGCAGTGAGGAGCAAACGAAATGTCGAGCGTTGGCTTTATCGGCGATGATTTGCGGCGTTGCTGGAGCGGCAATCTTAATTAATTCCGCCATTGGATACTTATCTAGAGTGAAAGCAGGGCGTGTTTTATAAGAGCCTTCGAAGACTGAGATAGAGCCCTTCTGGTCAACCGCTTTTAACGTGCTCACAATTTGCTCATTCAGCATCAATCACTCCTGCTGTGCCCAATTTCTTGCCATTAGCCTGATGTGAATCTAAACGAATAACAATGCGATATCCATCGACATCTTTTGGGGGCTCTGGATCACCAGGCCTAACAATAATGATCTGGGTCTTAGAACCAGTAGGCAATTCAGAGGCCGATTTTTCTTTGAACTTCATGCCCAACTCAGCAAGCTTTGCTGCAAGCCCAATCGAGATCTCTTCAATCGGCGCTGCTAGCAGCTTTGTGAGCATTGAGTCTGTAAGATGAGCAGCTTTGAGCATTGCAAGCTCACCAGAGAGACGTAGCCTAGTAACCTCTACGTCAACTGCAGTCTGGATGCCAGGAGTTTTTAACGCCGTCAGCAGCACCTCCTCAGGTTGCCCTGATAGACTTGATGCAACCTGGAGATTAATTACATCGGAGACGAGTAGGGCTAACGGCCCTGTTATTTTTTTATCGGGATGTGGATCGAGCTGAGCTGGTGCCGTCATTGCTTTCCACCCACATTGGTCAAGAGTGGATATTGCCTCATTTGGACTCTTCTATGCGAGCAGAAACCCAATCTTCAACAACATCACTTGGCCAGCCAGTGCTTCTTGAGGTTAACCTCACCCCTCTCGGGAAGGAGTTTCCGCGAATAAGTTTATATATCGTGGATTTTTTTAAACCAGTCTGTTTGCAGACCTCCTCGATACGGTAGATGCATCTTAAATTCATTTTTTGACTCCATATCAATTAAGTTATGTGCAGTTAAGTAACTGACAGGAGTCATATTCACAGCTGATTTCACAGTTGCCGGCAACTGTGACTTATTTAAATTTCTGTTTGCCGTTTTTGAGTTTGCTGATCATATTTCTAATTGTGCCCATTGATAAGGATGGCGAATTTGAAGGTTTTTTTGGATCGATATAGTAGAACTTTTCTTCATCGTAATCTTCCACAACCCCAAAACTCTTCTCGCGCCTTAATACATCCAATATCTCAGGCGTGCTTAAATCATCATTAATTGCAAGGATATCTATTACTCGCTGGTAGAGTGGATTTGGGGCGCGACTGGTTTTCGCTCGTTCTCGTTGTGCGCTACTGACTTCATTAATGCGAAATTCACCAGCTTCCAATAACTTAGCTTTTGCCTTATCCAAAGTTTTTTGGGCTGCAACTTGATCGTTACCAGCAAGAATTGTAATAACCTCACTTATCTTATTTAAGAGTTGATCTGAGCCTTTACTATTTTCCAGTTCATCCAATGTAATTAGCGAGAAAAAATCTGATTCAGCCTTATTCCATCTGAGATGAAGATTGTTTTCTTTTCGTACATATGCAAAAAGGCGGTTTAGAAGTTCATCTACGGTCTGCTCATACGGGACTCCATTAAATCTCCCGCGCTCTACGCGAAAGATATAACGATCTAATCTATTTTTTGCGTAATCAGAGTTTTTACTATTCATACACCCGATCTTAGTTGCGTGACATTATTGGTCGCGTTCCCAGAGGCTTGGTTATCACACCAGTCTGCAAACCATTGCATCATCTTGATACGTTCATCCATAAAGTTTGACCGTAAATATGCACGTCTAATCTGGCTCTTCTCTGAATGGTCAAGCTGCCTCTCAATTGCATCTGGGTTAAAACCATTTTCGTTTAGTACATCGGTGATTAAAGATCTAATACCGTGAGCCGTGACCTTAAACCCCAACCTATGCAGGGCCAGTCTTAGGGTGTTTTCAGACATAATCTTATGCTTGCCACCACCTGGGAAGACGTAACTAGTTTCATCGCGATAGGTGAGGGCTTTGATAGAAAGTAGGGCGGCAATTGCTTGTGATGGGATCGGTACTTGGTGTTCCCTGCCACTTTTCATCCTCGTGGCAGGCACAGTCCAGATAGCAGCCTCAAGATCAATTTCTTGCCATAGCGCGCCTCGAATCGAATTGTCACGCAACCCTGTATAGAGCGCCATTCGAAGTGCGCATACTGTTTTGGCATCTAATTTTTGATCGGTACCAGTTACATTCAGGGATCTGATTAATTCACCCACCTTATTTTGGGGTAAAGCAGAGAAGTGCTGCACAGGTGGCTTTTTAAAATATTGATTATCTGCCATGTCTCTTGCGGGATTAACGGTGCCTCGGTGAGTATTCCTTGCATGAGAGAAGATTTGCGCTGCTATAGCCCGAGCCCGTCGAGCCGACTCCTTGGTCCCCTTATCGTAAGGGGTTTTAATAACTGAAAAGAGATAGGCCTCTTTAATTGAGTCAATTGGCAGGCGCTCCAAATCGGGAAGTAGGTAGCGCTTTAAAAGCCCCTCATTCCGCTCATAATGGTGAGCACTCCATTCCGCCTTGTTGTGGGAAAGCCATTCTCTTGCCATTACACCAAAAGTTGCCTCACCTTTAATGACTTGGTTTGCTTTGGATATGCGTTTTGCTGTGGACGGATTATCGCCCTTATCAACGTGCTGTTTAGCCTCCGTCAGCCTGACCCGTGCCACTTGGAGGCTTATTTGGGGGTAGACACCAAGGCTATTTGTATTCTCTTTGCCACCTATTCTGAATCTGTAAATCCAGGAGCGACTGCCGTTAGTTTTAATGCGCAGTCTTAGACCACCACCATCGTTAAGGTAGTACATCTCACCCTTTGCTTTTGCAGCCTTGCATTGAGCTTCAGTTAGTAGTTTTTCACCAGCCATTAAGATCTCCAGTACCCACGTCGGTACCCAATTTTAACGTAGCTTTTGGTAAAGCGCTATGAAGTCTTGTAACTTAAAGTACCCGTATTTATTGGCTTATAAGGTGATTTGTAGAGTTTGGTGAAGTTCCGTAAACTCTAATATGCCGCACGTCCGCTCCGCCAAATACAAAAGAAAAAGGTCCTCATCGGACCTTTTTTCTTAATGGACCCTTAGTTCTTAGTAGGCTGATCCGTAATGTATGTAGAGCCATCTGTAGGTCCACTAACGCCACTTA
>TBL_comb47_HYPODRAFT_10003659_pt1 | contig 18067 bp, 45 predicted proteins | sample TroBogypolimnion_40_FD_10682 | JGI IMG/M metagenome (IMG submission 10682)
GCGGTGGTGGCGGTGGTGGTGGCGGTGGTGGTGTTTTTCATATAGTGCGGTTGGTGTGTCGTTGTGACCCTTTCATCTTAGCGTGGTTTTAACTACCCTGTCAGGATCGGTTTGCATTTTTAGGGGATTGCTTCCCGCCCGCTTTAAGGTAGCTGGCAACCGTCAGGTTATGTAACAATTCTAGGGTGGTTTTAATTCCCGTATATGTCGAATGCGGCAAGGTCAATCGCGTCCGCTTCATCCAGGGGGTCCGTATTGACGGAATCGTAGTTGAAACCGTCGAGTTCATCAAGCAAGTCTAGTTCATCCATGGTCTTAGTTTAATGTGGTTTTAATTTCCCGCTTACTTGCCGCCATATTCGCAGGCGAAAGCGTCAATCAGGTCGGCGGGGGCGTCAGTGGATAGTGTGATGGTCATGCATCCACATTTTTATGTGGTTTTAATTCCCGCTTGCCATTCCAAGGAGATACTTTCAAGGCAAGGTTTTCCGCTGCAATATACATAGACACGCACGCCCGCGATTTTAGGGTGGTTTTAATTACCAAAAAGCCCTATGAATTGTTAGAAAGTGGTTTTAACTAAGTATATTTCATATAATCTAACAGTTAGGCACTTTTCAAATAGTGCTTGTTTTATAGTGTATAAAGTTGTTTTTTCCCTAGGATTCAGAAATTTATTTATTGTTAGAAAGTTGTTAGGGAACTATTGGAATCATTTTCAATCCTCTATTGTATTCTTCATACATTATCCCAATAGTTCCCCAAAATTCTTAGGAAAGAGCAGCAATTTGTGCCTTGACAAGTTCAATCTTGAAATACTTCATGGCATTGGCAAGGTTTTCCTTAGGATAAATCAGTCCTTGGATACCTTGATAGTTCAGAGTAATGATCCTTGAATAGGCCTGAGCATTCTTTTCAGCCCTACGAATTGCTTGAATAAGAGTTTCTTTCAGCTTGGAGTGGATGGTGATCATGCTATTATTCTAAGGTGGTTTTAATTGTTATAGTTTAATGAATATCATGCACTGTATAGGTTTCATGAGAACATCACAAAGTTATCAGATTGACTTTTTTATCAGATTGACAAAGTTATGATGGAAATTCGTGCATATTTATTATGTTATGTACTAGGATCAGTAAATTCTCATGGCGATGTTGGTATAATTAAAATCTTTTAACCATTGAATATCATTCAAAATATCCGACCATTCAATACTATCATGAATAACATAAGTTTTTGAATAATTTATGTTATCACTACTCGCTACAAGTTGTACAGTAATCATACCCAAATTCTATCTTGGTTTTAATTCTTTGAAAATCTTTGTATTTCTTTGTATCTTTGTGTATCTTTCTATCTCAAACAAAGAAATACCCAATTAATCCCAGATTATACCAAGTTGTAGTACTCAATAAGTCTTGGAAAGGTCGAAAATCATGATATTGAAGTTATCCTTAAGCCAATCCACCTTTAGGGTCAATCTGGACGTATTAACACTAATAACAGTAATGGCACTAATATCATAAGAAAGTCCCCCTTGGGTTTCTCCCAAGGTTTGTTCCCAATTATCAACTATGGGATTGGAAGTTGCCATAACCGGATATTGTTCTAGTGCTTCCAATAGATAATCAAACATTACCATTCCCTTATAAAAAACATCTTTGTTATGAACATTAACAATATGTTCGACTTCTTTTGTTGTGATCTCAATAGTTTTATAGGTCAGTTGCATGGTATTATTCTAGGGTGGTTTTTAATAGTTTCGGTATCCTTATCATTTTCCGACAAGGCTACTTGTAATTCAGCGATCTAAATTCTCTATATAATATATTCTCTAAATTAAGTTTAATTAACAGGGCGGCGATCTTGTTCTATTCATCTGAATTTATTGTATGTTATAAATCACCCAGACTGATATAATTGTTATTACAATCATTACAATCCATTCGGTTAAAGTTGTGTCTTCCATATAAGATTTTACATAATGCCATCGTTCCAGTGGCCAAAGTACAATGAACTATTATTCTCAGTAGGAGTACTATTGCCCTGAACCATAAGGATAATGTCAAACCTCATACCTTTCATGATAAGAATTGCATGGTCCAAGCGTGGGGAGCAAATTCACAGGTTTTTACAGGACTATCTTCCAAATTCTTCAAGGTGTCCACATACTTTACAAGGTCAATTTTCTTCTTAGCTGGAGAAGTTTTTGACCTTGTGATGAATTCAAGGGGCGGTTTCATGTTATTATTCTAGGGTGGTTTTAATTAGAGTATCTGAGCGGGAATATGGATAGGCGGAATTGCATGACACATATACCCATGACTTTTATTATCCTTTATCTTTTCAATTGCGTCCTTTTTACTATATTCTTGTGTCAAGGAGTCATCAGTGGAACGAGAATATATGCAGGCATTTGCATAACTTTGTTCTCTTGTAATCCAGCCTCCAGGTATTATGGGGACTTCTTTATTCCAAGGGATAACCTCATGCATCCAGATTTTATACTTTTCCATAATAATTACCAGTTTGCAAGTCCCACGAAACTATCAATAGTTCCTGCAATACTTGCAAAATCAATGAATTGAGGATTGCTATTGGGATCGGGATAAGGACAGTTCTTAAAGTCACAAAATTGCTTGATATGTTCGCCATAGCTCAGAAAGATATTCCAGAGTTCCCGATAGGAAAACGTACTATCCACTCGATAAATTCGATCCAGACAATTGAACTTTACCGTACCGCTATCAGTCCAACACTCAGTATTTGAAATAGTAAGTCTATATTGTTTGTCAACATTCAAGAGAGATGTTCTATGGTGGACTACGGGATAACCCTCAGACCTACAAACACTTATATTGATATCAGTTCCAGTGAGCATACACTAATTCTAGGTTGGTTTTAACCAATGGTTTAGTGGTTGTCCCATTCTTCGGTAATGGTTTCCAATAAATCATAATGATGGTCATAATGATATTCCAGACCAGTAAAAATACCAGTATAACCAGTTCTATCGAAGTGATAATCCAAATCGGTAACATTGCCCCAGGAAGTTCCTGCTTTGACATTCTTCATAAAGATGTCCAGAAGAGCATTCTTTAGGTATTCAAGGTCTTTCATAGATTAATTGGCATTGGTGTAAGAAGTAACAAAGTGGTGATTTCATCCTCATAATCTTGCATGGTAATGGTTGAACCATCAAGAAAAATTGGCTGATCTTCTTCGATGAATTTAGTACAGAATAGTTCACAGGCAACATATAACCATTGATTTTCGGGATCGCCTGTAAGAATATCCAACACCGGGCAACACAACCAATCGTTATCGACTTTAATTGCAGTACAATTTGCAATTAAATCATAGGCTTGTTTAAGCGTTATGGTTGTCATGTTATTATTCTATGTTGGTTTTAATTATTCCACGATTCCCACGGCGAAAGTATAGACATTACCCTGGTCAGAATCATTGTAGATTTCATAATCATTTTCCAAGGATTCTTCCTCTTCCTCCGTCAAGTCTCTTTCAAATTGATTTTTGGCCCATTCTTGGATAAGAAGTTGACCATCTTCCAATGAATCTACTTCCACGACTTTGCCCAAGGAATTATTGCGAATGATTGTTGCGATGTACTTCATGTTATTATTCTATGTTGGTTTTAATTATTCCATTGACCAGTCCACAAAGTCTTCCATCTCAGGATCATTGTAATTATAGTCATAATCGGGATCATCCCATTCATCATCAGGATTTGTATCCTCAAAATCTTTCCAATAGTCGGGCATATCATCGGAACAAATCAGTTCATTCAATAGACCTAAGAATTCTTTGTCAAATTCTTCATCATCAGAAGTATAATCAGTGCAAGTATTGTCAGGCATACTATTATTCTAAGGTGGTTTTAATGAAATAGAGATATAAATCCAATTAGTGCAATTAGTATAATTGCAAAGATAAAAATGACCCCTACCACAAATAGGACAAATTCTGCGAATATCTCCAAAATAGTCATAAGTTGTTTATAATCAAAGTGGCACAAGATTGGAGGGGGCAAGAACCCTATGGTTATAATTATCAGTAACAACGTGCCACTTAATATCATTATTGTACATTCCAACATAAAAACCTTTTCCGGCCAAGTTTCCCCCGGATCGTACAACCATAAAAGCATAAGGCATATGATTTACAGGAACAATAATGCTACCTGTTTTCTCTATAACCTTAGCCGCCACATTATGATAATCTTCATCCAGGGGCATAAGTTTAATCTTTGGAATTGGAACCAAGGTCAAACTTTTATCTTCATTAGATTTAATTTCATATTCAATTCCGTCAATTGTAGTCTTTTTCATATAATTAATCGTTGTGAACTGTGATGGAAATTCTGGGAACCAATACAAAATCCTTAAAATCTGCTCCGAAGATTCTTAGGATTTCATCGGCAGGATAGGAATTGTTATATCCAATTCCCGTGGCGACATTGACCAATGTAAACAATTCAATTTGACATTCTTCGTCGCCATAGGATTCGGTCACTAGATATAGTGATTCATCCCCATATTTCGAAATATCTTGATAGAACTGTCCTACTTTAATTTCAGGAACAAGCGGAATAACATTTCCCACAGAGTTAATAGTTACTTTTGTTGTCATAAGTTGTTTATTTGTAAAGAGTTACAGCACCCAAGAAGAAAGTCCACCTAAGGAGCCATCTTCTTGCATATACACTAGGTCCATCCAATCATTATGNGTTCTCATATAATTGAGACATTCATCGTGATTTCCTTGGAATAAAATGTTTCGTTTGTCAAGACTATCAAGTACGGCTTTCATAACACTATTATCGTCTGGTTTTAATGGATCAAAGTGAAATCCAAAGTACCACATGGGATTTCCCATATCATTCTCAATGAGAAATTCCCGTCCCATGTTTTTTCCTTTACTTTCAAGAACTTCATATTGCTTTCCAGGTGTAATACGGCACCATGGAGAAGGAGAACCAGAACATTTAATCAACATTATAGCGAAGGATGAAAAGTAAAGGTTAAAAAACACCACATAAGAAACCAAAAGGCCACTATACAAACAATCCCAATGGCCCACAACATATCCTTAAAGGAAAGATTCATAGCAACTAACGAGTCCAAACTATTATCAGTAGTATTAGCCACACGATACCTCCAACAATTAATGCAACATGATTAATCATTATTATTAACTAGTTCCATAATAATAACTGCATCATCTTTACCTTGCCATTGAACTTTGAGTGCGCAGCGACCCAAATGTTTAGTTACCTGAATAACTTTAATTAGAGTGAGTTTACTTCCATTGGTTCCTCCTTGCGAATAGGTGGGAAAGTCCTTGAAGACAGAATGACAAGTACTTGCAATAAGTTTCCACTTGGAAGTATCCAGAAATTCTTCAATCAGATCTTTAAGACGATTATCCGATTCATAAAGAGGAACATTGAGAAGACTTGATAGAGAAACTTCTTCTTTTGCCCAAACTTTCTGTGTTATGCTTACTTTCATCGTACTATTATTCTAAGGTGGTTTTAATTAGTAGTAAGGGTATCACTACCATAATCCCATAGGGCTACCTATACAATGCGACTGCGATTATTTACAAAGACTTGCCAGTTCCTTAATCTTGGCATGAGTATAAGTATTTCCACCAATAAAAACCTTATCGGAATATACATCCGCACAAGTAAAGGCATCCATATCAATACGGACATAAGAAGAAACAATATTTTGATTGTAAGGGAAATTGTACTTCCCGCTCTGCAAGGCAACACAAACCCCATGTTTCATTGCGAACATGTCACAAAGTAAAGAACAATCAGAATACTCAGTACCCTTGATAAAGACTTTAACTCCATCAATTTTGTATTGTCCACCGGCAGAAATCACAGTTTTACCAATAAATTCTTTGGCCTTTTGAATATGTTCTTCCAAAGTAAGCAAAGGGGTAACATATTCAAAGTTGCCTGCGGTCTTATCATAACGACAGGGATTGTTTCCATCATTGATTACCGTTATATATTCTCCGGTTTCATTTACAATGTTATATTCCTTGCCAACCGTTAGAAGTCCTGCCCTGTGAGTATTGATACATTTTACTTTCATAATTCGTTTTTAATTACTGGTTGTTTATCCCATTTCAGAAGTTTTGCTTCTTTTCCCCATTTCGTATTCACAAGTTTTTGTAGGGAAACTTCATCATATTCTTTCTTAGAATGAAACTGTCGAGAGAATTCATGTAATTTGCCACAGACAAATCTTGTATATTGGAACGAATAGAGGATCATGCTATTATTATAGGATGGTTTTAATATCCTCCAATTTCAACCCCTTGGAAACAAATGTCCATTCATCCCTACGATCTTCTTCAATAAGATCCTTCAATAATGCTGGATTATGCCACCTATTACCAGTACTAAGTCCAACTAATGCAAAGAAAGAACCTTCAATGCGGGCCACAATGTAATAATCGTATACTCCTGTACTGCCTCTATAGGTTCCCCTCCAGGACCAAATTTGACCCTCATTAATATCATCAAAAGTTTTAGACTTAATTTTGTCCTCTTCTTCTTTCTTAAGACGTTCCTCTTCTGCCTTTAGGAAATTGATAAGGCAAGTGACATAGTAATTGGTATCTGCAATGTCATGATCGGCAATCGCTTCATTAAGCGCATCTCGAAGTTGACTTTCCGTAAGAGTTTCCACAAAGGGAATTTCTTCAGTAGGAAGGACAAAACGTCGTTTTTCATATCCACTTTTAGCTCCAGTATCCGTGGGAACTAAATACATATCACTATATGTATCATGTTGAGTGACCTCATAAAGTTTTCCATTGGTAAGGTATCTGATATAACCTCCAGCATCAATACACTTAACAGTAATTGTCTCCGGAACTACAGTAAAGCGATCCTGGAAATAAGAGGAACATTCTCCTCTATCATCACAGATATTATACATTAGGGTTCTACGACAATCATCAGCATATTTTACTTCATATACCTTTCCTACGGTAATATTATTGCCCGTACTTCCATTATTAATACATTTCACTTTCATAATAATTATAGTTAAACTTTTTCAAAGTATTTCATTCCTTGTGAACCAAAAATATCACTGGAATTTTTCGCAGGAGAACACCATGCTTCTCCGCGTGTAATATCTATAAGAACAAATCCTCCCCCAACAACACAAACAGTATAGATCGTACCCTCGAAACATCAAACATCCCTCAATACATTTATACTTATCAAGTTTCTTAGGCACTTGTGCCTCCTCAATTTGTTCTTTAAGAGACTCAATTTCCTCATTGATCGACAAAGTTCCTCTTCCAAGGATTGCTTTTTAAGAAGCTTAATCTTAAGATGCTCCTCTGGAATTTCCACAAATCGAGAGGCAAAAACTTCATGTTTAATTTCCAGCCAATCATTAGATAAAACCTTCACAATGAAAGAGTTCTCTCCATAAGTTTCCACTTCATAGACCTTTCCTGTAGTCAGTTTTAGAATAAGAGAACCCTCGACACACAACATTTTCTTTCTCATAACTATATTTTACTCTGGTTTTAATTAAGCATTTTCGCGCAGACATTCAATGTAATCCGCAAGATCATAAGCCTCTTTTTGCATTACTTCCAAGTCTTTAGATAGTTGAGTAATGAGTTCATCATTGGTTAATTCCGCGAAGTATTCACTACGGGAGGATTCTCTACTACCATTATCATTAAACAAATACACATAATGATTTCCTTCAAGAGTGCCTTTGTTGCATCTGACATATATACTATTTAACACAATAGTTCTCAGATGCAACAAACTTCTGAAATTATTTTCAATTTTCTTCCACTGGGGCCTGTTTATTCCTAAGTGGAATGTCTGTAACTTTGATTAGTGTGTGTTTTGCTCTGGTTGTACTGATATACAACAAATTCTCTTCTTGTTGTTTAGCCGCAGTAGTATTAGCATACTTAGAAGGAATTAATTGGTTATGCCCAATTTCAAATACGCGGGAAGCTTCAAGTCCTTTTGCCTTGTGAATAGAAGACAGCGTAACAATATGAGCATCTTTGCCCTTAACATTATCACTGTCCGAGAACATAGATTCAATGAGAGCTTTAAGACTGGAAACATCATGCTTTCCAAGACTTTGGCATCTCTCAATTAGAATTACCATGACTTCGAGCTTATCTTCCAGAAGTTGCATCTTAACCTTGCTGGCCTTTTCAAATTCTTTGTCAAAATACTTGATAAGTTTTTCAGTGAAAGTGGTAAGGCAATTCGTTTTCCATTTATTACATAGAGTAAGAAGATTTTGTCCAATATCTCTTCCCTCAATGCGGCACCCAATACCAACACGAATCAAGGCAAATGCCAAGGAAACATTAGGAGCATTATTTCTGCAAAGGATAAGATCTTCCCCTGTAAGATTTAAAGTTGCGGCTTGAGTAAGAAAATCTTCATACTTCATAGAGGAGACAGCGCCCTCAATATTTTCTTCAAATGCTTCAATATGTGGCTGATACTTTTGAGCTTCTGTGATGATAACCTTACCACAGCGATAACAAATACTAAGCGGCAATTCGGCACAATCAAACATATCCTTAAGGAGAGTCATGGAATCATTTTCTGCCCCACAGAACATGTAGATACTTTGTTGGGCGTCTCCCACAATAAGCATCCTACCATTATCTGATAGAATCTTAGAAAGAAAAAGTTTTCTGCTGACATTTGTATCCTGCGCCTCGTCAACGATAAGCCAATCATATTTTACACATGAAATGTTATATATAAGTGGCAAATAGATCATGTCTGCAAAATCAATGTTTCTAAAATCCCTATTAGAATCTTTAAGAACCATCTTAGAAATCTCAATTGCGGCTTCAAGAGTAATATCTGCATCGAGACTAATATCCTGAGTTTGAATGATTTCCATCCATGCGGAAGTATCATCAATATTACGTTGACCTTCAACTCCAAAGGCATACTCTTTAGCAAATCCGACCAACTTTTGAATGAAAGGTCTTGCGCTTCCAAGTTCAGGGGTATCACAATACTGTTCAGTAAGATAATAAACTTTGGAGTTATTTACGGTGACACGGCCCTTAGACTTAATAAGATTTTTTAATCCTTCACTATGGAAGGTAGCAGCAGAAGCATTGGGCAATGCCATGGGGGAAATCTTGGACTTCAGATGTTCCGCAATTTTCTTATTGAAAGCAAGGCTAAGAACATTACCCTTCATGTAATTCATTGCTTGAAGACAAGTAGAACTCTTACCTGAGCCAGCTACGGCTTGAACAATTAAGTTACCTTTTCCGGCTTGAACCCAGTTAAAAATGTCAAGTTGATAAGAAGAATAATTCATAGTGTGGTGTGGTGCGATCTACTATTATTTTACACTGGTTTTAATCAGTAATTACCCTGTCACGGAAACAAACTTATGATAACATCCTCCAAAGGCTCCCATAGGAGTAGCGGAATATTCATTTATACTCATCCAAGACGTAGGCCAAATCTTACCTTTAAGATCTGTAGGTTCTGCAATCAAAATCCATAATTCAAAGTCAGGAAGTTTTTGAAGAGTATAAACAACACCAGATTTCATAAATTTGTCGCCGCTTTTCATGCCATTATTATAGACTGGTTTTAATCATCATCCGCAGTAACCGTTGAGCATTTAGATAAAGCCAACCACCACCAAGCAAAAATTGGATCAGTGAAAGGATTTATATCTTGTATCCCAGTAAAAACAAATACCGCCAATAATCTTGGAAAGAAAAACACAACATCAATAGTGGCCAATACCGCTAGCGGAATGAATAGTAAAAGAAGTCCGGTTCGTTTGAAGAAGTTAATCATTTCTTTTTCTTGGTAGGAAGTTTTGGTGCTGGTTTAATCTCAGTAGTTCTATCGGGAAGAACTCCTGGTTCATCGAGAATTACAGAAGGAGTTGTTTGTTTTACTTTCTTACGAATGAATTGGATAGTATAGTCATAAGTAGCAGGACTTTCCCCTGTCTTGGATGTTTCCACCTTAGTAACTTTAATGCCAAACACATAATCAGTCTCCTTAATTTCTGGAGTGGCCGGATTACAGTAGGCAAGTGAAGATAATAGTAATGTGAAAATAATAGATTTCATTTTATTTATGTAAATATCCTTTATCTAAATCAATATCACTAAGAGAAGGCCATTTATGAATACCTATACCAACTTAGGAATGATAGGTTCGGGAGTTTTCCAAAAGCTAAACATAATTAATAAAGATTAGCATTAGTACGATTTGAACTCGTAACTGTTTTTCCCATGGAAGTCTGGAGCATGGAACGATTATTGCTCAAAGAACGCTTAATCAAAAGAGGGGCAACTTTAGGCTTGGAAAATGCCACCGTAACCCAAGAAGACTTGAGAGATTTAATAGGCGCTTTGAAATATGTGGTGTTCGTTGTCATGCTATTATTATAGTGTGGTTTTAATTAAGACTTTAACCCTTTCGATTTAATTTCATTCCATGCTGCTCGAATATTATCAGTAAGTTCTTCCATGTCCACCAAGTATCCATACGACGACCCATCAATATACTGTGCAACATCTTTAGCATCTTCCAGAGTTCTATATATACTCTTCAAAGAAGTATCAATAATTTCAATTAGTTCATCCATCATTCTGCTATTAGTTGAAATACACAAGGGAAATCCTCCAGATCATAGATGGCATCTTCAAGAATGTGAGTATTAATCCTCTCATCAAACTTTTCAGGAGCATGAAAGTAATCATCTGTATAATGCCACCATCCATCACTATTGAATGTTACCATTGTAACTTCTGGATGAAAGGATCTAACATGATCCAATGCCAACTGTACTTTATTCGGTATCATATCAATTAACTTTTACAGGTTCTCCAACAGCATCATTTTCATGTAGATAACAATCTCCAAGGGGTGACAAAGCACCAAGGAATAGTTTCATAAGTTCCACACTATTACCCCAACATCCAAGAATCATACTAATAGAATTCTCTCCAAGATTAATATGGTCGGAATCGCAATCCAGGCATACAAAGAGATTCCTCTTGTCTTTACCATCCACAAAGTTAAATGATAGAGTATCCGAATGAGGGTTATAAGTTGGATTTCCGTTGTTAATTCCGTGAATGAAAGGACTCTCATCCTTATCCACTGGAATTTTCCAGATAGCTTTAGTAAGAAGACTTGCTATGATTTTAACGTCTTTGCAAGTTGTGATAACAATTCCATCAGTGTCGCATCCCATGAGAGTACTATCGTTTGGTTTTAATTACATGAACCAGATTGCCCATACAGTCAATCCAATTAAAGGAATAATTGGAATTAAACATATACCCATTAGTTTCCAATTAGACATAGTATTGGATGGCTTGTCTCCTTCATGAATACTAAAATCATCAGGAGGATAATCAAATGGATATTCAGACATAATATTATTCCTTATCAACTTTATCTGGAGGCCAACCAAATTCTCTCATAAATTTAACCTGGTCGACTTCCCGCCATTACAGCGCTACTATATGTTACTCCTTCATATTCAAAAGTCATAACATCTCGCCCGCTTGGGTCTTCTTCAATATCAATAAATTCCGTCTTATCCACATCCACCCATTCTCCTCCAAAGATTTTGACCCAATATTTTTGTTCTATGTCTGAAAAATCTTCGATAGGCAAATCCCAATCACATTCATTTCGTGTCATATTTGAAAAGTCTTTCATATTACCAATATTTTCCCATGAAGTGACTGCTAATCCATACCCCATAAAGAACTATGGCACATATAAATAAGATTCCAAATGATATATAGATTGTATATAGAACTTTCATGATTAATCAAGGTCAACAACTAGGCTAACATATTTCTCAGAAACATCCCAAAAATCATCATCTTGATCCACCACAGTTTAATATACTGATCCATCAGTATCATAATGAATACTGTCGATGGTGCCATGAAAGGCATAATGACTATCTGTTTGTTCAACTGATACTTCGTCTCCTTCACTGTAAAAATGAAAAGGCTCAATATCTATGTCAAGGTCTTCCGGAGTTTCGTTTTGAGTAAGTTCATCACTCAAAACATCCATGTCGTCTCCGTCCTCATCAATAGGAACTCCACATTCAATAAGAAATTGAATTGAAGTATGTACTACTTTACCAGAGATCTTATCTACAAACTGAACGTAAGTATTGGTTAATTTCATATTAAATCAAATTTTGTGTTTTTAGAATTTCTATAATTTCGGAAATATCTTCTGTGTTGTAGCGGTGATATGCCATATGCCATTGTCCATCTTCTATCTTTACAAAAAGAGCCGACCAACAATCATCATCTTCAAGATACTCACAAGTTTGAAACTTTACTGTTCCTATTTGTGCTATATCCATACTCAAATTATATTTCGGTTTTAATTACAGAATTCCCTTATACTTCAAATAGTGAATGATGCGATCCTGCATTGAGCGAGTGTAATATACATGAGTCTTTCTGCGAATCGCAATTATATCCATTCCTTTGTAGGTGTTAATGAATGACTTATGAAATACATAACCCGTAACAAAAATTACATTGTCACCTTGTTCAAAAAATTCGTTCATAGTGCTTTGGCTAAATTGGATAGTAGTTCATAGTCTCCATCAAAATTGGTTTGCCCTGAAATAATTTGGGGGAATTTTGGATTATTTAAAAACTTGCGAAAGTATTTCAACTTATTGACTTCCTTCTTATCCAAGAGTTTCCATTGTCCTTCAAAGTAAGAAGAACAATCGTTGCCTCTCACCATTGCTTTATCCAAGGGCAATCCCCAAGACTTTTGAACCGCATACCAAATCCAGTGCAATCCTTGATATAAGGCACGGGGAACTTGTTTTCTTGCAGAATAGTCAACTACTACAATGTCTTTACCAAGGGCAAGCCACATTAGAAAGTTGTTATCAATATTCTCAATAACTTTTCCCCAACACTTACGTTCACAGTGGCATGATTGAATTCTAATGAATCCATCAAAAGCTCCAGTATACAACAATCCATTAGTCAGGTTTAGAAATACTTTAGTCATCGGTCAGTCTAATGAGAATTAAGGCAAGGAGAATACTTATGGCTCCTATTTCGGCAGTAAGCATACAAGTAATAAAACCATTAACTCTGTATTCAGTGATACAAAGGATGAGAAGAGTCAATACCGCGTATTTAAACATGTCCCAGTTGTTGTTTTAGTTTATTGATTTGATCTTGAATAGTCTCTAATTGAGTCTTTGGTTTAATGGGAGCAGAAGTAACATCAAGTGCAATACGAGTACCGCAACATTGGCAACTATAAGTATACCCTCTCATAATCTTGTTATGAACTGTAGTGGAAACTTTATGTTCCCTACAAGAACATTTGTAAATGTGGCGAGTCTGTTTCTTGGTGGTAGTAACTGAAGTATCATAAGAATGATACCTATCAGGATTAAGACCATAGACTCTACTCATGATATACTTCCAAGTCTTACCATGCCCAACATGACGAGTCCCATTATATTGAATGCCATAAACTTCTCTGTCAATCCAGTGCGCTACTTCATGATCGACCGTGGAAAAAAATTTATCAGGATTATTTTCCGCTAAGTCCAATTGAAACATCAATTCTTTTTTAGCATACCAACAATGACCGCCTTTAGTACCATTTCTCTTAAAGATAATGTGCTGCGGACGAGTGAATGTCCTACCATAAAATTTCTCCGCAATTACAAATGCTTGTTCTACCCTATCAAGAATGCGTTGCTTCATGTAAGCATTATGCGCTGGTTTTAATATGAAGGACTGGCCATCACCAATCAAAGAGTACCGGGCGATTTTTATATAGCCCAACATTACCAGAATGAACATCAATACTGTCGATGCATGAGGTTTTTTTGTCCATCTCTTCATAGATCCTATCCATGGCGGCACTACTCTTAGGTCGCTTGCAGGTCGGCTGAATTACCAATTTATAATCGTCGGCACTATACATTGCATTTTTCAGATGAACGGTGGGAACCCTATACTTTTTAGGAATAAAATTCTTTAAGTAAGAACGGGAATCATACATCAATTTAATGACTTGTGATCGCCCTACAAAGGCAACTCCCGAAGATCGGTAACATTCAAATCCCAATGCTTCCATATCATCTTCAACTTCATAATTGCTGATATGCTTCTTGGCAATAATTTTAAGGGCTTTTTGAATCTGTGGAGTGAACCTTGGAATTTCTCCTGTGCCATAATTGTGATTGAATTTTTCCTTTAGAAATTGTCGAAAGGGAACTTCCTTAGTAGTCTTTTTCTTAGCTGGCATGTGATAATTATGTGGTGGTTTTAATCTTCTTCAATTCCTTCAATAACACTAACGAGAAATAGTCCAATGCCAAACGCAAGCCATCCCCATGAAGAATTTTCTGCTATGTTTCCGACTGCAAGGGATATTACGATTAATGCAAAGAATATTTGTGTCATGTTATTATAGGTAAAATTTCTTTTTGACGATTTTTTCCAATCCTAAATTTCTTTCATTAAGTAGAGGAACAATCATATTTCTTACAAAATTTCGAGTATTTTTACTATTATCGTTAGTAGGATCAGGAACTACATATTTCATCAAATCATTATCTTCTGCATAGTCGATAAAATCTTGCTTAGTAGTAAGAAGAAAGGGATGATAAATAGAAAAATTTGGAAACTGAGTAAACCATGAAATAGGTTTATGTTCAGGACAACCCTTAAAAGTATTCATTAAGTAGGACTCCACACAATCTTGTAGGTGGTGGGCCGTTATAAACTTACCCCCAAGTCCTGTTAGTTCATAATGTCTCCATTTTCTCAACCCATCTTCTGAGGTATTGGAAAAGGCAGGATTACGATCTGTATCTCTTTGTAAAAATCTTCCCCCAAACCCAAACTTGAGAGTAAATTCGCAAACTTGTTGATACATCATTTCATTGATGGATTGATAGTTATGGTCAAAATGAAGAAGAGTAAAGGTCTTACCAAATTTAAACTTTAACCAATGAGCAGCAGCAATGCTATCTGCCCCCCCACTTACCATAAAGATAAATGGTTCTTTGGGAATGAATTGTGATTTAACTTGGATCATGTTCTTTGAGAAATCGTTCAACTTCGATCATAGAATCGGTTACATCATTATGCCAAATGCCAAATGTATCACCTTCTTTAGTTAAAGCTATTTCTAATCCATTTAGGAGTTCTTTTAGTAATCTACAGGCTTCTTTCATATAATTAAGTTGTTTAGGCGTTGGATGTTTTCTGGGCACGAGTAAATTATTCAGAAATCATGTTAATAATAGCCCCATTCAAATCTACCTTAGCAATGGCGTAACCTATTACGTATGCTCCAAATCCATTCTTTGCCCGGTATCTCATACCCACGACCAAGTAATCCCCATGATCATCATATCTGGTACTATCATGTTGAAAGCTCCCAGAATCGTTAAGACAATACTTTACTTTAGATACAAGACTTGGAAGTGATCCGTCCCAAGAACTGAATAATGATTGAATTCTATCTTGCCTACTTTTAACTGGTGATTCTGTCTTTGTAGAATCAATTGGGACTTGTTTTCCACCGTTCTTTCTATATTCATTTCGCCATTTCTCCCCACATACTTCCTGTGTATTTTCCCTTGTCTGCGGGGTATTAGATTTAGAAAAACTACAGAAAGCTCCCCCAACGAGAAAAATCGCTAATAAACCGGATAAAATCGTAGATGCAATTCCAGTGAAAGGTTCACTATTTGGGGAAAGAGATACTTCTACGCCGGGCGTTAAAGCTGGTCGATGTAGTACTTTTCTATATTTCTTCTTTCCCCTATTTTTATAGTGATAATGTATTGTTCCTCCAATCGCCAGAATAGTCACTATAGAGTAAATTACAATCAATAGCATATGATGAGGATAATTTGGTTTTAATTAATTTGAACTTACAAGTACGAGAAGTGGGACTCGAACCCACAAAGGACTTTCACATCCATACCGCTTTATGAAAGCGGGCCTTTAAACCAATTCAGGTCATTCTCGCATTACAAATTTTCTCTTACTTATTAAACTTCAAATTAAAATCTGTACCAACAGGAGGATTCAATCTCTTGTATAGCCGATAAGAATTATACCTACTAGGTATAACATCTCCCTCTGGATATTCCTTGTGATTAGAAAGTTCAAAAATTCTTGCCATGGATGATGTTATAGGGCCACCATAACAATATGGATAATTTCCTACCCAGACAGCAACATCATTAATCATAACAATATTACCATTACTATATGCTACCTGTTTACAAGAAAAGGATCTATCTTCAAGAATTTCTGATAACATATCATCCCATTCTTTACTATAAGTACCTGCATTAAGCCATAACCAAGGCCGAAAGATTAAAGATAAGTTAAATTGTAGTCGCGTCATATTAGTTTGAGTGGTTATCCATCCAAGCACCAAAGTTATCATAAGTGCCCACCTTAACAGGAGTTCCTGCTTCCCCCACAAACATACGATTCTCTTCATGTGTATATAATATTGTCAATGAGTTTAGTTGTAGAAGGTCTTCCCATTCTTCCATAAATTCAATGAGTTCAATAGTCCCCCAATAATTATAAACTTTAACCCCTATGGTATTGTAGAAATCACCCCATCCATTTTTATAAACGAATTGTTTTAAATCAGGAACAGAAGAACATGCCTCCTTGGCAAGCCTTAGAAGTTCATCGACTGCTTTGCCTTGTAACTCTTGAAAACTTTTACGTAATTCAAGACAAACTTCATTTTCAGTAAATGTCGTTGCCATAGTTATCAATTTGATTGAATGCTTCCTCAAATCCTTCAGTTTCGACAATGAGTGAAAAGGCCACTTGATTGTACTTTGACATTTTATTGAATTTAATCTCAAATTGTCGAGCCATTTTCTCTGCTTCTTCTGGAGACTCTTGAACTCTTAGAGTGTAGAATCGAAGATCGTTATGATACTTTGCAGTCATTACTTCTTAATCTTCAATTGTTCGACCTTAATACCAAACTTGTCGGCAATCTCTTGCATAGTAAGCTCCATAATAGAAGTCTTAGTCCAAGTTACTGTGGACACTTCCCATGCGCTATCAATATCTCGAATAATTTCTGCAATTGTAAGATATGATGAAGGAACACGAACTTCAAGAATATGATATTGTAATTCATTTTCAGAGCAACGCATCCAAGAGTCCCTAAGAGTAGGTAATAGAATTTGACGTTTTCCATTGGCCATCTGAATTACAATTCCATAACTAATCACATTTCCGGATTCGCATTGAAATTGATAGGCTACCAAATATCCAGGCATAAATACTTCGTTTGCAGTTTTCATATTACTTTTTAATTTTAAGATTCTTAACTTCCACTTCAAACTTCTCAGCGATTTGCTCCATTGTCACTTCCAAGATTGGGTTGGGTTTCTCCCATACAGATTTGCTACGTTTCCATTCTTCGACCATATCCTCAAAGATAGGACATGGATAAGGTTCCCGGATCTCCACATAGCAAGCATGGTTTGGGATCACAGTAGAATAAGTTTTTGCGGTGGGAAAGTAAACCATCAACTTAGCTTTCAGGGTTATGATAACCCCATAAGTACGATGTTTATTGTAATCTTCATAGGCTACTAAGTTCCCACGCCCTTAGAGTTTCGTCTGTTACTCCTAGAATTTCGGCTGCATCGCCAATAGTTAAAATCTGTTTAGACATTATTCTATCAATCCTCTTTGTTGGAATAAACGAAACCATTCGTCGTAAATCTTCTGAAATTCCTCTATTGTGGGAACTTCATCCAATTCAAATGGGATTTGATGAACAACTCCATCATCCGTTTCAAATTCTGTTTTTGTAATCCTCGTAATCATTTTAATTTTTGTGCTCATATCTATTTACACCAAATTGTAAAATTTTTCTAAGAAAAGTCAAACTATTTTTAATATTTCTTAAAAATCTTAGATTTAGGGGTTACAGTTGATAACCCT
>TBL_comb47_HYPODRAFT_10003660_pt1 | contig 18067 bp, 22 predicted proteins | sample TroBogypolimnion_40_FD_10682 | JGI IMG/M metagenome (IMG submission 10682)
GATGGGGGCACTCGAAAGGCTTAGTCAGGCAGGTTTAAAAAACCTTGTAGCGATCCATCGCGGATTCACCCCGTTCAGTGAAACCAAGTACCGCAACTATCCCAACTGGAAAACAGTGATCGAACTCAGGCAGTTAATGCCCAATCTTCCAATTATTTGCGACCCAAGCCACATCTCCGGCAAAAGGGAGTTCCTATTCGAAATTTCGCAAAAAGCATTCGACTTGGGTCTGGACGGTTTGATGCTTGAATCGCATATCGATCCGTCGTGTGCCTTAAGCGATAAAGACCAACAGGTTACACCTGCAGAACTGGCAAAAATACTTGATAGGTTGGTGATCAAATATACTAGTTCAGATGACCCGCTTTTCGAAAATATGCTCGATACGCTTCGCTCAAGGATTGATGGGATCGACCATGAAATCATAGAAATACTCGCTTCAAGGATGGAGATTGTGAAGCAGATTGCCAACTACAAAAAACAGAATAAGGTTACTGCCCTTCAGATCAACCGCTGGACTCAGATTATGGAGGATCGCCTCAACATCGCCCGCAAACTCAATCTCGACGAAACCTTTATTAAGATCATCTTTCAGTTGATCCACGAAGATTCGGTCCGTCAACAGACTGAAATAATGGATGCTGAATAAAATCATGAATAGGCCTCCAGCTGAAGCTGGAGGCCTATTCATGATTTTGACAATTCTTTGGATAAGACAATTTCAAAATTAATGGTACGACAAAATCCCTTTGTTTTGTTGTTCAAATCTATAATTTCAAGATAGCCCCGTTTGACGAGTTCCGTCAAATCTGTCCTCGCGGTTTGATTCGAGGTGGTTAATCTTGTTTCGATTTCTTTTACGCTAAACATCAACCGGATCCTCTAATACCCAATTTAAGATCTGCGCTTGCCGGGAGTTGATCCCTTCTATCTTTTGAAAACTTATGGTTTTTCGCTTTTCTTTGGTCTTTAATTGAATGTATTCAATCAGACCGTCGAATGCTAGCTGCATTGTTTTTATCTTATAATTGATAAAATAGGTCAAATCGTTCTCGTCCAATTCGGTATATTGATAAGCCCCTGCATATTGCGCCTTGCTTTTCACAATTAATCGTGAAATTGACAGGTATTCAGTCAGCCAGTAACCATTTTTCAACAAATACCAATAAAACAAAGCCCTTGCAGTCCGACCATTGCCATCTGCGAAAGGATGGATAAACCCGATCATAAAATGGATAATACAACCCTTGACAATAGGATGTATAAACTTTCCATTTTTATCCTTGTTGAAGAAGATAAAAACTTTCTCCATTAATTTCGAAATATCTTGATAATCAGGAGGAGAATGTAAAATCTTTAGGTTGGCAACATCAATTACTTTCACATCATTGTCCGATCTGAAAGCTCCTTCATCTTTCTTGTCTGCAAGCGTTTGATTGGAGATTAACTGATGGATTTCCAATAATTTTTCAGTTGTTATCGGTTCATCCTTAATTTCCACGATATGCCTGATCGCTATATAATTAATTCAGGATCATTTGCTCAGACTTATTTTTAGGTTTTATATTTTTTCTGAGTATCTCTTTGGCTTGTTTTCGTGTTGTAACAGCTCCTTCAATTTGACTCGATGCAATCGCCTCTTCCATGATGGAGCTAACGAGAAACTGCTTTTTATCACCTTCAGGAATTAAATTCTGCGTACCAAAATGACCACTGATATACAGGTCGAATTCATGAAGCCCCTTTTGTATGGAGTCGGTTAAATTGAAAATAAATTTGAAATCCCCGAACTGAATTTTTTTTGCATTGATTGTCCGGCTTAATATAAGGGCAGCCCACAACACTTTAGGATCAGTAACATAAACCGATGGATGATATTTGACTTTATCCCAATACAAGTGCTTTTCGTTCAACTCATTGACAAGTGCCTGAAAATCCTCATTTAACCGAAGTTTATTAACCTCATTATAAAGATTTTCACTTATCCAATTTGGTGCATGTTCAATTTGTTTCATCCTGCAATCTCCCAATTAATGCTGAAATCTGATATCCGGCAAATATAATCACTCTTCCAATATTTCCTAATTTATCACAAATTTGGAAATATTGGGAGATAATTGGCTGATTTTTTTAATTATAGAGTTTGAAGGTTATGCCATTTTAATATCTGATATACAATTATTTACATTAAAATGGAGAACCTTTAATAAACGACAACCATGCCTCTGCAAATTTCAGTGTCGGAAGCCAGGAGATTGAAGGATCTTTTTGTTCATTTGATATATCTTTATAAGACAGGTCTTTACAATTTCCGGAATAACCTGAGTTGCCAGTCAAGGATTGAAGCATAATTGAATTGTCTTTTAAATCAATCGCTTTCGGAATCCGAAGGGGAATCACTTCATTGAAAAAAATACCTGCCAATTTTTGTGTTTGTCCTATTTCATGTCCCGCACCAGGTTCCTCGGCAAAGGTCCATAATGCCCCCACCCTTCTGTTGATTGAAAAAATTCCCTTCAGAATATCCCTCCGGGACTGTAAATCCTTTTCTCCGGTAAAAATAATACCAGGTACGTTTCTGGCTTGTTTTGAGCCCAGTGCTGTAAAGTAAAACCCGCCCTTGTTAACGACAAATGCGATCACCCGCTCAGGTTTCCAATTTACAAACTCGTAATTAAATTCCCCTCCGGCTGAATGTCCCCACAAGACAAGGGGAGCATCTGCCAATTCGGGAAAACCTGCTTTCTTCGCAAATTCGGTTAATACTGTCAAAAGTGCCTGGCCGCTCCCCTCTTTGACATTTGCATAAGCTTCGACCTCCAGGTCTTCGTGAGGACGATCGGTAAAATAACAACCCAATAATGCAAAACTGTGTTTTGCTGCAAGTTCCTGCCAGAACAATTCACTGACCAACCCTCTGCCGTTCCCATTTGAACCGGGCACAAGAACTATGACTCCCTTGATTGTTTTGCTTTGATCGGGATACCAAAGACGAAAGGCTGCTTTATCGAAATTCTTACCAGAAGGGATCGAATCATCCAGAATTGCCGCTCTAATTGTCAGAGTTGGGATTATGATGACCAAACAAAACAAAAACAAAAATCTTTTCATCCTGGTTAAGGTTTCCCCGAATTTTGGGATAAAAGCTTATTCACAAAACTGGTCAATTTCAAAATATCTCCCCTTGAATCAAAATCGGTTCTATTCGACTTTATGAAATCTTTGATCTCATCCTCCCTCCCTTGCAATACCTTAGCGATATTTTTTCTGGTGAATGGCATAAAACCACCGCCCCATAATGAATAGAAATACTCTTCAGTTTTCTGAAGCAAAATGTCTTCGCTCGGTTTCAAATCCAATGAACGCTTCCCCAATATTAAAAAGCTATATGAATCCGAAGCTGAACTTCTGTTTACAGTCCCCATTGCTCCCTCTTTGCGGATATCCTGAATTTTCAGGCCACGTTTTATATAAACTTTGAGCGGACCATTTTGGATCAGTTGCAGATAAGCATCATGGTAGTAAAAAGTATCCTGTGCAACAACAATTGAAATGATTTCCTGTTTTTTGGCAATCAAAAGCGTATCCTTCGCATTGATAAACTCCATTTCACCCGACAGTAGGTTTAAGTTAAAAAGACAAGGAACAATCCTGTTGTTTTGAAAAAAGCCTTTCCCATGGGTAAACTCGGGATAAAGGTACCTTTCAGACATGGTGAAATAATCATTCAGGCTTGTACCCGCCTTTACAACGACCGGTTTTTGTTTTTGAGCTGATATACTGGTATTTATAAACAATACCGAGATGATCACAAATATGGTTCTTTTCATTTTATGGATGTTTAAAGTATAATCTTTGCACAAAGTTAGTACAATTTAATTCCTTACTCTATGTTCAATATCATGCCACACACCGAAATCAAAAATTTTGGATTTAAGATTGACCTTTCTTTTTAAAATAATTATGTCCAACCGCCAATCATGACGTTTGGGTAGTTGTTCCCGAAGCGGTTAGTTCGGCCGTGGCATTGCCTTTGCCTGTCAGTCCAACCTGAGCAGTGGCTTGTATGTTCAGTCCGTTTAAAACGATGTCCGCATTGGAAACAAAATTTATGTTGGAACTGGCATCAATAATTACATTTCCCCCTAATTTCAGGACGATATCTTTATCAGAAAATAGGGCTATTCTGTTAGGATCCAGAATCACCAAGTTGCCGTTCTGATCGGATAGCTTAATAGACCTCCCTTCATCGCTAATTTCCAATTGGTCATTACCTGGAGTCTGGATGGTGATGATCTTCTTTTCACTTTTACTTCCGTCAGGCCAGAGTAGTTCAATGAGGATACGGTTTTCATTGAGAGGATCATTGTTCAGCTGCCTGATTCTTCCGATAACCATTCCGGCTGACCCAGATACCATTCCTGCTACGGGTGCATTGACCACGTCCGGCGAGGTAGTGATTTTTGAGCCGGAAACCTTTTTCTTTATCGTCTTCTTTGCTATAATCCCATTTTTTATTCAGTAGAAAAGAGATCCAACTGGGAATCGTCCAAATTGGGTTTACCTTCTTTGTTGATTGGTGTTTTTTGTAAGGTTTCCATTTTTGTAATTGGTTCCGGTACCGGTGCTTTCGGAACGATAAAACCACTCACCAAAGTCAATTTATCGAATGGGTTGTTCTGCTTTATGCGGGTGGTGGAAAACTCCCTGTCAAAATATCCCAGGTTCAATAAATCTCTGATTAATTTTGATTTTGCCCCTGTCGAAGACTTGTTCGTACCAAAGAAACCATTGATATCATCAATAGTGGTAGAGGGTTTAAAAGATTTATCGAAAAGGAAATTAATGGTTCCCAAGGCATGGATTACAGCAACTGCCCATATTTCAGTCTTTCCGGCCAGGAATGGAACCTCCCTTTTTCTTCCTAGTTTACTTAAAAGCCGTTCCGATAATTCCAGATATTCACCGTCAAGTTTCACCTTACAAAATTCCCTGATCAAATCCAGGATCTTATTTTTTCTGATTTCGATTTCTGTTTGTCTCTGTTTGTCCATTTTGCGATAAAATTTGAGTTGAACTAATAATTTCACCAACAAGCGATCTATACGTTGGGTGTGATTTTATAAAGTAACTCTCTACAAAAGCCGATCTACCCTCATTCATGCATAATTCTGTCAAAGAAGTTTAAAAAACATTGTACGTGAATGTGTTTCGAAAAGCCAAATGTGTCAAGTTGAAAACATTGTTAAGTATAGATAATGGTTATCGCTTTTTCATTGCAAATCCTGTAATATTCATTGCAAATCCAATCAATGTCAAGAGTCCTGCAATAACTTGAATTCTCCCTGAGTTTTGGTATTCAACAACTAAAAAGAAAGATCCGATCAGGATAACAAGGCTGATCATATAAAGTAAGTTGTTAATTTTCATTTTGTTGGATTCAATTTAAAATTTAAATATTTGTAGTCAATTTTTTTTAATCTGTCGAATGCTGATACTCTTACATCTTACGATTAAACTACCCAAAACGTTTACGGCTAAATTGTGTGCGGGTTTTGGTCATCGCTTATCTATCCCGAAAACAAATATAAGGAGAAAAATTGACCTGTGAAACCCGCATCAATTATGAGCCTGAATTTGTGACCGCCAATTATTCCAATAATGGGTTAATTACTTCTGTCGTATCAGAGATCGTGATCAACAGGGTTACTCCTGAATCGAGTTTGTATTTGTTCTTTGTTTTTAAATAAACTTTATTCCCATTGCTTTCCATATAAAACTCCAATTGATTTATTTTAGGGAATGATTCCTTTTTATCCGTAATGGTAACTTCAGCTGAAGTCTCTCCGGGTAATAATGAATAGTAAACTGAAACATTTCCAAAACTTATATTGTCAAGCTTTGAATTATGTACCTTATTCTGAACCTTTATCTTACCTGTTTCATCCTTACATGAAATCAGCAGAAAGCAAGAAATTACAAATACGAATAATGTTTTCATCGTTCAATTATTGTTGATTTGAACTTCAAATTCGCCAACCAGGGCACTACGACTATTCTCTTTTACCTCAATAGGTACGACAATAAATGGCTTAACTTTCTTAACTGAACCATCCAACTGTTTTATCTCAAAAGATTCAATCTGACAGATATAATTGCCTGGCTCCAAAGTCAAATAATTGTTTAATAAATCTGAATATTCTCCTGCAGTCTTTAAGGTATCAGAACTTGTCATATAGGGTGCAATGATTGGATACTTTGTTATTGTACTGGTTGAAAAAAAATTACTTGTTTTGTTTTTTACAAAAATCGTAGTATCGATCCCGAATGAATCATAAATTCCCCAAAGCTTATTGCTAATCTTAATATTAACATTTTTGATCGTATCAGTTACAATGAATTTTTTCTCATCCCCAATCAAAACATATGGGTCGATGATCAGAACTAGTTCCCTGAATTGGGTAGTCTTTGTATCCGAATAGATTGTTGAATCGTTCGAATAGGAATAAGGCGAATAATCCCCTTTTTTACATCCTATTAACAATAAGATCATCATTAAAACAAATAATATTTCCTTCATTTTTATTTTATTTGGTTTTTCTTTCTATCGATACCAACGTACATGAGTTGCCGACATTTGCACTTTCACTGCACTTTCAAGTTTCGAATGAGCCAATAAAAGGGCAAATACTATTTTTTGAAATAGAATATACCAGATGGCATATTATCAAGCCAATTCATGTTTTTTAATCCTTTTAAATTAAGTTTTTCATAAACGATTCTTTCACATTCAATTCTCATTGTAAATTGTTTTGGATGCTTCAAATTATAATCAGTTAAACCATAAGTAATCCTGTACTTATCCTTATTCTCAACAATTTTTAATATCTCAGGATTTATATAGTCACAAATGGCCTTTGGGCTAGAGAATTCATCATTTCCGGGAAATTCAATTTCAAAACTGCCTTGGAATTTAAAATCGGGCTTGTATGAAAACAAAAAATTTGGATTAGATTTTAAGGATTGAAGATACAAATCATATTCTTGAATCGTTTTAAATTGCATTTTAACAAGATTATATTTAAAATAAAATTTTTTGGCAATATTTCTTATAACATCAAAATCAAATTTGTAATACTGACCATCAATAATTATGTTAGAAAATTTGGGGTTTACTACCCAGCTTTTTATTACCCTATTTTCCTCAATTAACTTGATATTAAATCCACTATTCAATTCAACATAATTTCCTGTAACATCTCCATAAACCAGAATTTTGGTTAAAGAATCAATTTCATTTTTATTCTCAATACAGAAATTAAAAGTTTCATAAGTTTTCGAGAAACCTAAAAGTTTCGTTGATTTTGAAACCTTGATACTATCGAATAAAGCATGTTCCTGAGCATTTAAAAACAAAGGAAAAAAGAAAATTAGGAACATCGTCTTTTTCATAATTATTTCATATTATTCTTTCAAATCAAAGTGCCGAATATTAATAAACTCATATAATTAACTTTTATTTCATATTAAATTCGTCTTAGAAATAATTGCAAATAATGTAGGAAACTACATGCTGGGGCGGATTGCCGACAATTTTCTGTCAAGCCGAAAAGCAGCCTGAGCAGAAAGATATACAGCGAAAACCACTGCTGCACTTGTCGGGTAGCTGATGTCATTTGCAGTTACTTTTGTCACTTGTTTCTCCATTCTATACATTGGCAATAGTCAGCCAACTTTTTTATGGTTGTCGTGTGAGAAGAAAATCCGAAATAATCTTGGTCAGGGTCAAACTTTAAATAAACTTGAATGAAGACCTCAAATTTATCCGGTTGTCCAAGAAGGCCTTTGAGATTGTCTCTTATTGGGTCCAGCTTACTTAGCAAATGGTCTGCATGGTCTAAAAACCTTTTTGAATTGACGAGTCCTTTCGTTTCATAAGCAAACATTGTCCAAGGTTTTTGTCTCTCGACAGTCTCAATTTCATTTGTCTCTGGATTAAGTCGTTTACTTAAAAATTTCTCACCATTCGACCAACCACGTGTTGGTTTTAGTTTTAAAAAGTCAGTTAACGTATTTAAGTCAATTTCTTTAGTTTTAATGCTAAACGAAATCTCTATCTCAGAGTAGTCGTAAAACGTAAACTCTTGTAAAATTTCATTTTTCATATCTGTCGTCTGCCAAGCGGTCTGCAATTGCAAATAATGATTTTATAACCACCATAAGGTGGTTATTTCTACTATATCTCTACCGAACAATCATTGTATAATAATTTTAGTCAATATATTAAGTGTCATAAATTTAAAATTTTAAGAGTCACAAGATTCCATAATGCCATTCACCACTTTTAATGGAAACTCTCTTGTAAAAGTAACCATCTTTTCACAAAACAAATTATGTTATTCCGTCATTTCTGTGCTGCTTTTCCAATATTTTCCAATTACCTTATTGACTGCATTCTCCAGTTGTCTGAATTCCATGTTCTACCTCACAATGTAAACAAGCATAAAAACATTTTTTGCCGATGGAGCCACCTAATCATAAAGTTCGTGTTGCTTGAGGAATTAGATGTCGTGCCTACGGCGCAAGTGTATATTGTGCTTGTGCGGTGGTTTGAATTAATGTGTAGGCAAAAAATTTGAATGATAATGAATTGATTCATTAAAACCTTGTGGCATAACCTAAAACAACTTTTGTGTTCGTATCAACATATACGATAATGGGCCCAAGCAATGCATCATCGGTTGTGTTAAAGCGTACTGCATAAACACTCTTGTGATAAAATGTCGATTCACTAACGGGTACTTGTTTCCAATCAACATTCACCGTTAATTTTTCCTGGTCGCTCAACGAATTCCAGGCAATTTCCCTGATCTGCGATTCCGGGACAGCTTCACTCTCCTTTTTGCAATTCGAAAAAATGGGAATCAAGGCTAAAATTAAGATAATCAGTTTTTTCATGGTTTTAGCATTAATGTTGTTCTACCATAAGATGCTTTAAATAATGGATGGTTGCGTTCTTTACTGGAGGTAATTTACCCTTGCACCCTAAGATTGCATAACCATAAAGCCTTAATTTTCCGTAATTAAGGCAACTTTTCTCTAAAAGCAACAATCTTTCGCTCATTGAATTACGGCGTCCTGATTACTCTGCCAGACTTTTTCCAAATTTCGCAATCACCTTATTGATTGCAGTTTCCAGTTGTTTGAATTCCACTTTCTCTTTCGCAATGTAAACCAGCATAAAAGCAATTTTTTTGCCGTTTGAGTCGAGCAATTCGTAAAGTTCATGTTTTTTGACACGGTAGGTTTCGCGCATCTGCCGTTTGAGGAGGTTACGGTCGTGAGCACGTTTAAACAACCGCTTTGGGACGCTGAACACAACCTGTGCGGGATGGGTCGTCTCCATCAATTCAACTTTCCAGACAACCTTCAACGGATAGCACAAAAAGGTATTCCCGGAGAGGAACAACTCCCCGATCAGCTTTTGGCTGCATAGTCTTTCATCTTTACCGAACCTGAAGGATGTCATCACTTAAAAGTACAAAAAAAGGGGAATGTTACTTCCCCCTTGCAGTTAAAATCAAATTTCTTATTTATTGTTTTTATTGTATTCGGAAATGAATTTTTCGAGTGCTGCCGGCATGGATGGGGCATCGGGAACCGGTGCCTCAACATCGAGGCGCAAACCTGCATCCCTCACAGCCTGGGCAGTGGCCTGTCCGAAAGTGGCTATCTTTACCTCTTTCTGGTCAAAATCGGGGAAGTTGTGCATCAATGATTTGATCCCACTTGGACTGAAAAAAACGAGCATATCGTAATTCAAATCCTTAATATCTGACAAGTCGCTGCTAACTGTTCTGTACATAATTGCTTCTGTAACAGGAAGTTTAGCTTTTTCAAGCAATACCGGGATTTCATCTTTGTGAACGTCAGACAGTGGGATCAGGTATTTTTCGTCTTTATGTTTAAGAAGGACATCGACCAGATCGGCAAATTTACCATTGGCATGAAAAATCTTGCGCTTGCGGTAAATGATGTATTTCTGGAGGTAAAAGGCCGTTGACTCAGAAATACAGAAATACTTCATGGTATCTGGAATCGTTAACCTTAACTCCTGGGTAATCCTGAAAAAATGGTCAATTGCCATCCTACTTGTAAAGATTACGGCAGTATGGTCAAGAATCTGGATCCTGTCTTTACGAAAATCCTTCGCAGAAACAGCTTCAACCTGAATAAACTGACGAAAATCAATCTTCAGATTGTGCTTAACGGCCAAATCGTTATAAGGTGAACTCGCGGTATTTGGCTCAGGTTGTGATACTAATATTTTTCTGATTTTCAACTTAATAACTTTTTAAAAATTCATAATTCTCAGAACCCCTATTTTACACTCATGAGTTTAAAAATCAAAAGCAATGGTAGAATTTCAAGGGTACAAAGGTACAAAATCAAATAGAAAATTGAAATGTCTTTTCGACTTCCCAAATAAATACTTCGAATGGCCGTTGAAATATACATAATGACAATTAAACCAGCCATTAGCCATACGGTAATCATGTTTGTTTCTGCAATTACGGCATGAACGGTTACAATTGGCAATAAACAAATTCCCAGTGCTTTGTAATACAATTTGATGTTGAATACCGACTCTTCTGTTTGATCTTTTAACATGACGATCGAACCTGCTACCCGATAAAGTAAAATCTTGATGAAAAAATATCCGTTCAGGACCAACAATAAGACTAAAAAAAAGATGATCGCCGGAAATCCCGGAATATCGACTTTGTAAAAAGTGGCAATCTGAAACACTGAAAGCGGCAGGACAAGGTGGAAAATAAAATCAAGTCGTAAAGCGCCGAACATTGTTTTATAACCACGCTGGTGGAACAAACGGGTGGCTGCATTATAATTGACAAGGCTCACAAACAACTGCCTTAAATATTTAATGAACCCAACCCTTACAGAAGCAAAAATCATCCATAAAATCAAAATAAGACCCAAAATCCAATCCTGATTTGGCAATTTGAGCTCTTTTCCAATAAATCCATAAGGTTTTATTGTCGTTGGAACGATGTTCCGCTGAACTTCCAAAAATGCCGAATCGGACAAAGTTGTCACACTCCCAAAGTTGACAGTGTCCCCCTTTGTTACATAGAAACCTGGGTTACCATTGTAAATATTCCACAGTGAATCCTTTACAACAGGTTCTTCAATGTAGGTATTCTTATGTAAAAACTCCTTACCCGTTTTTATTTTTGACTGTTTGCCTTTGTTCCCGGTTTTCAATTCATAATCCGAAAAACTCTTCCCTTTAATTGCACCTTTGCTTTGTGGCGCAACCTTTCTGACAGGTTGTTGACCGGTTTGCATAGCTTCCTCCTCAGCAAAAGCATTTGAATTCTCATTTTCGACCAAAGGAAAAACAAGCATAAATATTAAATTTTTGGCGGTGCAAAGTTAAAAAATATAGGGATGATACCTGATGCTAAAAACATCACTATTTTTACACCATGCAGAATGAGAATGGTTTTAAGATTTATTTTGCTCCGATACAGGAGTCAACAGATTATATTTACCGGAATGCCCATCATAAATATTTCAAAGGGGTGGACAAGTATTTTGCACCTTATATCGTCCGCCAGAACGATGGAACGGTGAAAAAATCACACCTCCGGGATATCAATGTTGAAAATAATAGGGATATCCCTCTTGTAACTCAGGTACTTGCCGGCAATCCGACCGATTTTGTATATTTGGCCAGGGTGCTGCAAGACAACGGATATCACGAGATCAACTGGAACCTTGGCTGCCCCTATCCTATGGTAACCAACAAGGGAATGGGCTCAGGGCTCCTCCCCCACCCCGACAAAATAAAAGCAATTCTTGAAGAGTCGTTGCCTTCGATCAACACAAAAGTTTCGGTAAAACTCCGCACAGGGTTACAATCGCATGATGATGTTTTTAAGGTCATCGAGGTACTCAACGATTTTGCGTTAAGCGAAATAATCCTCCACCCGAGGTTTGGCAAACAGCTTTATCGTGAAAGTCCCAATTTGGAAATATACAGAAAAAGTGTTGAAATCGTGAAGCACGACCTTGTCTATAACGGGGATATTTTGTCGGTTGATGATTTTACACGCATCAGCAGTTTGTTTGAGGATACATCGAAATGGATGATTGGGCGCGGAATCCTTAAAAACCCTTTTCTCCCAAACCTTTTAAAAGGGACACCTATTCCCGATCGTGCAGAGAGGGACCGGATCCTTCACAACTTTCACGATGATATCATTGCCGGTTATTCGAAATTGTTGAGCGGGAACAGCCATCTGCTCATGAGGATGGAGAAGTTCTGGAGTTATTTCTGCTTTTCCTTCCCCGACCCGCATAAAACCTTCAAACGGATTAAAAAAGCCGCCAATATCTCTAAATACGAAATTGCAGTAAACGAGAACTTTCAAAGATTTCGAAATGATGAAGAAGACGAACGCAGCCAGAATCCTTGACCGGTTAAAAATAAATTACGAGCTGGTTGAATACACTGTTGACGAAGCCGATTTAAGTGCCGCCCATCTGGCCGAAACGGCAGGCATTCCAATCAGCCAGGTTTTTAAAACCCTGGTACTCGAAGGGGACAAGAACGGGAATTTTGTCTGTGTTATCCCTGGTGACCAGGAGATCGATCTGAAAAAAGCGGCTCTGGCCAGTTTAAATAAGAAGGTGGCCATGATCAAAGTGAAAGATCTGGAACCATTGACCGGTTACATCAGGGGTGGCTGTAGCCCATTGGGGATGAAAAAGAACTTTCCGGTTTACATCGAAGAAGCTGCATTTAACCATGATTTTATTTTCATCAGTGCAGGGATCAGGGGGATGCAGATCAGGCTTTCGCCGGATGATCTGGTAAAGGCATGCAATGGGAAAAAAGCTGAACTCACACAAAATCAGGAAGACTGAGTGGAAAAAATAAATCCGACCCTCTGTTAATGAAGGTCGGATTTTGGAGAAAATTAAATCAAAGATACCTTGCGTAATACATTAATTTTTTGACAAAAATATTTCACTGGTTTCAAAATCTATTTCCCAACTATATCCCTCTTTGCTTGCCCAATTGTACTGTTTACTTTTATTATCCCACCATGCTTGAAATTTTGTAGCAGTAGTACCCATATCTTGCACTACTTTATCATAAAGAGTATTGTTGTCGATTGTAACGATTTTAAATAGTTCTGTCAAACCATTTTTACGCTCGAATAGATTTTTTATTTCATCGCGCTCTGATTCTGTAACTTTACCTATTGGTGTGCGGTTTTTTTTGAGTTCAAATTCCATGCTTTTAATTGTTAAAATTGTTAAAACGTAATAATATTTCTTTTTGCATTTGATAAATTGAAAACAATATTTCTCTGTCAGTCATGTTTTCAAATCGTATTATATTTTCATCTGGCAAATTTTGATATTCAGGACTATTGTATGTATCTGATAATTGCGATAATCTATCATTTTTTACAAGTTCAAAGGGGTCAAGATATGATAATGCCTGAATATCTTGCAAATTTTGGAATTCTGCTATTTCTGGTTTTAATAGTTCCAATATATTTTTTGATGTGTTTCTTTCTAAGTGAGAAATAGTACACTGCTGTTGAGAAGGTGTGTTTAATTCTAATGTGGTTAATTTATTCAAATAAATGCATCGTTTACAATGATAAGCATCGCACCTGCGACAAATTGGTGCATACTGTAAGCTTAAAAGATGTGCATTATTAACTTGAATACCATTCGTTAAATCGCCAATACTATCTTCTGGATTAGCGTAACAAAATGCAGGACATAGATAAAACTTACCATTTGGAGCAAAAGTAAAATGAGTAACGCCAGCATTACAATTATTCATTTCGGAAAGCAAAATTCGATCTGATATAAAATTTAATTCTATAGGTTGCTTAGAACGATATAGATCAATTATGTATTTTTCGATTATTAAAAGTTGTTCATAATATAGATCATAATCATATTGTGTAAAATCCTGAATATCTAACAGCATTAAATTAAGTCGCTTGCATTTATTTAGCAATGATTTTACTATATCAGATAATTTATTCAATTGACTTTTTTCCATTCGTAAAATAATATTTTGTATTATATTATTTTTTAATGTGCTAATTAGTCCTAAATCATCAGAACTTATTACAATTATGGAACTTGGGTATTTTGTTATTAAATCTATGGGTATAATCTTGGTGTGTACAATTGTATCAATAATTTTCTCATACTTTTGCGGAATTTTCTTTTTGCCAAACAAAAAATTTATATGTAAAGCATTTCTATTTGCATACCCAACAATTTGTTTTAACGAATCAATAGAAATTATTTCATCGTTACCAAATGGAAGAGTTTTGTAATAACAGAATGAAGTTGCATTATTATCTAATAAGACAAGCAAGTATTTAAGCATTTTTACCCCCCTCTTTAATTATTGTTTCGTCCAGTTTATGCCAATAATAATTATTCGCTCTTACACGCGCTTTGTGCATTTTACATATATATGTTGCTCGTTGATAAATAGTTTCAGAATCGGCAAAATCGTAATTTGCACCTTGACACCATGCACAACCGCTTGCAACTTCACAATTTAAGCATTCATTTGAACTTTGTGTTGTTCTATCCAAAGCTAAAAAGGATCTCAATTTATTGGTGTCTATGCCTACTTTATAATTGCCTATAATGATTGGCTTTTTATTTTGTAAAGAAAAACCTGCAAATCTAAGACAAGGATAAAAATTACCTTCGTGGTCAATCGCCAACATTTTACCAGCTCCACACCAATTTTGATTATCCCTTAAATCAATTGGATGTCCAATAGTTCTTGAAAAAAAGGAAAAATTATTTTCTACATATAACTTTTTCTCGATAATATAATCGGCAAGTTGTCTTAGCTGCTCTTCAAGGATTATTTCATCGTTATCCTTCCACACATTTTCAAACACCACATTGATATTTACTTCTTTAATTCCTATGTTCCATAAATGCAGTACACTCTCATAAATTAATGGTAAATCCTCGCTTGCTACGGTTACTTTTGTATGCAGATCCCTAAATTGAGACAACCAAAGTGGAATATTTTTTACAACATCGTCATAAGAACCTTTTCCGTTTGGATAAACACGCTGTAAATCATGTTTTTTCTTTGTTCCGTCAAGTGTTATGCCTATACTTAAATGCGTTTTGTTCTTTTCAATAAAATGTTGAATACGCTCATCTGAATATAATATACCATTTGTTGAAAAACTAAAACGATAGTTTTCAAACCAAGGATGATTTAGCTCATACATTCTAATTTTGATATAATCGCATATTTTATTAATCAATTCAATTTCAATAAAAGGTTCACCACCAATAAAATCCCAAATAACAGCTTTATCATTAAACGTTGATTTATTGTTGAAAATGAAATCTATTGACTGTTGAGCAACATCAAATGTCATTTTATTAAATTTATTTTTGCCAACGATGTAGCAATATTTACAACGAAGTTGGCAATCTTCAGTTACAATAAATGTGATAGTTTTGGCCAAACCATTTTGCCAGCTATCACTCTGTTTGCCAAGTTTGTAATTTTCCAAAATCTCCATAGTTAAAAATTTCACATATTACTATTCTATTTTGTATATCCGGCACATGCCGCTAAACAAGTATATCCACAAGTACTAGTGCATGTATAAGAGCATGCCCCGGTACAGGTTCCTGCCGATTTTGTAGTACCAGTACATGACGCCGTACATGTACTTGCACATGCTGCAGTACATGAAAATCCGCAACCACCTGTGCAAGTGCCAGTGCATTGAACAGAACAACTATTAGCACATTTAGCCGAACATGTTCCGGTACAAATTGCTGCGCAACCTGAACAACCAGTTGTTGTGCCTGTACAAGTTGTATTACAAGTATTAGAACAAGTTCCGGTGCAGGTTGTCTTGCATCCGCCAGTACAAGTGGTATCGCAGGTTCCTGTACAAGTAGTTTTGCAACCACTTGTACAATCATCCCCACAAGTTGTAGTACAAGTTGTTTTACAACTACCTTTACATCCAGTTGTACAATTATCCCCACAACTTATCGTACACGTAGTTTTGCAAGTGGCTTTGCAAGTGGTAGTACAATCATTAGAACAGGCAGATTTACATGTTGTTGTGCATGATGTCGTACAAGAGTCAACACATTCTGCCTCGCAACCGCTACAACCTTTTTTGCAACTTACCTGATTAAATCCTAAACCCAAAATTGCAATTGCTGGTAATACTTTTGAGAATGCAGCTAAAAAATTTCTGCGGTCGTGATGTGTGCTTAAAACAGTTTCTTTTTTGCCTGAAGATATTCCATTATCTCCTGGTAATTCATTTAAGTCTTTTTTCATCCGTAAATAATTAATATGCTAATCTATATAACATGCCCTTACTGAATTTCACCCCTTTGTTTCATTTGTTCCAAATCCATTATTTTCAGGTCAATTGAATTGATCTCATTGGTAAGCCGGTCTATTTGGAATTGATAATTTGTTTGGAAAGCAGGAGTTGCCACCTTAAAGTTTTGCTCGGCAGTTTTAAGCCTAGATTCAGCCATTTTTTTCTGCTGTTCAAGAAAGTATTTCTTTGAAATAAACGAGGCACCAGGAACAAGGTTTGCAGTTTGTTGCTGAGCCTGCTTGTATTGTCTTGATTGGTTGTCTTCCAAAGGGTTTTGATTATCGTTGTCTTCACTTTGTTTTGTCCAGGTATAGAGTTTATTTGGATCAGAAGAATTTGAAGTCAAAATTGTATCATCAGATTTTACCATATACAGGCTGAAAGAACTATTGCCAAAATTTGCACGAAATGTTGGGACGCCAAAGTTAATTCCAAGATATCCCACCTGTATTATATTTGCTTGGGAAACATCTTTATAACGGAAACCCATATTGTTTGATTCAATCTGAATTGTTTTTCCAGAATCGCTTTCCCAAATGCCAGTTAAATTAGGAACTTGAGCTTTTATTGTCATCGACAAGTTAACAACAACAAATAATAGAAAATAATATTTTATCATAATAATTGGTATTAAATAAAATTAAAAACCTATCTATAATTACTTAAGATTCATTGACTTCCATTGAGATTCCAAATTAAGACTAACAGCTACTTTTGGGTTTTGAACTTTACTATTTACTACAACAGATTGTTGTTTCACTTGATCTGAAACATAATCTGTCAAAGCCTTTAATGAAAGGTCCCCTTTACTTTCCTGAATCTTCTTTAAAAGAAAATAGGTGAACAAACCATGTTTCTTATCTGCATAGGGTAGTGCTGATTCTTCGTTGCTGCTCGCTGAAAAAACAAAAAGATTTCCCTGCAAAGGTACTTCTATAGGTTTAATTGCGATTCCCCGCCCTTGTGCCAACATGCCGTCACGCGCAGCGCCACTGAAACATGCATCCAAAAAGATTGTGATGGACTGTGTTGGAAATTCTATAAGTTTGGCATACAGATCCCCTTGTTTAATCGCAGTACCAGGAATCCTAGCCACACCATCGATAGGCAATAGAAAAGCACTTTTATCCTTTTCATCTGGTATTCCATGACCTGCATAGTAAAGGATAATTTTTGCTTCACCCTTAAATGCTTTTATAACATCTTGAAGCCATTGTATCTCTCCCAACATCTGTCCAAAGGTTCCATCAATAAGTAAATGTGCATTTGTTGAGGGCATTCCAAGAATTTTTTTGCAATATTCCGCAAAAACAGTTGCATCGTTTTTTGCAAAAGGAACCTTTATTTCTTTTGTGTAATTTTCATTGCCAATGATTAGTGCAAAAGATTTACTGTTTTCGTGATTGGTAACCGGTATGTCCACGTCAACATCGGAAGGTGAGGAAGCTTCTTCACCTTGAATTGTTTTAAACGATTCCTCATTGTTAGGTGTTGAATTCTGTTTCGAATTTGCAAAACTTCGTGCTAAATCTCCCATGGAATTCACAACTGATTGCCTTTCGGTCTGAACCATGAGTTGCATTATACTGTTTTGCTGATAATTAGAA
>TBL_comb47_HYPODRAFT_10003661_pt1 | contig 18067 bp, 11 predicted proteins | sample TroBogypolimnion_40_FD_10682 | JGI IMG/M metagenome (IMG submission 10682)
AAACCGAATCTCAGATACCAGGTCTCATTAGAAAAAATAGCAGCATAAATCTTGAAAACAAACAACAAATATTAACTTAGCTCACCTACCCCTTTGGTTCAATATTGGGGAGTATTATAATAAAGCACTTTGAACGGTTACGTTGGGGCAAAAAGCCTAAATGTGCTTATTGTAGTTCTGAAAATGTTGGAACAAGAAATTCCGATCATAGATTCCATTGTAAAGCCTGCAAAAAGAGCTTTTCAGTAACAACCAACACAAACCTACATAACACTCGCTTACCGCTTAAAACATGGTTGTATTCATTTGCAATTGTGACAGATGCAAAAAAAGGAGTTTCCGCAAAACAGTTAGAAAGGAATATTGGCGTTCATTATGAAACCGCTTGGGTTATTGGTCATAAAATCCGCTCTTTAATGGCAATTGAAAACAAGGCGGTTGAACTATCGGGCATTCTTGAAATGGATGAAACCTATGTTGGAGGAAAACCAAGAAAATTCAATGATGGTTCAACTTCAGACGTTCACAAAGCATTCAAAATACCTGAACTTGATGAACGTATACAAGATTTAAAGGAGGCGGGAATAAAGTTTAAACGTGGCCGTGGGAACCCTGCAAAAAGTGATATAAATCCCAAAAGAGGCAGGGGGACAAGTAAGGTTCCAGTTGTGGGAATTGTCTCACGAAATGGTGATGTTATTGCCGAAGTAATGCGTAAAACTACATATGCAGACCTGAAAAGACTTGTAAATAAGTTTGTAGACAAAGATGATTCAGTAATGATAACAGATGAGTATTCGGGGTATAATCGCTTTTCTGAAATTATTGAACACATTAGTATAGACCATCAAAAACTTTATTCCTATAAGGGTGTAAACACTAATTCAATCGAATCCTTTTGGGCTATTGTTAAGCGTGGAATTATTGGACAATACCACCAAGTGAGCGCAAAATATTTGCCTAATTATGTCAGCGAGTTTGTTTTCAAGTATAACAATCGCAATCAAGATGATATGTTTGAAACGCTTGTAAAAAACAGCATGAAAACCACAACAACCGTTTAACCGATAAATCCGTTTGTTTTTCATTGGTGTGGCCGGGTTAAATTTTTCAGGAAAAGCTTTTTAATTAATTGGTTCTTCTGCAGGGCGGGTGATTTTTTCGAACAGCCTGATCAGTTCCCTGACTGTTCTCCAGTTCCTTGTTGTGGCAGTTACGCTGAGTTTGGACTCGAAGAAGTTGTTGGTCAGTTTGGTTTGACCATACCCATTCGGACAATGCAGGTAAACTGATTTGCCGGAAATGGAACATTGGTCCGGTAAATGGTTCAATGCCATGATTCTTTCGGATGCTTCCAGGGAGGGTTTTTGCGCAAGAAATGTGACATGGAGGGAGGCTTCTGCCTTGTCCGGATCATTGACAAAAGGGTTTTCTGCAACAATCTGTTTTAGGATCTCAACGCCAAGCACCATAACAGGCACCTCGAAATGGTACTGCTCAAAAATCTTTTGAGCAATGGCGGATTCCAATTCCGATGTTTCCTGTTTCCCGGACCTGAAAACCAGATTTCCGCTCTGGATATAGGATTGGATATCAGTGAACCCTAGGCCTGCATACAATTCGCGCAACTCCTCCATTTTGACGGCTCTGTTGCCGCCAACATTGATGCCCCGGAGGATGGAAATGTAGGTTTGCATTTTGGGACTGGTTTTTTGATCAGGATTGATAGCGTCTGTTGTCTTCGGAATTCAGGAACTAATTAACAATAAAATTTTCAAACTGACAGAATTTTCTGTCAGTTTGATGGGAAGAGATGCCTGTTGGGAAGATTCGGGAAGAAATGTAACTGGTAAAATCTGTTTCTACTGGATTTCGGAATAGAGGCATTCGTCAATTTTCTGTTTCAATTCATCGGGTCTGACCGGTTTGGACAGGTAGGCATTGAAAATATCACCATATTTTTCAAGGTCGAGGTAGTAGGCTGACTGAGCGATAATCGGAAGATTAGGGCGGAACTCCCTGATTAATTTGGCAGCCAGATAACCGTTCATGTGAGGCATTTTGATGTCCATCAGTACCAGGTTGATTTCAGGATGGTGATGGCAAAGTTCCACCGCCTGCACCCCTGATGTTGCCTTGAATATTTTGCAACCGGTATTTCTCAGCAGAATGGAAAGGTACATCAGTGAATCATCGTCATCTTCGACGATCAATACGGTTTTGTTGTTGTATTTGGAATTGTTTTCAGAAAGAAAGGGTTCGCCGGCATTGAATGTCATCAATTGCTTGCGGTAAGGGAGGGTGAAGAAGAAACTGGTTCCTTTCCCCAATTCAGATTTGAGCCACATTTCACCTCCGAGCAATTCAACATATGCCTTGGAAATGGATAGTCCGAGGCCTGCCCCTTCATATCCCCTGGAAAGGCTGGAATCAACCTGAATAAATCGTTCGAAGATTGCTTTTTGTTTTTCTTCCGGGATGCCTATCCCCGTGTCTGTCACGTGAAATTCAAGGTAGTTGTCTCTTTCCCTGTAACCAAATTCGACGGACCCCTTTTGTGTAAATTTGATGGCATTCCTCAACAGGTTAAGCAGGATGGAATTAAATTTTTCCCTGTCTGTGGTGATGATGGTTTCACCGTAGGGTTGTAAATTTTTAATTGACAGTCTGATGCCATTTTGATATGCTTCTGCCTTAAAGACATTCAGCATAAAATCCAGTTGGGCATTGATGTTGGTGGAGGAAAAGACCAGGTCCATCAGTCCTGATTCCAGTTTTGAAATGGTGATCAGGTCGTTGATGATATTCAACATGCGCAGCCCGCTCTTTTCGATGATGTTGAAATACTCCTGCTGTTCGGCGGGAGTAATTTTCGGGTTTTTGAGCAGACTTGCAAACCCAAGAATCCCGTTCATGGGAGTACGAATTTCGTGACTCATGTTGGTAAGAAAGGCAGATTTTAGCCGGTCGCTCTCTTCTGCCTTTTCCTTGGCTCTGAGGAGTTCGATTTCATTTTTTTTCTGTTCCGTGATGTCCCTGAATTCCAGTGTTCTGACCATCTTGCCTTTGTATGGAACATTTCTTCCTTCCAACCGCAATGGGTATTCACTCCCATCCTTTTTTAAACCGATTGCTTCATATGGTTTGTCGTCAGGACTTTGCAAGCGCTCCAGCAAAAAGGTTCTCGAGGATAGGGCAAATAGTGGGAGTACATTTTTTCCTGTCAACTCCTCCATTTTGTATCCGGTCAATTCTGCCAGACCCTGGTTGCAATCCAGAATTATTCCGTTGTTGTGGATGGCAATTCCTCCAAAAGAGGCATTGTGGAGTGCCTTGAAGCGGATTTCGCTCTCTTTCAGCTCGCTGGAAGCAAGTTTGTTCTGAATGACAATGCCTGCATGATTTACCAGTGTTTCAATGAATTCGCTGTCAATTTTGCAGTTCCTGCCAAAAGTAAAAAAGTGAATTGTCGCAAGCAATCTCTCATCGCAGAGGATACCAATCGTGTGAATTCGTTGGATGCCAATTAATTTCTCGATGGCAACGGCTGCCGCAGGATTGAGTTCGGAGGCTGAAAACTGGGAAAGTCCGCCCTTGTATTCGTACAGTTTACCGGTTCGGCTGTAGAGATTGTGCTCCGGAATGAGTCTGTAGGCTTTGCCAATGGGATTAAATCCCGCCACCTTGATAAGTCGTTGCAACAAGCCATTTTTTATGCCTGCCACTTCAACCAGGGTAGATTCGTTGTGCTGTTCGTTGATGACATTGAACAGCAAGAGGGTTTGAGGGTTTTGTTTCTGAAGACATCGTAAGATGTACCTGTAGATACTTTCCAGGTCAGGCAATTTTAGGAGGTCAGAAAACCGATCATTCAGCAGGTTGAATTTCTTACACCTTTCCCGCAGGAAGGCATTTTCAATTTCTAAAGATTCAACATGCGCACTGAAATTTGTCGTTTCAACAATCATGAAATTTTATGGTTAGGCAAAAGGTATAGGTGCAAAAGGTTATCCAAAGCTACTAAAAGAATAGCAATAAACCAAAAGCTAAATTGTTATTATTTTATTTTTTATTCGCCTGGCTGCATCTGTCCGGCAAAGGGAAAAACAAGTTTAACATAAAGATGATCTTTATGTTAAACCTAATCTTCCTTTTCGACTTGAAAGCCTCCTGAAATGATTTCAGATGAACAGATAGTTCTTTATTTTTTGCTTGAGTTCGTCTGCACGAACCGGTTTGGTCAGATAGGAATTGAATATGCCCCCATATTTGGCTTTTTCCTTGTCAGGGCGTAAGCGGTTTGGGCGATGATCGGAAGATCCGGACGGAATTCCCTGATTAGTTTAGCAGCCGAATATCCGTCCATTTTGGGCATCTTGATGTCCATAAGCACCAGGTTAATGTCGGGCTGATTTCGGCAGAATTCTACTGCCTGCTCGCCTGTGACAGCCTTGTAGATTTTGCTGCCTGTATTGCCAAGAATGATGGAGAGGTAGAGCATGGAATCCTCGTCGTCATCGGCTATCAGGATAATGTTGTTCTGAGACTTGCGCCAGGCAACCGGCTCAGCCATTTCTACGGGTAAATCTTCCGTCCCCTTTACCTGGCGGCGCGGCAGGGAGAAGGAAACCAACGTGCCTTTTCCTGATTCAGATTCCATCCAGATGGAACCGCCCAGCATTTCAACATAAGCCTTTGAAATGGAGAGGCCAAGTCCGGCACCTTCATAACCCCTTGACAGGCTTGAGTCTGCCTGAACAAACCTGTTGAAAACGGCATCCTGTTTTTCTTTGGGAATGCCCATTCCGGTGTCTTTTACATAAAATTCAAGGTAATTCTCCCTGGCGTGGTATCCAAATTCAACGCTGCCCGCTTTTGTAAACTTCAGGGCATTTTTGATCAGGTTACTGAGGATGGAGTAAAGTTTTTCCCTGTCAGTTGCAACAATGGCCTCCTTTAGCGGCAGCGGGCAATGGACGGTGAGGGGGATGCCTTTTTGGCTGGCCTCCGTTTTGAAGAAATTGTGCAAAAAATCCAGTTGGTCGTTGACATTCGTTTTGGAAACTACCAGATCCATCAATCCTGATTCTACTTTAGAGATGGTGATCAGGTCATTGATGATGTTGAGCATCCGGACACCGCTTCTTTCAATCAGTGCAATGTAGGATTGTTTTTCATCCCCTGTCAGGTTTGGGATCTTCAGGAGGCTTGCGAATCCGAGAATTCCATTCATGGGTGTTCGGATTTCGTGACTCATGTTGGCCAGAAAAGCAGTCTTCAGCCGGTCGCTTTGTTCCGCCAAATCTTTTGATTTTATCAATTCAGCCTCATTTTGCTTGCGTTCTGAGATGTCAATGACCAGGCCATTTACCTTGACGGGAATTTCGCTCTCATTTTCCCGGACTACGGTCCCAATGTCGTAAAACCATTTGTAGGTTCCGGAGCTGGTCAGCAGCCGGTATTCGGCTTCGTATTTGTCGACAGTACCGTCAAGATGTTTCTCCATGGATTGAATGATTCCACTCACATCATCCGGATGAACCAAATGGAGAAAATCGTTGTAGTGTTTAAATCTTTCGGGCGGAAGGTCGATCATTTCGGATTTCCGCCTGTCAAAAGTGATCAATCCGGTTTTGAAATCCATCTCCCACCAGGCCATTTTTGCGGATTGCATGGCAAGTTCGAGTCTGAAATTGTTCTTTTTCAGCGCCTCTTCTGCCAGTCTGCGTTCGGTAATGTCGTTGATCGCCACAATGAAATAGATGAAATTTCCCTGAGGATCTCGCATGGGACTCAGACTGACAGCAGCCCATACCTCCCTTTGATCCTTATCGAGGTATCTGTTTTCGGCCTGATAGACAGACAGCGAACCGTCATACAATCTCTTGACCAGATTCAATTCTCTTTCGGCATCATCCGGATGGGCGATATCCGTTAGTTTCATGGATAATAGCTCGTTCTCTGTATACCCGGTCAATTTGCAGAAGGAGTCATTGACCTTCAGGAAATTTGAGTCCTTTCCGCATAGGGCCAAACTGATTTTACCTTCCTGAAAGATTCTTCTGAAAAGCTCCTCATTTTCCTGTAAGGTATTCTGTATCTTTTTAAGGTTACCGATGTCCCTCGTGACAGACAAGATGTGTGGTATTCCTCCAAGTTCTATGATGGAGGCCGACATCAGACCGGTGGTTTCTGTGCCATCCTTCTTTCTGAATTTGGCCTCAAGATTACTTACATATCCCTCATTGATAAGTCCTTCCACCAGGGCCTGACGGTTCAGGGGATTTACCCAGATATTGGTTTCCAGCGAAGTTTTTCCGATGATGTCGGCTTCGGTATATCCCATGATCTCCGTAAATCCCCTGTTGATGTTGACATACCATCCATCCGCCAGACGATTGATGTTGATGGCATCCGGGCTGATGTAAAATGCTTTTCTGAAGAGTTCTTCACTCAATGCCAGATTTTCCTCAACAAGTTTACGTTCGGTGATGTCGGTCACAACCGACATTTGGAGCGTCTGGCCTCCGATAGTCAAAAATGAGATGGAAACAAGTCCTGTCCTGATTGCACCCGATTTAGTCTTGAAGCGGCACTCCTTACCTTGTATGCACTGCTTTCTTTTGAGTTCTTCCCTGAGGGTTAATTGTTCCTCCGGATCGAAAAAAAGACAAAGTTCGGTGGTGGTGTGCCCAATAACCTCCTCTCTTTCGTAGCCCATGTCCTTGAGGAAGATTTCATTTACCTCCAGAATGGCCCCTCCGAAAGGCATTGAGAGTAGGAAGGAGACCGGACTGTTGCCGAAAACGGCTGAAAATTTCTCCTCCGTTTCATGGTTGTATAACCCAGCCTCTTCCTTGAATGGTACAAAAGGCAAATTGATCTTTTTGGCCGGATGGCTCACAGGTTGATTTGCTTCATCCGTTTTGGACTTTTGGGGCTCTTTTTCATACTTAAAATCTTCAAGCTGCTCCCTGAAACGCCTATTCTCAAGAATCAGGGCCACCATTTGGCCAAAATGGAAGAAAGCTGCCAAGACATTGGATTGAAGTTCCTCTGTGACGCGTAACGTGATGAATCCAAATGCATTGTTTTCTGTTTTGACAGGTATCATGCAGTGCTCTTTCCCACCGCTGGTACAGTATGCGGTTGAATATTCCTTGTAATTTAGAGGGAAAATGCAATTGTTACAATTAATAGAGGGTGCATCTCCGATAGGTTTTGGATTGGTTACAAGGCATATTCTGCAATCCACAACAAGTTCACATTTTTTTAAAGAGCTATAAATTAATTCAGTAAATTGTTCTTCAGAGGATATGGTACTTAATTGAGTTTGACAGGATATGAGGAGATTGTAGATATTTAAATCCCGGATTAAACTTTGTTCCATAAATTGTGTTGGTTACAAAAATAATAATGCCGTTTGGGTAGTCAATCAAATGTAAACAATTATCTGATAACTTGAGACTTGGTTTTGATCTCTGGTAAAAATTTAATAAATAATTCAATTTGCGAAGCAACAGGTAAGGAGCAGGATCCGGCAGGGTTGAATCTGGCGCCGAAATCCCCTGCTCTGGCAGCGACATTTCAGGCGAGACGGAATGAACTTTTCTTTGGGTCAGGTTGCCGGATATCCTCCATCGGTGCAAAAGCAGGAAGGGAATTTTCGGGAACTAAGTTGGAGATAGGGATTGTATGGCAGGCAAATTTGAGTTATTTCAAAGTATTGCAGCTGAAAAAATAATATTTTTGTAAAAGTTCCCATCCGGAGATGGGCCAGAGGAGTCGGATGGGTTTTGAGGGAAGGGCAGAGGGTTAAAAATAGGACTTCACCCAATTCGGACTGATTCTTACCAAAAAATTTAGCGTTTATGGATCCATACAAAGCCCCGCTCAATTACAGGGAAGCGCTCAGCAAGGCAACTGAGATGTGCAGCAGATCCGAAAAGTGTTGTCTCGACATCGAAATGAAATGCAGAGAATGGCAATTGACTGATGAAGAGACGGCACGAATGTTGGATTATTTGAAGCAGGAGAAATTTATAGATTCACAGCGTTATGCCAACAGCTTTGTTCATGATAAGTTCAGATTCAACAAATGGGGCAAGGTTAAATTGGCCTATTCGTTGCGGATGAAGCAGGTGGAGGAGCGGTTTATCAGGTTGGCACTGGCCGGTTTGCCGGAGCAAGCCTATCAGACCGTGCTGCTTGATCTGCTTTCCGCGAAAGCGAAATCGATCAGGGAGAAGGATTCCTACACCAGAAGAGGAAAATTGCTTGCCTTCGCACAAGGCAGGGGTTTTGAAGCTGAGCTGGCTCTGAAGATGATAGAGAGAATCAAATGATGGATCTCCTCCCGAGATTCTTTTGGCCAATTCATCCCGGGTATTGCAGTCTGCTTAAATTGGTGGGGATTTTGAAAGCGTCGGACCACCCATCCAATTAATATTCGGAAGGCTCCGAAGAGTTCCCCGGTAACCTCGCATTAATTTTTACCTTTGCGCTACGTTTCACATAACCGCAACAGCCATGATTTTGAAAGAGCAACTCAAAGAGCTTGTTGAGCGCCGGGATGCGCTGAGGAGGTATCTTTGACATCGACAGTAAACTTATCCGAGTAGAGGAGGAGGAGCTAAAAACCCAGGATCCGGATTTCTGGAGCAATCCCAAAGAGGCAGAAGCCCACATGCGGCTTATTCGTACCATCAAACAGTGGACGGAAGGCTTCGGCAAGGTCGACAACCTGGTCGAGGAGTTGCAGGTAATCTTCGAATTCAGTGAAGCCGGCGAAGCTTCCGAGGAGGAGGTGGAGATCCATTTTGCAGAGGCGCGCAATGCCGTGGAGGATCTTGAAACCAGAAACATGCTTAGACGTGAAGAGGATCGTTTGGGGGCTGTTCTTAAAATAAATGCCGGTGCCGGTGGTACGGAATCTAATGACTGGGCAGATATGCTGATGCGAATGTACCTGCGCTGGGCTGAAAAACACAAATATACGGTCAGGGAGGCCAGTTTCCTCCCGGGTGAGGATGTGGGCGTCAAGAGTGTAACGCTCGAGATCGAAGGTGATTTTGCCTACGGTTACCTCAAGAGTGAGAACGGGGTACACCGGCTGGTCCGAATCTCCCCATTCAATGCCCAGGGAAAGCGCCAGACCTCCTTCACCTCCGTTTTTGTATCTCCCCTGGTAGATGATACCATCGAAATTGAGGTTAACCCCGGCGATATTTCCTGGGATACCTTCCGTTCCGGCGGAGCTGGAGGACAGAATGTCAACAAGGTGGAGACAGGAGTGCGGCTGAAGCACGCTCCGTCCGGCATCATTATCGAGAATACGGAATCGCGTTCGCAACTGCAAAACAAGGAAAATGCCATTCGTTTGCTGAAATCCCAATTGTATGAGATGGAACTGCGAAAGAGAATGGAGGCACAAACAAAATTGGAAGCCACCAAAATGAAGATCGAATGGGGCTCCCAAATCCGCTCCTACGTGATGCAACCCTATAAGCTGGTAAAAGACAACCGGACCGATTTTGAAACTTCCAATGTGCAGGCGGTGATGGATGGAGAGATCGATGGCTTTATCAAGGCTTTTTTGATGGAGTTTTCCGAACGGGAGAAAAGGGATTAGTTGCACATCTTCTGTTAGACCTCATCACCCATAATGTTGAGATCACAGGGTCAAAAATAAGCAGATACCAATGATTTTTTGGTAGATTTGCAGTACACTGAACATAGCATGCATCCATCTCAATAACTATTAATACTACAAATTATGGAAGAAAACAAACTGAATTCACGCAGGAGTTTCATTCAGAAAACTGCTGCAGCATCGGCATTGTTCACCATTCCCAGCATCATTCCGGCAAAGGCATTCGGAGCAAATGACCGGGTCAATGCAGCTGTCCTGGGTGTCAACGGACGCGGAAAGAGCCACATCGAAGGTTTGATGGCGCAAAAAAATGTTGAGATTACCACTTTTGTGGATCCGGATCTCAATGTGGGCAACCTCCGGGCCCAGGAGTTCGAAAAAAAATACGGCAAGAAGGTAAAGGTGGTACAGGATATGCGCAAGGCATTCGAAGACAAAGATCTGCACGTCGTAACAGTTGCCACTCCCAACCATTGGCATACACTGGCCACAATCTGGGCCTGCCAGGCCGGGAAGGACGTCTATGTGGAGAAACCGGGTTCCCACAACATCTGGGAAGGTCGTAAAATGGTTGAGGCCGTTCACAAATACGATCGCATTGTACAGCACGGGGTACAACTGAGAAGTTCAGTTGCCATTCGTGAGGCGGTTCAGTTGCTGCGAGACGGCTATATCGGAAATGTATACATGGCGCGTGGTCTGGTGTTCCGCAACAGGCCTGATATCGGCAACAAACCACTGGAACCGGTACCTGCAGGCCTGGATTACGATATCTGGACGGGTCCTGCCCCAAAGCGCCCTTTCACGAAGAACATTGTCCATTACAACTGGCACTGGCATTGGGATTATGGCAACGGTGATGTGGGGAACCAGGGTATCCATGAGACAGATCTCTGCATGTGGGGGCTGAATGTGGGCCTTCCAACCAAGATCACTGCCATGGGGGGCAAATTCCTTTGGGACGACTGCAAGGAGACTCCTGAGGTGCTCTCCTCCGTTTACCACTATCCGGATCAGAAGAAAATCATTCAGTTTGAAGTTCGTCCGTGGTACACAAATGCCGAAGATGGTTCATCGGTAGGGAATATATTTTACGGAGACAAGGGGTACATGGTGATCAAAGGTTATGATACCTATGAAACCTATCTGGGGAACGATAAAACTCCCGGCAAGAAAGGCAAGGAGGGTGGCGACCATTTTAAGAATTTCATCGATGCCGTACGGGCCCACGACGCTTCGATGCTGCACGCTCCTGTTGAAAGTGCACACCTCTCTTCGGCACTGGCACATCTTGGCAATATAGCTTACCGGACCGGCAGGGTCCTGACCTTTAATCCTACCTCCGAATCATTCGTGAACGATCCTGAGGCCGACAGGATGCTGAGCCGCAATTACAGGGCTCCTTTTATCGTTCCTGAAAACGTGTAGTCAACCTTCACCCGTTAAGTTTGAAATAAGAAAGAGTGTCCGACGGCACTCTTTTTTTGTTGAAACAATATCTAAGCTAGGTGAAAGTAATATATAAAGTATTATTTATGAGAATTATGTATATTTGATGTTAGGAAATATACTGAAGTTTGAAAACGATGAACCATACTTTACCCTCTACCCCTGGGGAACGGGCGCAGGCCAGCGAGCGGGAGCTGTCGCTGCTCCGCGAAAAAAATTATTTTCTCGAATCAGACCTAAAAACGGCGCTCGCGGAGAAGGAAACCTACCAGATGATCGCTGAGTATGCCCATGACTGGGAACTACTGCTGGATGCCAAAGCCGGATTAATCTGGATGTCACCCTCGTCCAATGATTTGACCGGCTACACACCGGATGAATTTTTTAAGAATGGGTCCCTTTTCTACGAGCTGATCCTTGAGGAAGATGAACAGTCTGTCAGGCGAAGCCTGCACGATTCCATTGGTTTTATGCAGGTTGGGCAGTCGGTGGAATTCAGGATACTCACCAAAACCAAACAGTTGCGATGGTGCGAGATGAACAGCCGGACCGTGTTTGACCCAAGAGGCAATTACCTCGGACTCCGCTGCTCGATCCGTGACATCACAAGGTTGAAGACTGCGCTTGGCCACATTCGCGATACAGCAGAAAATCAGGTATGGGAAACGAAGGCCAAACAACGCTACCGCGATGAAATTGCCTCGAAAGATCGAGAAATGGTCACCTCCCTGATCAGAATCGCGCAGAAGAACGAATTAATCTCCTATGTCAGGAAGAATCTGACAGTCATCAAAACTACGATACCGGCGCCTATGCAGCAAAAGGTGGCCACTGTAATTGAGAAGATTGACGAACATCAGCGCTTGCAGCTGTTCAATTGGGAGGAGTTCAAATTCCACTTTGAAAAGGTACACCAGGGATTTTTTGCCCGCTTAAACGGGAAATTTCCGAAACTGACTGCCAAGGACCAGCGGATGTGCGCCTATCTTCACCTGGGTTTGTCGACAAAGGAGCTGGCAGGACTGATCAACGTGACTGCTGAAAGTGCAGAAATCGGCAGGATCAGGTTGAGAAAAAAACTGGGACTATCCCGGACAAATAATTTGACAAATTTCCTCCAGGAGATTTAATGACAATTAGATCGTATTATTAGATAGGATATAAATAGCATATAATCAATCTTTAGGTAAAAATATATTAGGTTAAATTGTAATTTGATAGGTTATTATATCTTTTTCTGTGAAGGCAATGGTTGCAAATCCAGTTACTTTGTACGGTAATATCAAATGCCAAAAGTATGGAAGTAGCCGCTTTCCGCAAACTGACCGATGAGGAGATTGGTCAGTTGATTGTACAGGGATGTTTTTGCGAAGACTGGAATCTCATAGATGTAGTACCTGATTTCTTACCGGATCATGTTAGGTTTACCAAATTTTCAGGGTACAACAAACTGGGTAGATTCGACAAGGAGATCACCCTTTTTGGCGGAGTAAGGATGAAGACGGGGATTGTTAACGCCCACATCCACAACTGTACCATTGGTGACAACACCCTGATCAGCAGTGTGAAAAGTTACATTGCCAATTATTCGATTGGCTCCAATGTGATTATCCACAACCTGGATCAGCTTGCAGTGGAGGGAGAAACCACCTTTGGAAACGGAATCCGTGTCAAGGTAATCAATGAATCCGGTGGCCGTGAGAGATTCCGATCTACGATCACCTCACCGCCCAGGTGGCCTATGTTCTGGCACTTTACCGGCACAGAATGAATGCCGTGAACGAGCTTGAACGACTGATTGCTGAATATGTGAAATTTATTACTGCCTCGGTCGGAATCGTAAGCAATGGGGTTCAGATGATCAATTGCGGCGCTGTGAGAAACGTTAAAATTGGTCCCTATGCCATGCTGGAGGGGGTTTCCAAACTGGAAAACGGTAGTATCAACAGTTCTGCAGCCGATCCAGTCCTCATCGGACAGGGCTCCATCCTTGAAAATTTCATTGTTTGTTCGGGGACCAGCATTACGGATTCTACGCTTGTGTCAAATTGTTTCATTGGACAAGGGTGCATTCTCGACAAGCATTACTCGGCTGTTGAGTCGGCATTTTTCGCCAATTGTCAGGGATTGCACGGAGAGGCCTGCTCCATTTTTGCGGGTCCTTACACCGTATCCCACCACAAATCATCGCTGCTCATTGCCGGCCTTTTTTCGTTCATGAATGCGGGAAGCGGATCCAATCAAAGCAACCACCTGTACAAACTGGGTCCGATTCACCAGGGAGTCATTGAAAGGGGCGCCAAGACTACGAGTGATTCCTACATTCTGTGGCCCTCCAGAATAGGTGCCTTTTCCTTGGTCATCGGACGGCACTACCGCCATTCTGATACAACTGATTTTCCATTTTCCTACCTCATCGAAGAGCACGACGAAAGCAGGTTGATCCCCGGAATCAACCTCCAGAGTATCGGAACCATCCGGGATTCGCAAAAATGGCCAAAACGTGACCGCAGAAAGGATACCAACCTGCTGGACGCCATTAATTTTAACCTGCTGAGTCCCTATACCATTCAGAAGATGATCAATGGCAGGACCATTCTGCTGGAGCTGCTGCACGCTTCCGGCGAAACGGCGCCGCATTACACCTACAAGGGCATGATCATCAAGAACAGCGCACTGCTCCGGGGAATTGAACTGTATGAAAAGGCAATCTGGAAATTCCTTGGTAATTCTATGATATCCAGGATACAGCGCATGAAAATATATGCTCCCGCAGATCTTTGCGAAGCCCTGAAGAAGGACACACCGCTGGGTGGTCATACCAGGTGGCTTGATCTGGCCGGGATGATTTGTCCGTCGGATGTGGTTGATCAATTGCTGGATTCCATCGAGAACAAGAGGGTCCATTCACTTGAGGAGGTGCACTCCTCTCTTCGCATAATACATAAAAACTATTACACTTATGAATGGTCCTGGGCCATGGATGTTCTGGCACAATTTTACGGGAAAGAGGTTGCCGAATTTTCACCTGCTGATGTCATTGAGGTAACGCAAAAGTGGATGAAGGCAGTCCAGGACATCGATCTTTTGTTGTACAACGACGCAAAAAAGGAGTTTTCCCTCATCAAGCAGACCGGATTTGGCATCGACGGAGACAATCTCGTCAGGCAACTCGATTTCGATGAAGTCAGGGGTGAGTTTGAAACACACGCGGAGGTGAATTCCATTCGCGAACACATGGCAAAGAAGGAGGCTTTGGGCCAGGAAGTGATTGCCAAAATGGAGAAAATAATGCTCCTCAGTACGATTTAAAACCAAAAAAATGTGTGGAATAGTTGCATATGCAGGAGAAAATAGTGCCTGTCCGTTTCTAATACAAGGACTTAAGCGCTTGGAATACAGAGGCTATGATTCTGCGGGAATTGCCCTGGCAGGGAGTCGGCTCCAGATTCACAAATGCAAGGGACGGGTTTCCGATCTGGAAGGTCATCTGATCTCCAATGAGGTGGAGGGCCAGGTTGGAATTGCCCATACGCGATGGGCCACCCATGGTGAACCCAATGATGTGAATGCCCATCCGCACCTCTCCATGAACGGCCATTTTGCACTTGTTCACAATGGGATCATAGAAAATTATGCCGGGTTGAAGGCCGAACTGATCAGGAATGGATATTCCTTTCAATCGGAAACTGATACGGAGGTTTTGGTCAATCTGATAGAGTTTTTTTACGGGAAAGGCCTTGAAATCAATGCGGAAATGGCTATTCGGCTGGCTCTTTCCAAAGTCGTGGGAGCATTTGGGATTGCAGTAATTTGCAACGATGTCAAAGAAGAGCTGATCGTTTCCAGGCGTGGTAGTCCGTTGGTGATAGGCATTGGGGAGGGGGAGTATTTCGTGGCCTCCGATGCGACGCCGTTGGTGGGATATACCAAAAACATGATTTATTTGAGTGACAATGATCTGGCTATTATTTCCAAAAACAGCCTGATCCTCAAAACGGAGGAGGATAAACCCGCCTCATTCAGAATCTCCAGGGTCGATCGTACCATTGGCGAAATTGAAAAGGGCGATTTTGATCATTTTATGCTCAAGGAGATTTTTGAACAACCCGGTACCATTGAAGACACCTTCAGGGGACGCGTTTCAGCCGACAGATCTGCCATTGTGCTCGGAGGTCTGATGGATGTTTTTCCGGCCATCCTGAATGCAAAGCGAATCATTCTGATTGGGTGCGGCACCTCGTGGCATGCTGCACTTGTCGGCGAATATTTGATTGAAACCTATGCGAGAATCCCTGTGGAGGTAGAATATGCCTCAGAATTCAGGTACCGCAATCCGATTCTCACCGCGGATGATGTGGTGATTGCCATCAGCCAGAGTGGTGAAACCTCTGACACCCTGGTGGCCCTTAGGATGGCCAGGGAGCGGGGGGCTACCATTTTGGGGGTCTGCAATGTGGTTGGTTCCTCCATTGCCCGTGAGACGGACGCAGGCGTCTATACACATGCAGGAATTGAAATTGGAGTAGCCTCCACCAAGGCATATACCGCCCAGGTAACCGTATTGACCCTTTTCGCGATCAAACTGGCATTTGCCAAAGGGGAATTGACGGTCGAACTTTATCACGAAATCATCAGCGAACTGGCCGATGTGCCTGCAAAAATCAATACGATCCTGTCTGGTCACAATAAAATCAAGGAGATTGCCGCAAAATACAAAGGTGCGACCAATGCCCTTTACCTTGGCCGGGGTCTCCTTTTTCCTGTTGCACTGGAGGGTGCACTCAAACTCAAGGAGATCTCCTACATTCATGCAGAGGGTTATGCGGCGGGAGAGATGAAACACGGCCCCATCGCCCTGGTAGACGACAATCTTCCCGTGGTAGTCGTTGCACCCAAAGATCACTATTACGAAAAAATTGTCAGCAACATCCAGGAAGTGAAGGCACGAAAGGGAAACCTCATTGCGGTGGTCACGGAAGGAGATCTTATTTTGAAAGAGATGGTAAATGATGTTTTTGAAATACCGGAATCACACCCTGCAGTCACTCCGTTGCTGGCCATCGTCCCATTGCAGTTGTTTGCCTATTACATTGCCGTGTTGCGCGGATGCAATGTTGATCAACCCAGAAACCTTGCAAAATCAGTTACGGTCGAGTAGTTCCCAACGGAACTTAGTTGGTTTGACGGTTTACGACCTGATTTTGTACGATTTACAATTACTCGGGTCGGTTCCCGACCCTCGTTATGACCCATTAGAAGAACAGGTATCTTAAAATTAATGGTTAGGATATGTACCTTATTAATTTGGTCGTATTCTACTTGTATATTGTCAATAATCAATTTCAATAGGTCTCTTTTTTGATGTTCTGTTATGTCCTGATTACTTTGAACCTGTTTACTAAAACCTTCCAACCATTCAACCCATAATTCATCATTACTGAGTTGTATTAAAGAATTACAAATACTTTTGTAAGTTCACGTACTCGGAATAGTATTAAAGGTAGTATTATATGAAAGACACATTACACATTTTAATTAGGGTCAGTACCTCTGTTCAACAGGAAGAAGGGACATCTTTAAAAACACAAAAGGAAATAGGGATTGAATTATCTAAGAAATTAGATATGAAGTTTCAAGTTCATAATGAAGGAGGTACTTCATCTTCAAAAGATACATTGGATAACAGACCTGTGATGTTAAACCTTTTAAGATTAATGGACGAAGGAAAGGTAAAACACCTGTACGTTTGGAACACTGATAGATTGTCTCGAAACCAGATTACTTGGTATACAATCCGTCAAAAAATGGTAAAAAATGGTGTAGTTCTATACACAAGTAACGGAATTCACGATACTCAGGACTTTATGGAAAATATGGTTTTGGGTATTTTAAGTGAAGTGTCACAATATGATAATAAAGTCAGAACTGAACGTAGTCGATTAGGGAAAATAGAGAAGGTAAAACTGAATTATTGGAGGGGTGGTGACTGTCCGTTTGGATATATGTTAAAATATGATGGGTTTGGTAATAAATTAGTTGAAAATGAAGAAGAAAGTAAATGGGTTCGTTATATATACAAGGAATACAGTACAGGAACTACTTTAAAAGAAATTAAATCTGTACTTGAAAAAAATGGTATTAAAACAAGAAGAGAGAACGTTTACTGGTCGATGGGGTCTTTACAGGTGATTTTGAGAAATGAAACTTACCTCGGGTTTGACCACTTTGTCGATAAAAAAACAAAACTCACAATAAAGAATACTGTACCTCAGTTAATTTCCAATAAGTTATGGAATGAAGTACTGGATAGGAGAAAATTAATTTTATTAAGAAAGGGTCAGATAAATCGTACCAAAAACTTCTATTTATTCCGTGATTTTTTGATTTGTTCCTGTGGAACACCTATGGGAGGTAGAATAAAAACAGAAAAATGTGTTAAACATTATTATTGTCCCCTGTCCGAAAGAAAATTTAATAACTCTTATAAAAATGGGTTGGAGTGTAGTATGAGTAGGTCTTTAAACATCACAACAACAGATAAAGTACTTTGGGAAAAAATTATTGAAATTCTTAGTAATACCTCTGAGTTAAAAGAATGGATGACTAAGAAAACACTGATTGGTAAAAGTCTGAAAAAAAATGAAATAGAAAGAATAATAAAAATTAAAGAAGAGAAAATTACTGAATTAACGAAAACACAAATCGACCTTGAAAAAGGATTAGTAAAGGTTGAAACAGAAAATATTTTAAATAAGTATCCGTCCATTGATGTATTTCAATCATTAAAAAAAGACCTAACAAGACGGTACAATCAGATAAAATCAGATGTTGAAGACATACGTAATTCTTTAATACAACTCAGTAATGATGAATTATGGGTTGAATGGTTGGAAGGTTTTAGTAAACAGGTTCAAAGTAATCAGGACATAACAGAACATCAAAAAAGAGACCTATTGAAATTGA
>TBL_comb47_HYPODRAFT_10003662_pt1 | contig 18061 bp, 17 predicted proteins | sample TroBogypolimnion_40_FD_10682 | JGI IMG/M metagenome (IMG submission 10682)
ATAATAGTATAAAATATGCCTTGGGTATTCGTCAAATCAGCAAGTCACGACGCTGCGGTTGACCAAAACCCTTATTGGGGTCAAGTTGTTAAAAACCCAATTTTGGAATGTATGATTGGTGATTTGATAACCGCCGTTGCTAATAACGCTAGTGCAGCACACGCGGGCAAACCACCATTTCGTGCTGCTGGAAGGTTGACTGCTCTTATTGCTGCGGTAACTGCGAGCTACGGGGGGGCGGAGGGAGTGCCCGCGGATGATGATACATGGATTACGGCGTATTGGGATGCTGCTAGTGTAGGGGCATTCGTGGATACCACTATTGCTGCCAGAATTAGGGAAAATCCTAGTATTGAGGGGGTTGTCGCCGTCCCCGGCAACGTCGCCGGCGGCGGCAACGTTGCCGCCGCCCCCGGCAATTTGGAGCGTGTAGCCTATGCTAAAGTAGCAGCAAGACGATTAATTGAAAATCGGGCGGCGCACGATAATTATAATGGGATGGTGAATGATGATAATATTGGTAACGCTTTCGGCAAAATACCTCCGTCTAATGCTATGTTGTTCGGCGGTAAATCAAGAAACCGCCGAAACAAGAAATCCCGCAAAATGCCCAATTACGAGAATTTGGCGAATTCTGTGGTCGCAAGATCCAATTAAACCAACGAAGAATTGGGGCGAAACCTTAATTGGGGTTTGTCGGTAACGTTGCCCTTAAATATCTAGCTCCCTTTGAGCAACAAGTTTACGAAATCTTCAAGGGTGTAAACTGTTGAATATTTGACCCCCATTCATCGGTCTGAATATTTCGTAAAATTCAGCGATGTAAGTATTAGGTTTACAAATATTTGATCGCGATAAACATTTAGTAAACTTGTGCTTTTCCAATAATAATGAAACGAAATTTATTATTATTGATATTGGTAATGGTAACCGCATTAGCATCTAATTTAGAAGATATATCATCATTATATAGGAAATAATAATATTTTGATGTTTGCGCTGCCCCAAAATACAGGAAATATGTTCCAGGTATTCGCAAAAGTAGATGAAGTAAATGGGGCATATAATATTAGATTTGACGTTGATAGACAAGACTTCGGTGCAAACGTATCAAATAAACAGGTTAATGTCGATGGTCAAGACCTATATAGTGTGACGGATATTCATCGTGGTTTTAATAATGGTTCTAATAATGGTTCTAGGCCTGGTCGTGGTTCTAGGCCTGGTCGTGGTTCTAGGCCTGGTCGTGGTTCTAGGCCTGGTCGTGGTCCTGGTCCTGGTCCTGGTCCTGGTCCTGGTCGTGGTAATGGTTCTATTAATGGTTCTAGTTCTAGTTCTGGTCCTGGTCTTGGTTCTAGTAATCAAAGACCAATTGGCAATACCGACGCCCTGGTTATCAGTCTTTCCGAACCAAATATAACAGATGCCGCGGCCGAATTATTAGATATAGAAACCATAGTAACCAATATCACAGACCTACAAACAATATTGCGAGCATTGCGAGTCGCCCCCAATAGTCAACTACGTGCTAATCTAACACGTATAGGTTGGACCGATTTTTTTCCTAAGGTTATAGCTAAATTTGATTCTGTCGATAATTTAATATACATCAAAAACCATTATAGTGCTGGATTATTATCAGACGAAATAGCCGTTATCGATGAACGTATTGCTGTATTAAAATCTAAAGAATTAGCTGCTGCCGTGGTTAATGACTCGGATTTAAGCGCAATAGACGAACTTGTAAACAACCCAAATATAGAACCGGAACAAAAACAAAAAGTGTTTTTAAATTTGCTTGATAGCGCAACGACTGAGTTACCCCCCGAAAAACGCAAACAAGTTAGAGACCGTATACGCGTTCAGTTTCCCGACATTATACTGAGTGTAAATAATAGACAGGTTAACGTAAGTGGGAAACAAATTGATGTAAACAAACTAAACGGCCTCGTAAGTATACAAAAATTTTTGGGAAATCATAGATTTATTGGTAAAGCACGGGAACTATTTTACGACGAATATAGTGACGACGAATATAGTGTATTATTACCATTTGAAATCCAGGCAAAATTAGACGCTGCAGGAATTGTAACAATAGATGAGTTACAAACGTATATTGCTAATCCAGTCGGGAAAAGTAGCAATGCTTGGCCTGATCTTCCGATTGATAGTTCGACTGGGACTGCTTCTACGACTGCTGCTGCGACTGATGTTTCGCCTGATGTTTCGGCTGATGCTCCGACTATTGATGCTCAAAGTGTATGGGCATCCGTAAGACCCACACAAACGAAAACGAACACGAACGCAAGTGGTGGTGACATAATATTAACTATAGCCAACCACACGGTGTCAGTTGAAAAGTTGAAAAAATTACCACCCGAACAACTCGCGGCAATATTAATGATTGAACCAGGCAAAGTTTCCGAAGACCTTATGACTCATTTAACGCCAAAACAAGACTTGGAACTGAGCAAATGGGTGAACACGGGTCCAACGAATCTTACCAAGGATGAACACGCTGCTATAATAGAATATTACCGAGGTCGACTCGCCAAACAGAATTCTATTGCGAATCGATTTATTATCGACATATTAAACACCAAAGGAAGCTTCACTGGACAGAATTATCGGGCGCCGCCGGTTGGACAAGAATCGCATGATCATCTTATGGAGTTTAGTAATAAAATATTTAATATGGATGATGATGAATTGATAGCCTATAGATTAAGTGAAGAATATAATTATTTGGATGAGGATGAAAAAAAAATAGTAGACTGGTTAATAGAAACCAAAGAGTTAACCGAACTATTAGAAACCGAAAAAGAAGAAAAAGAAAAAAAAGAAAAAGCAAACGCAAAAGCAAACGCAAAAGCAAACGGAAAAGCCAGCGAATCTGATGTTAACTCTGATTTTGTTAGTCACATTTCTGAAAAAGATAAAGATAAACTAGAGAATTATATATCACAATCAAAAGCAAAACCATCTAATGAAGCAAACCCATTTGATGAAGCAAAACCATCTAATGAAGAAAAATCATTTGATCAAACAAAACTAAATCCGCGTTCTGCGCCTGCTTTATTTAACATTGCCGACCTACGGGAAAAAAGAAATGAAGCCGCAAGAGAAGATGCTGCGTTTGCGGCCCAAGAAAAACAAACACAACTAGATGCCGAATCCAAAAAACTACTAGATGACCAAATACAAAAAAAAGAGTCAAAAGAACGTGCGGCTGCTGCTGCTGCTGCTGCTGCTGCTGCCATTGTATTACAAACACAAAAAGAAGAGGACGAAGAAAAACAAGAAAAGGCCGTAAACGAAGTTATAATATCCGCTTTAAAACAAAAGGTTAGTACAATAAGTAATAGAAACACCAAATCAACAATTGTACGAACTGATGGTAGCCCTAAACTTTTTGTAATCCCTTATAAAGATCCAACCGGTATCGACAATGAAGATGATTTGTTGTTAAACTATTACGATATACATCCGAAAAAAGGCAGGTCAATTAACAAATATAAAAGGCCATTAGCAAATAAAGAATTACTGGACGAATATTTGGAGAATCACGCGAACGATAATGCGAAATTTAGGGCAATTATAGGACGAGCCATTGTCCTCACGGATCCAGACGTTCGTAAATTATTACCTGAAGCAATGTTTACATCTGAAGATGAGGCTACAATAAAAGAATATAGTGAGTTTTTAAAACTACATAAACATGCGGTTAAATATGTTGAAGTGAGGGCTGATACTGATGAAGAAATCAGAATTAGAGCTGATAATGAAAGAATGCGACAATCATATATAAAACAACAAGAACTACTAAAACAACAAGAACTACTAAAACAACAAGAACTACTAAAACAACAAGAACTACTAAAACAACAAGAACTACTAAAAAAACAAGAACAAGAACAAGACGATCTGTATGATTTTCCCGCACAAACAGTAGCACCAACAGTAGTAGCACCAACAGTAGCACAAACAGTAGTAGCACCAGCACCAGCACAAGCACAAGCACCAGCACCAGCACCAGCACAAGAACCAGCAAAAATAAAGGAAATTGCCCCATTGATTTTCTTTGGTAGCCCAACATATACAGAAAGACCCCAACTGGAAGCAAAAATAAAGGAATTCAGCGATAAACAAATACTGTCTACAAACGAAGCCGAACATTTTAACGAATTAAAAGAACGTCTAGCAAAAACGCCAACAGAAGCTCCTACTGTTACACCATTACCACGTTATGGATCATCAATAGAAGATATAAAAGCCAAATTACAAGAATACGAAACTAATCAAGACAGTCTTAATTCGGAAGATATACGTAACCAAAAAATTCTGCAGTCACAATTTAATAGGAACGAAGACCGTTTAGCCGAAGCCGCCTTGAACGCAAAACTTACCGAAGACCGTAAAATGCAAGACGATAGAAGACTTTATAGCGCAGTAGAATCAAAAACAGTATCAGAAGGATCAGAATCAAAAACAGTATCAGAACCAGTATCAAAAACAGCAGCAGATTACCCAGTAGCTTCCCTAGTAGCAGAACCAAAAAAAACCCAACTAGAACATCATCCACCAGTTGGTGATGAAAATATAGGTACGTTGGAATATCAGTCGCTTCCGAGTGAAGCCGACCTAAAAAATGATGCCATATTTACAAAACGAATGAATGACGCAAAACAAGTATTCGATCCAAGGGTATATAGCCATCCTACCGTCGACCAGATGATTGCCCACGTAAAACTGTTTGAGGATAGAATTAGTACAAAGAAGCAACTATCTGACGTTGATACTCGTGATTACGATACCGAAATAAATAATTTGTCAAAAAGACTGAGTCTCAGAAATCCATATATAACAGGTTGGACATACACATATAAAGAACCAGGTTCAACATCCGCGGTTGACAAGAAACGCGACGAACTACTACTGGAAGATATGATAAAAAAACATAATGATTACAAAAAAAGCAAACTCGTCATTACTCCGATTACCGAAGAAGACAAACAATACATACAGTCAGTAATTGATTCACAAAATATAAAAAAGTTTAGTTTGGCTTTGGTTCCTATTGAAGCAAAATTAAAACAATATCTAGATAAAATGGGAGGAACTGAAAACCTCAGCAAACTATCCGAAACAGAACAAACGGATTATTTAACTTTAAAAGAATATAAACGCGTAACAGAAGAAATTACAGAAGGACAAAAACGAGCGGAAGAAAAACTAGCGGAAGAAAAACGAGCGGAAGAAAAACGAGCGGAAGACAAAGAAGCCACAAAAAAAGCCCAGCAGGAAGCCGTTCTTAAAGTGGCAGACGACAACTCGAAACAATATGCAGAAACCAAAAAACAAGATGCGAAAAAACAAATTGAAAAGTTAAATAAAGAAATAGATATAGCCAATTTAAAGCTTGACGCCGCAAATAAAAAATTGTCGGCAGCAACCGAGGCGTTGAAAAAAGCCAACGATATAAAAGGTTCTTCCCCTGATAAAAGGGTTAGAGATAGTCTAGCAACTGTCGAATTAAAAGCAGCAAGACTAACGGTTTCCAAAATTGAAACAGAATTATTCAGCTTATATCAAAAATTAAAACAAAATGAAAATATAGTTGATGGAGTTGCTGACGCAAAAGCAGACGCAAAAGCAGACGCAAAAGCAGACGCAAAAGCAGACGCAAAAGCAGACGAAAAAGCAGACGAAAAACCAGCAGGAGCAAAATCAAAACTAGACGAAAAAGCAGCAGCAAACCCAGTAGCAGCAAACCCAGTAGCAGCAAAACCAGTAGCAAAACTAGCAGCAGCAAAACCAGCAGCAGCAAAACCAGCAGCAAACCCAGTAGCAGCAAAACTAGCAGCAAAACCAGTAGCAAAACTAGCAGCAAAACTAGCAGCAAAACCAAAAAAACAAACAATACGACTCGGGGGAGGTAAACATAAAACAAAATTTAACCGTGAGTTCAAAAAATTATTAAACAAATCACATAAATCCAAAGAAGCGATCCACTACAAAGATATAAAACCATCAAATGGTCGAACACATAAATCCAAAGAAGCGATCCACTACAAAGATATAAAACCATCAAATGGTCGAACACATAAATCCAAAGAAGCGATCCACGACAAAGATATAAAACCATCAAATGGTCGAACACATAAATCCAAAGAAGCGATCCACTACAAAGATATAAAACCATCAAATGGTCGAACACATAAATCAAACGTATATCGTCCGCATATGTCTGACAAATACACGCACAAATCCAAACTTATGATTGGACCAAAAAATAAAACACATCGAAAAATATGACAGTCCTCGTAATTTTACATCTACAAAATAACAAAATGTCCGTGTAATATATAGATATTATATAATGTCTACTGCTATAGCAAGTCCATTCTCAAGTGATCTTGGCACCGGCGAATCAAACGGGGTTGTTGCGGCAGATTCAACCGTTTTGTCATCTAAAATGTTGGCATCGGCGCCAATTACTGGTGGAAAACGCAGACGAAAATCGAATAAAAAATCGAAAACATTTGGATCAAGGAAATCAAGGAAATCAAGGAAATCAAGGAAATCAAGGAAGTGTAACTGGAAGACTTAGTAAAAGGCTGACAAAAAAAATAAAAGGTGGAAAACTAACACCCGAAGAAATTGCCGCGTTAGAAAAATATAAAAACAATAAGTTATCCATTACGCAGGACGATCTTGAATTATTATATAATATTGATAAAAATCAAGTTCGTGGTGAAGATATACCAATTCTCGATGAAATCAGACAAAAACTTATAACAGATGTTGAAAAGGAAATCGGTATTGAAAAAACCGACAGCATCGAAGGTGAAACCGACAGCGAAGGTGAAACCGACAGCATCGAAGGTGAAACCGACAGCGAAGGTGAAACCGACAGCATTGAAGACGAAACATACAGCATCGATGGATAAACAGAAACAAGCAAAAATGAACAATACAAACGTATGCCAGAGACAGTGCGAGCGCGAGAAGGTCCTCCCATTTAATTTTGTATAACATACAAGTTTACAAAATATAAACATAAATATTTCATAATATAACAAAATATATCATGAACCACGAACTAGTAATTGCGTATTCCAACGACGCCGAATACCGCGCCACAATCCGCGCCATTTTCTCAATGTCCACCGAAAAATCCCTATTGTCCGTGGTCGACGACGTAGATCCCGTATCTTTAGACGAAAATCTCTACGACACCGCTGCGGCCACCAAAACCCTCGATCGCGTATATGCCGAAACGCGTTCAAATCCCGTTTTCCGGCGAATATACAAACACGCCGCGGGATTTATGTTTTCCGAGGACGAAGAAATCGGATTGGCGGTTCTGTTTTCATACGATTATTTAGGCGTTTTTTATCCGTGTCTAAACGACGATATTGTCAAAGATTCCGATTCACCCGTATCGCCCGTTTTCCAAGCATTATATAAAAAACTCGGGCTCGAACCCATCTAGACGAGTCTAGATATAAAAATAACAATATATAATATCAATATATCAATATATCAGTATATATACACTCGCATATATACAAATGTCATCTACTAGAAACCGAAACACACCTGGCGATTATAAATTAGAACAAGCGTGGAACGCGAACAATTCGGAGTATCTTTCGCGCCCTTATTACGGCCGCATTGAACAGACTTTTTTGGCCGGGAATGGACTCCTAGTCGGTAAAGTATACCATAGTGAACTCGTTGGTAACGGCATTGATGTAGAGTCGACATTATATGGTATCGGATCCACCAATCTCACGGGCGAATCGTTCGATGCCATTCCACGCACGAAGACGCTGCCGGTGCTAAATATCACCGAATGGCGCCCCGTAGTTACGCAGATCCCGGAGGCGTTGGTTGTTCAGCCGGGTCAGCGTCCATATCCGATGAAATAGACAGTGATCCTGTGTTTTTAGCGGTATATTGTCGTGATTTTCCGGGGCGCTGTTTGAACGTGGTGTTTATGTTGCGTCGACCACTTTTGGGCAATATTTCGGATTTCAATATTGGATATTCCAATTCTTTGCGTTGTCGTTCTTGTTCTTGTTCTTGTTCTTGTTCTAGTTCTTGTTCTTGTTCTTGTTCTTGTTCTTGTTCTTGTTCTAGTATTTCTTGTTCTTGTTCTAGTCTTTTCTGGTCCTGGTCTTTTTCTGTGACTTTGGAAAACATATTTTTCAGGATGGTTTGAAATTTACCGTTGATTTCGTTCTCGTTCGATTTGGGAATTGTAGCGGCAGTCGCCGGCGCAAATGTAATATGAATATTCTTCAGCATTGTGTCGTATTTGCCATTAGGAGATATCTTTAGCGGAATTTGTATAGTGGCGATCGCGTATTTTTGTTCGTCTTCGAATTCCATAATATAAGTCTATAAATCTATAAATCCATAAATCGTATTATATTTAATACTATTTATCAATAACAAATAATACAACAAAAGAGTAGCGTGAATGATGTGGTCCTACGGAATATAAGCCAACGTCGAATTCTCATAAATCGTCGTCTGAAACGTCTCTTTATATCCCTCCACATAGACCGTATCCCCCGACATAATTTCATCGCATCCGTATTCGTTCGTGCAACTTCTACCGCGAACCTTAATAGGCAGTTTGGTATTTATGGTGCCCGTATTGGAAATCGTGTAATATTGATATTTACCCCGACCATTCATCGTTCGGCGGCCCATTAGTGGCAGGATCATGTCGCTGCCATTATCGCGTGTTAGTATACCGATTTGCGTATATTCGGTGCTGAAACTCCGCGTTTGTAGGATTGCGATATGCTGTGCTATAATCGACGCTGATCCGTGATTGTCGGATGGGAAATAGAGCCCATCATTTTTCAAAGGTGGCGCGTATGGATCGTTGAATGTGTCGGGGCTACTGCTGCTGCTACTGCTGCTGCTACTAGATATAATGGTCGGCGACATTTGTCTTTGACTATTTGTTCGATTATTTATTCCATAATCCCGTTTTTGGAACTGCATAAACATATAAACCAGAAGAATAAATATAACGAACAACATAAATAGCGTCATATTTTCAACGCATATTACGCCGGGTATACATTTCTTCCCCGACACTGTCGGTGGCGGCGCGAGTTTGGCAAACTTTGAAACCACACCCTTCATAGATTTCACCATTACTGTATCCTATATACTGTATACGGTATAACGATATTATATCGTCGTATAATATCGTTCCTACGCGAATGCGAGGTCGAATTCACCACTGACCGAACTGAAATCATTCGCCGCTTTGTCGAACCCCTTTGGCACTGTGTTTTTGAAATGGTCCGCGGCCACTTCGACTGCCTTTCCGAACCCGTTTTTCATATTGTCCGCGTTTATTCGGAATGCCGGGTCCATCGGCACTGTGCCGTCGATCTCGTTTTTCAGGAATTGACCAATCGCTTTCATCTGATTTGGAATAATATTATTATATGTGTTATCTAGGTTGGCTTTGGCATCAAGTAGCGGCTTCGGTAGACCGGGGGATTCATACACCGGCTGAATCGGCGGAAGTGCCAGCGGATCATCATATCGCGCCTTGTGTGGTATGCCTTCGCAATAATAGCATTTTTCCAATATATAATCGGAATAGAAGAAGCAGTGAAATCCCGTCATAGCATAGCACGTTTCATCGATACACACAATCGCGGCGAATGCCATTTCGTAATAACACGTTATATCGAAACCCGAGAAAGCCTCTACTAAGAATATGGGTATAACGACCATAATTAGTTTCACGATTTCCATCGCAATATCGAGCAGATAATACAACAAACAATATAGCAGATTCTGCGAAAACTTGGATCCGCATAGGACATACATTTTCACGTATCTATATAGGCGATCGAAAACCCCGTCGTGATTAACTGGATCGACCAAGTATGGATCGAATACCATGGGGGTTTTCTCGAGAAAACCGCCTAAACTGCGGTTCGTTTCATCCAACATATTATAGATATTGTCGGTCTCGCCTTTCAATGCGGATCCGATGAATGGCGGGACATATTTGAACCCGGTTTCCATCATATTCGCCGTGTCTGTTCCCACATATTTTAGCGCATTTCCGATGGCGATGAATTCGTCTTTCAGTCCGTCACCGATGGATTTCATTCCATTGTCAATGTGTTTAAATCGATGTGTCAAATTGCGATCACTGTCTGGATTGAATAGGTCGATAAAACTCTGAAATGGCGCGGTGATTTGGCCGATGATTCCACCCGAAGACTCCATATTTTCGACGGTTGGCGAATCGAAATGTTTGCTTGTTTTCCAAACACCGAACGTTAGTATTATTATTATCGTGATTATTAATAATATTTTGGCGGTTGTTGAAATCGGTTTTGCCATGTTTCTTATATTACACATATATTACATATATTACTTGTATTACTTATGTAAAATATCGCTGGTGTAAATCCGATGCCACAATATCTGGGGATAGTTTTACTGGAATGCCGCCTTGATTTCCGCTCCACCCTTAAATATATCACTCGCCGCATTATTGAAAGCATCCGGAATGTTATGATTGAAATCGTCCACTAGTCGGGCCGCTGAATCGTTAAAATGATTTAATCCTGAGGACGCGCTGTTGAAATTGCTAGAAACAACGGGATCGATTCCCTGTTCTATCATCCAACTAGGAACCGACTTGGTGTCGTTTCCTAAAAATCGCCCCATCGATTTCAGGCGCATCGGTATTTCGCCATTGTCGGGATTGTAGTCGATGTTCAAATTATTCGTTGCGTTCTTAACACTCTCCGGGAATTTCGGTGGTCCAAATACGGGCTGAACCGGTTCGGGTTCATATAACGGATCGTGAATACCCTTGTGTGGAATACCATCACAATAATAGCATTTGTCTAATATATAATCCGAATAATGGAACAGATGAAATCCGGTGAGTCCTTTCCAGAATTCGTCCACGCATTCCAAACCGTCGAACCCCATATCAATATAACACGATATGTCGATTCCAGATGATGTTTGTATGAGCCACACTGGAAAGGCGATAAACACCGAATATATCATGACGCCGATTGCGTTCAATAGATAATAGAAAAAACAGCCCGCGAAATTCTTGACCATTTTCCCACCACAGTTCGAATACATTGCTGAAATCCGATATAATCTGTCGAATACACCGTCGTGGTTTGACGGATCGAACAAATACGGATCAAACACGTCGGGAAGTGATTCGAATAATCCCCGGAGATCGTCGTCGCTTTTTTTGATGGCGGTTCCAATATTTGCGGCTTCCATATCGAAAGCGGCCCCGACGAATGGCGGCACATATTGAATGTCTGATAATATGGCACCCACGTCTTTTCCTCCAACTTCGAACATGTTTCCGATGGCTTTCATTTCCGCCATCATTCCATTGGTAATATCGTTGATGCCCTTTCCTAAATTATCGAACCGGTCTTTGACACCATTGAAGAAATCCAACACGTGTTTGAATGCGGACAATACGCCGTCGCGGATTGCGTGGATGACTTGATTTGCCAATTTTTCGACCTCATCTTTAGCTTGGTTTACTAGGTTGCCCCAATCGTTCGGATTTATTATATCGAACCCTTCGACGCGGGGGGTTTTATCTCCGAAGTGTTCGTTGATTTTATACGTTATAATTGTTATTATGATAATTCCAATTATAATAGCAGTAATTTTTTGATGTGTGTATAGTTTCATTGTAACCTAGATATATATATTTGAATATTTTACACCGATCAAGTTATTGTTTCATGCTTGATATACTGCTAATTAGGCCCTCGGCTTTCGTCAGTCCGGTTGTTAATGCTGCCATATTTCCCGTCATCTGTTCTTGTGTGAACATCAGGTCTTTATATTGGGCCATTATTGTTTCTAAACGTTTTAGCTGTGATTCGGATACATGAGGCGTCGTATTGGATGATGACTCGTCGGTTTGCGGTTTCTTCGTGACATCGGTTTGCGGTTTCTTCGTGACGTCGGTTTTCGGTTTCTTCGTGACATCGGTTTGCGGTTTCTTCGTGACGTCGGTCAGTGATTGGGTTGACATTGATGCGCTGTTGTCGGAACTAATGCTGCTATTAATATTACTACTACTGTCGGAACCACTTGTGCTATCAGAACCACTTGTGCTGTCAAATCCTTCCTGTCTGACATTTGTGCCGTATTTTAATATGTTCGTAATGACCAGAGCGATGACCAGAATAACCAACATGTTTTTGCTAAAGAATGACGTCAAAAATCCGACCAATACGAATATAGCCGCGGAATAGTAATCCCCGATAGAAGTAAACATGAACAGCTGAAATAGACAGATCGCAAGTATAATATATAATATTGGGCGACTATATAGGATTTTACCCATGTTCGCCGTGATAAAATTCTTACTGGTAGACAACTTTGATCTCATATTTCGTATATCGTATATCGTATATAGTATATATTATATTTTATGATATCAAATATAATAGTAATCAAAATAGCATTTTATCCACCCCCGTTTTCACGCAAAACGCACGATGTGCTACTATTCCTAAAATAAATATTCCGCCTAAAAAGGGCCAAAAAGGGATGGCGTATTTCACGTCAAAAAACGGAAGGCCAAATCTATTCAGAAATTGTTGTAATAATAATACGACGACTACCGTCACTACCACGTCATATATTGCGATATCGAAAATGCGGTATTTGAGCAATCCTTCGCTTTGCGTGCCGATCAACAAGTTTACGAAATCTTCATCGGTGTAAATGTAATGAATCCATGCTGCTTATATATGAATATTTATATTTGTCGTGATGTCAACTACACTGATTTAGTAAATGATGCGACCAACCAACATCCGATCAATATCCACATTCCATTGATCGCCGCTGCGCCATTGTATACTACCCACTGTAGCGCGCGGCACTGTGGAGTAGACACCATAAATATCGACATAATAAATCCAGTGATGGTAAGCGGAACGCATAATCGCACATATAGATGCGCAGCGACGAAGTGCGCGACTGTCCATATACAATATAATATCGCACCATTCACCAGTGTGCGGGCGAAATCGGAGCAGTTTGGTAATGCGACGAACATAGTATTTGACGATATTATGCCTACATTATAGTAGGTAAAAATAGGATCAATTTTCGGGGGGGGTCGCACGAATTATATTGCGAAACGGTATAAAATCTACGGCCTTACTATATTTAGGAAAATAATAGGAAAGAATGTCGGAAATCGCCGTCCAAACACAACCTGTATCCCAAGCACAATTGGAACCACTGCTTCAGCCCGATGAAAACCGTTATGTCATGTTTCCCATAGTCGACAATGAAATATGGAAAATGTATAAGAAGCAGATGGACTGCTTCTGGCGGGCGGAAGAGTGCGACCTGTCCAAAGATTTGGTGGATTGGGACAAATTGACGGCGGATGAGCAGTATTTCATCAGTATGATTCTGGCGTTTTTCGCGGCGAGTGATGGGATCGTTTTGGAGAACTTGGCGCAGCGGTTCATGTCGGATGTCCAGCTGTCCGAGGCCAAGGCGTTCTATGGGTTCCAGATCGCGATGGAGAACATCCATTCCGAAATGTATAGTCTTCTGATCGACACCTATATCAAAGATTCCAAAGAAAAAAACCGGCTTTTTCACGCCACCGTGAATGTTCCGTGTATCGCCAAAAAAGCGAACTGGGCCAAAAAATGGATCGCGGATAATCGGTCGTCGTTCGCCGCGCGCCTCGTCGCTTTCGCGTGTATCGAGGGTATCTTTTTCAGCTCGTCTTTCGCGTCAATTTACTGGATAAAGAAGCGCGGCTTGATGCCGGGGCTGACATTTTCGAACGAGCTGATATCGCGCGATGAGGCGCTACATACCGAGTTTGCGGTGCTGCTATATACGAAACTTCATAAGAAGCTGAATAAGGCGCGGATCGTGGAGATCATTCGCGATGCGGTGGAGATCGAGAAGGAGTTCATATGCGAGGCGCTGCCGTGCCGCCTGATCGGGATGAATGCCACTTTGATGTCGCAATATATCGAATTCGTGGCGGATCGGCTCGCAGTACAGCTGGGATATGATAAGATTTACGGGGCGACGAATCCGTTTGATTTTATGGAGCTGATTAGTATCGAAACAAAGGTCAATTTCTTTGAGCGCACGAATTCGGAATATAGTTTGGCGAATAAAACGGTGGATACGGATGTGTTCGAATTTTCGGCGGACTTTTAAACCGATAAAAAATGAGAATTGGTGTAATATTTTGTCAACTAACATAATATTCTTTGGTTTCCTATACACCGATGAAGATTTAAATCCGCACACCCACCTTTGGTGGGTGCACGTTTTAGTTCATTTATCGGCAACGTTGCCATTGAAACATATAAATAGCACACCAAAGGCGTGCGGATTTAAATCAATGGTGTAAAATTGATATGAATGGTGTAATATACAATACTGTTATACCTATTACAAAATATGCCAATCATTGTTTCCGACGGTTTCCGACTATTATTGGTCAAAGATAATGACAGCGAAATCCACGTCGGAAAGGGCGCACGTGTCCAATACAAAGGACCATGTCCGGACAAAAATGGGTCGGAACGATGGCAACAATTTATCGGCACTGTCTGCGAATCACGCGTCCAACAAGTTCACCAAATGTCCGTTTACACGGGCATATATATTACACCGGAATATGTGTATATTGATTCGATGTGGCACAAAATCGTCAAATACACCGACAGTCCGCACCTGCTTGTTCTGTCGCACTATGACCATATCCATAACACAAATCCGATATACACGGTTGATACCGTCACGAAAATCGCCGTTGATTTGACGCGAACTATTCACCCGACGATCGAGATAGTAAAATACGAACAATAATATTATTATTATGACACCAATTATGACAACAACGATAAAATTGAACCAACTATATTACATATATTTTTATTACAGATTACAGATTACAGATTACAGATTACAATTTACGAAAATCGTTATAATGATGTCATTCAATGATCCAATTATCAAAGACTTAAATAATGATTGTCCAAATACAATGGAAAATCATTTGCGTTCAGGCCGAATAAATGTGACCGCTCTATACGGCGCATTCGAGATCCCCCTGCTGAATCATTATTTGCTATATAGAAACGCAGATATTGCCGTTCTCAAAGAATTGGTATGTCTGTGTTTGGCACACGGCGCCGATGTAAACCGCGCAATAATGGACACCGACGATGAATGGTCGTGTCCACTACATATAATCTTCGGGTATTATCTCGGGATGTGTTTAACGAACGATATTTCGCCGCGTATCTGTCGCAGCCGCGAGCGAAAGCGCGATATTCTAAGTGTTATTGCGTTATTGCTGAAAAACGGCGCCGATCCGAATCTGGTATTGCCGGACGGTTCATCAATTGCGAAAACCATCGAAATGTTGCGAACCGAGCCGGAAGTCGCAGGCAATATCGATATGGTCGATTTGGATTTGCTTTGTATGATATTAAGGTTGTAATCTAGAACCACGAATCATCGGTTTCGTCTGATGCGGGTGTTGTTTTGTATCCGTGATATTCCATCGATTGGCGTATTATTTGCGCACAAATTCGCGTGATTTCGTTTTCCGTCCAGTCGGCGCCGATTTTGACGCATATTACGGTCCCAGTCCCAGTCCCAGTCCCAGTCCCAGTCCCAGTCCCAGTGTCCGTGATATTTATATTATCGATTATATTCTCCATTTGTTCTTCCACGTCGGCGCAACTTGTATTCGGCGTATCCATCACAAAATGCGGGGATAGACCCGATAACAGCGGTTCGTCGCCATATGTAAATATTACATATGGGGATATTTTGTCGGCCAGTGACAGCATACTTGCGTGTCCGATGCTGCGAGCGATGTCGTTCATATATTCGTCGGCATTTAGTTCCGGATCGATTATATCGAATGCTAATAACAGCGCGCACGCGTTCCCGTTTGATGAGGGGGTTTTGTTTAGATATATCATTCCGCCACTAGGGCGGATAATAACGGCTTTATCGGATGCGTCGGGTTCGGGGAAACAATCCAGCGAAAAACGGTCGTAGACTTCGCGTTTACAATCGTAGACGGTTTTAGATGAAACATGGGTTATTTCGGGTTTTATTTGGTTTAGGGGGATGAAATCATCGATTTCGGCGTTTATAAAACGGATACACCGGTCGATGATAGGGTCGGTCATTTTTTCATTCAGTGTCAGTATGTTATATATTATATAGGGATATCTATAATATATTATACGAAATATATATTATCGTGGGTGAATATATATGTAATATGTATATAGTAACATGGGCGTAGGATCATCAGTGCCGCCTGGTCCTACAGAAAAAGAGGTTGAAGCAAAGATGACAGGTATGATTGATTCAATTAACTTATACATGAAAGAACAAGGTTTACCGGAACTTTCAGAAGCTCAAATAGAAATTATTAAAAACCATTCTACGACTGATTTGGCAGAACTTTACGATGAAGGTGACGAAACTCATAAAGCAGTCAGTGATGTGGCTACTCATATGAGTGAGAATGCTTCTATTATTAAGAATACCGAACTTCATTCCGCACTTAAATCAACGGGTGCCCATAAATTAGTAGGACGTGTTATCAATGCTTCCAATAGTTCAGGGACACCATTGTCAAACCAATTAACTGAACCATCACACGAACAATCACCCGAACAATCAAATAAACAATCAGGTTCGTCTTTCATTTCATTGAATCCCACCACGACACCATCTAAAGGTGAGGCAAGAATTTCAGCAATTGTTACACTGGAAGATGTAGTTATAACATTATTCTTATGTGACAACGAAAAAAGCACTGGTAAATTAATAAATATACCATTAAAAGTTTCGTCTCTTGGGTTAGTAGCATCAGCACTACCTGAAATAATCCCGGCTATTTTTACACCGCCATCACTGTTATTAATAATACCTCCATTGTTGTATAATCTAAAGATTGGTCCGATTAGTATAGCTAGTTTTTTATTAAAATTAAAAAGTGTTAGTTCGAATATACCATCTCTTATAAAACCACCATTTAATTTAAATGGACTACTGTCTCTTATGGCAGAAACAGTTAAACCACTAAATAACGGTATAACTATAGAAGATAACAAAACAAATCCCGATACTACAAGCGGAACCGTATTATCACTTAATCCAAGTAAAGTCAATGAATTAATTACTAATCCAAAAGCCCAAGCGCAAATATTGACAAAATTTTTTGAAAATATCACAGCAAATAGTAGTTTGCCGCAACAAAATGGTAATTCTCAAGCAGCACAAGCAGCTGGCGGAGGAAAATCCAGAAAAAAGAATAAACGATCAAATCGCCGGAAATCCAAAGGTGGAAAGAAGTCCAACAAACGGAATACCAAAGGAGGAAAGAAGTTCAGGAAAAACAATAAACGATCAAAGACTCACAAGAAATAAATAAAAACACATAGAAAATAAATATAACAGCCTGTAAATTATATATCTAATTATATATCTAATTGTATATCTAATTACGAATGAACGAATACACACCCATCGATATAAACGACAGTTATACTGGTCTGCCGGTGTTCGCCCCCGATAATCTGAAAAAGTCCGATGTAACCGTTTATTTCTATAATGATACTGTTCCAAAGATTTACGATAATGGAATACAAACTTTAGACGCATTGGTGGATACGATCGATGGTCGAACCGCCGTATTTGGCGATATGTTGAATCCTTCGAACCCATTGGCGAGTATGGGGTTGGTTCCTCGACAAAATGTGGCTAAAGTCGACCCGAAATTACCGCTAAATATTGTTATACCGAATTCGCTGGATGACGATATGACGACGAAGTTTTTCGTCGGATCTTTGACGGTGGTTGGATTGTATATATTTTATAGGATGATTGTCAAGCAGGGAAACCTACGGTTTCCCCTGCGACCCCTTCCCTAAGCAGAGAAACCTACGGTATTCAGCGTGCCAAAGGCACGCCTACGCCCCTG
>TBL_comb47_HYPODRAFT_10003663_pt1 | contig 18060 bp, 16 predicted proteins | sample TroBogypolimnion_40_FD_10682 | JGI IMG/M metagenome (IMG submission 10682)
CGCTTTTTCAAAGATCAGTCTACATAATCGCCTTTTCCACTATTTTCGCATACAGTTCCGTCTTTTTCATTTTCTTCCCCGAGTCCAACCCAATATTGACATTGATCTTCCCCGCAATTCCCTCTAAATCTTCCACCTTGTAATGCGATATTCCAGGTAGCAATTTCGCACCGTGTCCCAATTCCAGCATCGTATCTCGAATGTGTGATACCAGAATTTCGTGTTCCGATCCCGTGCTAACGCTATAGTTTATCCCCCTAGTTGAATCTTTGTATATGATCGCGGTTTCCGTGACCACCGACGGCGTATACCGCAAATACACGCAATTCGATTCATTCGCCAAATATATTTCTACGCCGTAATATACCGACATTGCGATGATAGTCGATAATTGCGTGCGTTTGTTGATCATCAGATCTGCCAGAATCTCCTGTATCGCAACATTCGATATTTTGATATTCGTCTGTTTGAGTTGCGCGGGTGCCTTCTGAAATGCCGCGATCATTTTCTGTTTCTCTTCGAGCTCAATATTGTGATATCTACCAATACTCATAAACTCTTTGACACCGTGTTTCGCAATGTAAATGGACCAAAACAGACTGTCCTCTTTTCTAGGTGAGAATCTGGCAATATTTGTATTTGTATGGTTCATCGGGTTCATCGGGTTCATCGGGTTGTCTTTAGTTTCGCATTGTATACTATTTTGGTGCTCATATGTTTGCTCGTGTAAAACCGCGACGGGTTCTGATTCGCATTGTATTATTTCCGGAACATATCGAGCCAAATGTTCACATAAATCCTGATACGTTTCGAATTTGGCATGCGAATTCGTGTGAAAAATCGCGGTCAAATACTCCATGCTGAATACAAAATTCCAGTGTTTCAGTTATTATTACTAACGCTACTATAGTATAGCGCATCGTCTTTATTATCTTTCGCTCCAAAGAATGAGTTCTTATAGGTCTCCTTCTGCTGTTCGTTCGGTTTCAGCACGCTCTCCTGCGTGTCCACGTGCTGAATATATTGGACGATTTCGTCGACGATAATTTGTGGTAAAAAAGACAGATTAATGTATACCCCGCTCTTGTTTGCGTTGATCGTTATATTCGGATCCTGTTTCATAATACGTAATATATCGATATGTTGTTGTTTGGACATTTTGTCGATCCGCGTTTTCAGTGATTCCAGGTCATAGTTGATAGTTTCGGACATTACAAAGATTATATGATAATGCGATTATACGTTTATATTGTATTTCAATGTAATAATAATAATAATAATACAATATATTTTATGTATCGAACGGAACGGTTATTCGTTATTCGTTATCATCTGAATCCAAATTTTCATCCATCACCATCCGAATATTATTATTCTCTTTGGTCGAATTCTCTTTGGTCTCACCCCCGCGAAACCTGGCCTCGCGTTTCGGCTCCATCAGTTTCGCTATAACTGATATATAGGGATCGTTCAATTCGTATCTCACACCGATAACTTTGATCTGGATTTGCGCGCCTTCTTTGATGTTAGCAAAATACGAGTCCAATGGGTGATGATCGCGAGCAACGAATATCGTGACGGGAATATTGCCATCCTCGTCCTCTACTTCGGCGTGGATGCCCGCTTTCGTGATCGTTTTCGCGCGCGCTGTCATCAACATCCCCTCGACTGGATGGCAGATTTTACATCCAAATACGACGGTGAACTCGACTAAATCGCCGATGACGCGGCCACTGGAATATGATGCGATTTCGACGGAATTCGACTTGATATATCCGTCGGCGATACATCGCCCCTCCATTTTGGCCACGATCCGCTTTTCGAGATTCTGTTTCACGTTTTTGCCGACTTCCGTTATTTTCAGCGGCATTTTGGTGGTTAACATCGATTTTACGTAGACGCTGAATGTGCGGGTGATTGGGCGTCTTGATTTGGCGGCTGTCGCTGTTGCTGCCATTGTTAATAATATTATATGATATAATTTCTATATTAGTTATATTATATGTTGTATGTTGTATCAATTTTCTCCATATCGCGTTTTACGCGATATTTATCAAATAATATCTCCAATTTTCTCCATATCGCGTTTTACGCGATATTTATCAAATAATATCTCCAATTTTCTCCAAACTGTGTTTCATACCTCATAGTCCGCGTGTCCATTGGTATTATCACTAAACCCCGCCCTTTGCATCCCGATCCGCTGTTTACAATAAAACCACCTATCCACGCACTGAAGCCGTTTCCAAATTATATCATTCGCATATATCCAGTGCTGACCTGTCTGTTCCAACAGAGGAATGTTCGTCTCATATAGTTCGATCAGTTTCGAATAATAGTGCGAATTGACGATATATCCCGATGCGTTTTGCGCTTCTATAAGACAGTTTACAATGGGATGGTCGAGTTCTTCTTTTCGCTGGATGCCGTGTTTCGTATAGGAAATCATTATAACATCGTATTCCAGCCCACCCGATGACGAATTATACAAAGAATCTTTGTCAAACAGTTCCGCGATTTGTCGTTGAAATTCTTCTTTGGAAACCGCGAATACGAAATCGTCTTCCAATATTAATATGTTTTTACCTTCCCGTTCGCGTGCGGCACTCAATACAGCCAAATGCGAATATCCGCAGCCGACGATGCCGTTCGAATGCGGAATTGCGGCGAATCGTTCAAAGGTTATGTCGTATTCTTTGAGCTGCGTCTCGATCTCCAGGCGGCGGTCCGTGCGTTTATCCAAATTAATATAGACTACGTTATCGATGTATTTGGATAGATCGAATATGGATTCGGACATTATAATATCTATATGATATTTACTATATTTATACTATTTATCATTAGTATCAATATATAACGTTTGTGCCTAAACCGGAGCAACATATGTTAATCGACGAACTACTTCTATTTTACTAACGTATGTTAGTAACTCGTTCATAATTTTAGTATATGTTGGAAGAGTTTCATCTTTAAACCTTAATTGTTCCTCTGTTAATTGTTTAACTTCTTTGGTTGGATCCGGTTCAGGATAATAGTCAGTTATTGGCGTTCTGATATCTTGATACCATACAGCAACACAACCTTTATATTCTGGATTACCACCATCATTCATACGACAACCAGTTGGATCACACATTTTACCAAATTCGAATGCTATTTTTCCAACATCGGACGACATATTATATTCACCAGACGGTTGTATTGATAATAAGCCGTGACTATTTATCCACAAAACGTTTCCATTAAATTCAATCGGAATATTGGTGTTTAACGTAATTAAAACTACAATTTGGTTTACGAGTCTGGTCAACTCATATGTTTCATCAGCAGATCGACCACCGTGTTGTTTTGATCGTTTGTTTTTCGTCCTTCGTCCTTCGTCCTTCGTCCTTCGTCCTCTTCTCGATGTTTTGTAATTAGGCATTATATAATAGGATAACATAAAAAAATAAAACAATAAAACAATAAAACAATAAAACATTTCACCGATTCATCCCCGGTAAATCCACAATCACACTCTGTTCCGCCGTCAAAAACCACACCGTCTGTGGATTCGCGCGCGTCTTCTCTTGCATGCGAATTTCCAATATTACGCAGAGCCCCGTCGCCGAAATATTTTCAGTATTCTTCTTATTATACGGCGCCGGATTAGCCGCGGTCCCATCAAACATGTTCATAGTTTCGATGATCTTCGTTTTGCCCGCGCGGTCGCATTTCTCCCCCTTGCTGTTCTTGATCGCCATATTCTTGATCTTAAATGTCATACTATTCGCAAAGAATGAATAGAATCCCACGATTCTTTGTATATTCGCCGTCGGAACGACGAACTTCAATAACGAACCTTTGAATAGCTCATAATCTTTCGGTTGGTTCTCTTTCCAAAGAAATGGATCGGCGGAGTCCTGAATATACAGCTGCCGCTTGTTTTCCCGCGTCGTCAATATTACGCCGCGTTTTTTCAGCGGTTTTTCGACATTTAATACGCGCTCATCGAAATATTCTTTGACGATGGTTTCGGTTGGATCCGGATCCTGATCCTGATCTTGTGTGCCAGAATAAATATATTGAACCATAGACATTTTATCTTCTATTGTCAAAGAATGTAGGAAATGATAAATGACGTATCGATTCAGCGCCTCCCGCGAAATACCATAGTTCTGTTCCAGGTTCATCATAATACGACTAGCGTGCATATACCACGTCCACTGACTCTGCGGTTCTTTGTATTTCCGGACGGTGGTTGCGACTGCGATCTCTTCCTCCAATTGTCGAACGAATTCGCCGTATATTTCTTTGGATCTTTGCTGAATGTCTTCCGCCGTCATCACGTTACTTAATACTAGTTTATTGGTATCCGCGTTCGCTTTGTCTATCGTCGGTGGTAGGTCCATTGTCAAAGAATTGACCTTATAATCGATCGGGACTGTGCGCTCATACAGCGACGCATTCTCGTCCGTTATTTCCAAAGGCTGGAATAAATAATAATCGTCCTTGTTCGCCAGGTTGCCTAAACGGTTGTATTTATCCAGGATGATCTCACTCGGCGTTTTTATCATATATGACAAGGTATAATATATCTGTTCCAAAGGATACACCTTTACAATATTGACGGAACTGACCAACTCTTCGCGTTTATAATACGACCTGTCTTTGAATAATTGCCGTATTCGCGCCATAATCCGTTCGTTGTTCATCTTTGCGAACGTGGTGGAATACGTGGATTTCTGTATACCCGCGGTCGGTGCGATCGACTGTTCCGCGCCATTCGACCGGCATTTGAATTCGCACGTTTCCATATAATCGCACGCATCCGTCCGCGGATTATCCCCCACGCGAAATTCGATTTGTTTATTATTCGTCGAAAGCGTCAGCATAATGCGTTGGTTTTCGGCCATTTCCGCCAACTTTTCCGCAGTCAGTGTCGACTGTTTCACATTCAGAATACAATCCACCGCGGTTTCTTTGATGATTCGGGAAACACGGCCGATCTGAATGGCCTTCTTTTCGGCCAGTCTATACACATATAAATCGGCGCATTCTTCTTCTGCGTGTTCTAGTAAGGTCGTGCCATGCATATATATCTCCACATTCCTTAGTTCGAATTCGAGATAGCAGTGGCTCAGATTACGCACCGCGCGACCGATGATCTGCTCGATGCGATTCATATTATACCACGGCTCCATAATATGTATTTGGCGAATACACTTGAAATCGAGGCCTTCCGCCGCGGCTTTCGAAATCAGGATGACCTTGACTCGTTCGCCGTCTTTGTTTTTCTTATCCGTGGCGTATTTCAGGTCGGCGAGATTGTTCGCCGAAAACGTTTTATCACCCGTGATCATCATATATTGCGCTCTGCGAAACTGCTCCGCTGGCACTTCGGATTTGGCGCGCATAGTGAGCGCGTCCAGTGGTTCCACTACTGGTGTCTTAAACAGGGATTTCGTATTGGGTGTGGTGCCATATCGCGCGAATCCCATCTCCTCTAATGCGAGACCAAGTGGCACGATTCCGCCGTCAATATATTGCGAATATATCATAACAATTCCGGTAGATTGGCGAATAATCCGGGTGATTTCGGCGATTTTGCTGCTGTATTTGCCGATGTGTTCTTGGCTGTATATTCGCCCGTATTTTTTGATTACTTCGGGGCGATATTGGAAGTCGTATCTTTGCGGCAGTCCGTTGACCATTTTAGCGGTCGATGTCATTACCGCGTCCAGCCCCTGTTTTCCGACGGAATGTGATATAATATTTATTATGGATTCGGGAGCCAAAGATCCCATCTGACCGAAAGATCCCATCTGACCAGAAGATCCCTGTATAAAATCGTCCAATTGTTGATTCGGATATACAATATTGAGTGCTTCTAGTGGTGCCTGTAACATAGTATATCCGAATTTGTCCATATTTTCGAATGATGGCAGCAATTCTTCGTCGCCATTCGGGTTCCTGGTCTCGACTTTGCGTCGCAAATTGTCAATAATAAACATATATCCTCGTTCTTGATAAGTGCCGATTTGTGATACATATACATCGACGTATTTAATGGGATCGTCGATTGGGCGTCGGTTCAGCTGGACTTTAGGATAAATGAATCCGAGTATTGGTCCTTCTTCTGCCGGTGATAATGCTTCTTCTGCTGCGGGCGTCGTAACCATATCCGATATAGATGCCAATAGCGTCGGATTCTCATTTTTCACCGGGAGCTTCGAAAATGTCCGCTCTTTCACGAAAAACGACGGATAAATGCGATACGGGAATGTATACGGATTTTCACCGCGAATATACGATATATATCCCGTCATTTTCCGCCGCAACAGTTCGCGGCCGTTTTCCGTCATCTGTCCATTCGGCAATTCTTTGGATTCGACGAATTCCCCCGATTTGTCAAAGACATCACCCAGCGTGATTTGCGCCCGTTTATCGACCATATTTAGCAAATTCGTTATCCAGATGATCTCCCTATAACTATTATACATCGGAGTGGCCGACAATAGCAACAGCCGCATATTATCGGCATATTTCGCCACTTCGAACAACTGCATCGCCACGGTTTTGTGCTTGTGCTTGTTCTCGTCCGATATGCGAATATTATGGACCTCGTCGATGATGATCAGGCGATTGTTGAAAATCCGCTTGATGTTGCGCGTTTTCATTTTTGTCGATTCCGCCTGTGTCAGGCCCGATTTGTCCGAAACCGCCGTCTCTTTGACGATAAAATTGGACAGCTCAATATATCCCATAAACTCGTAATATAGGGTAATTATGCTATTGACTTGTTTTATAACGCGATCTTTGGAGAGGCCTTTGATGTTCGTCGGATTGATTTCGCTTAATAGCGAGTTCCCAATACACGATTGTATGTTCCAAACACCGGCGACCTGGACCAGTTTTTTGTCGTCGAATAGCTGGAGTCGGAAATTCTGCTGAACATTGGGCGATGCGACGATCAATATCTTTTGTTTCAGCCCGATTTGTTTCATATATGCGCGCATTTCCTCCGCCACGCCGATGGCCGAACACGTTTTGCCGCTGCCGAGTCCGTGATACAGCAGCAGACTATTATAGGGGGTTTGGAAGGAGAGGAAATTCTTTATAAATAATTGATGCGGCATTAGTTCGAATTCCACGTCGCACATCTGGTTGGCGTATTCTTTGACGGGTCGGATTGCGCCGTCGTATTGCGTGTCGTTGAATTCTTTGATTATTGCGATTTTCAGGTTGAAATCGGGGTCATTTATATCGGGATATAAAAATCCGAAGTCGTCGTTTGATCCGGATTCTTTGAGCGCATTATGTTCGGCCAATTCTTTGTTTCGCATATATCCGTTTGTGTTTGTCGCTAAATTGCCGATTTTATCGTCGAATACCGTATTTGATGATACGGTCATAATATCTTTGACAATACCCGTTGAAACGCTTTCCGAGTTCGAAACTGTTACTGGTGTTGGATTCGTTTTTGCTACAAATTCTGGTGAAACTTCATATTGATCTAATGATGGCATGCTTGTGGGGACAATTGCGGCGGACGGTCGTTGAGTATCCGTTATAGACAAAGATGGTTGTTCGGAAATACTTGATTCAGGTGACAAAGACGGTTGTTGAGTATCCATTATAGACATATCAGATGACAAAGACGGTTGTTCGGGGGTCTTTGATTCAGGTGTCAAAGACGGTTGTTGAGTATCCATTATAGACATATCAGGTGACAAAGACGGTTGTTCGGGGGTCTTTGATTCAGGTGACAAAGACGGTTGTTCGGAAATACTTGATTCAGGTGACAAAGATGGTTGTTGAGTATCCATTATAGACATATCAGGTGTCAAAGACGGTTGTTCGACATTCACAATTGGTTCCTGTGGAATATTTGTATCTAAAGTCGGCGCAAATCGCACGGTTTTGTTCTTTGGGGGTATACGGCGTCGAATTGTTTTGTTTGTCAAAGATGTGGGTATAAGAGCCTGAATTGATTGTATTTCAACCCGCGATTTTCTCGTTTTTACAGAAGAATTACGTAGTGCTGGTTCTATTGCTAATGGTATTGGTGCTAATGTTATTCCTTGTCCTGGTGCTAACGCTTGTCCTGGAGCATTTTGTTTCCACATACACACAATAACAGCGATCAAATCTTTCTGGGAGTTAGCACCAACTAAATGCGGCAATCCGGTCGGCAGTCCACGCAAACCCGCTAAAATGTCCCGTAGCCCCTGTAATCCACTCGTCCGAAAAACAGATCGCAGTTTAGCCACGGCTTCGGCGTCTTCCGGTTTTGTAAAATCATAGTTATAATAACAATTGCCGGTGTTTTTACGTGTGGCCATTTATGTCTTATACTATATACTATATACTATATACTAAATAGATATTATACATATTTCCAGGACATAACTAATATTATAACAATAACAATATCTATTTCAAAGAATAGACATATAAAAACAATGCGCGTTTAAATCCATAGTTCCCAAAGATTTTAGAATGAACGAGGCCAACAATGTTCTCACCATCAAAACCGTCCAGATTCAGCCCATTCGTAATATGATCACATCCATCAAAGATATATTGACCGATGCGACGATCACATTCACGAAAAATGGGATGAAGATCATCAACTTCGATAAAACACATACTATTTTGGTGAATGTCATCCTACACGCGAACAAATTCGAACAATACACGTGTCATCCGGAGAAGATCGTGGTATGCGCCAATACGCTCCATTTATTCAAGGTGATATCGACGATGTCGAACGACGACACTTTGTCGATGTATATCGAAAACGCGGACTACCACGACGGCATTGTGTCGCATTTAGGACTCCAATATGACAATGGCGATATCAAACAGTGTTATAGTCAGAAGCTGAGATTGATCGAACCCGATACGGAAGAGTTGGTTATACCAGACGTGGAATATTCGACCGTGATCAACCTGCCGACTGCGGATTTCCAGAAGATCATCCGCGATTTGAACGGGATTTCGGACAGGATTGAGATCAAATCGGTGGGTAATGAGCTGATATTTTCGTGCGAGGGGACGTTCGCCAGTTCGCGCATTTTCCGGTCGGAGTCGAACGGGTGTATGGAATTCATTCAGAAATCGGATGCGTCGGTGGTGATTCAGGGCGAGTTTTCGCTGAAGAGTTTAGCGCATTTTATTAAGTGCACGCCGCTTTGTAGCCATTTGGAAATGTATTTGGGGAATGATTTGCCGCTGATTGTCAAATACGACGTGGCGTCTTTGGGGGATATTAAATTGTGTTTGGCGCCGTTACCGCCGTCATAAACCAAATATATCGGTTATATCGGTTAATTATCACAAGCTTTTCATTTATACGCATCATATATAGGTATAAATGAAAAAGGAAAAATACAGCTGTGTTATAAAAACGACCAGCCTAACAGTCGTTATATTATTATTCGCATATTTAGTGTATGATCAATTGATGACCGTCAAAGAAGGCACGTGTTATTCGGAAGGAGCAACGGTGATCGATCCAGCACAATGCTGTTCTGGAGGCAATATCATGGATGACACAGTTGGTAATAGTAATGTTTATCAAGCGCTATATATGTGTAACAAAGCACCGAAAGTGAAAAATCCATCATATAATCGCGTGAATAATTGTTTTGTTGCTCCGGCGGTGCGACCGGTAAAAACGGATTGTTGTAGCACGTCCACGGTGATACAACACGATAATGGTAAAAATGATGCGGTGCCAGGGTTTGCGTGCCAGTAAGTGGTAGGGGAAAACTACGTTTCCCCCCTACGACCCCCCTTCCTTCAAGTAACATTTAGAGGAACCTTGATATGAACCTTTGTATGAACCTAACCTTGATATTAACCTTTGTATGAACCTAACCTTGATATTAACCTAACCTTTGTATGAACCTAACCTTGATATTACACCGAACGAAAAGAAAACTGATACAAAGTATCAGTTTTCTATCGGTAGGAGGCCTTCACCAAAAAGAAAAATGTCTCATTTTTCTTTTCGGTTGGTGTAACCTAACCTTTGTATGAACCTAACCTGGAGGGAAGGGATCATAAGGGAAACCGTAGGTTTCTCTTACTACTTAAAACTCCGGCGCGTGTTTCTTAAAAAGCACCCCCTGCTTCGACAAATTCGGCACATTGGTTATAAATCCCGGATCCTGTATCGAACAGTCCGCCATCCAAATCTTGACGATCGAAAAACTCTTTTTAGGAGAAATCGTCATCCCATTAACATTTTTTATCCGTTTTGGGTCAGTCAATAGTGTTTCACCGCATAATACATACAATAAAGCCTTCCATATTGCCGGAACAATCTTGTTCAAAATCTTGAACGAAAAACACCCCCCATTGCGGTTCTGTGGATCCTCCCACATAGGTGTTATTCCGTCGCGCATAATGAACAACATACAGTTCCGAATAATATTATCCGGAAAGGCTTCATTCAGTGCAATGATCTTTTCGGCGGAATCTATACTAGTCATTACCAATTTATAACTGGACAAATCCCAGCTCTTATCCTGCGGTAAATGATAATATAGATTCCACTTGTCGTTTAGACCATTTTTTGGTGTATTACGCGGGCTGACTTGTTGTAACATAATCCCTTATACCATATAAACATTATAATCTTTATACTCTTTACGTCAACACTGTTTTTTCGATTCGGTGGACGACCGTGGCAAAGACTGGATTTTACACGTCGTTTCCTCCAAAACGCAGTAATCGCCCCAGCGCAGTTCGTACTGGTCGATATTATTATCCATGACTTTTATGACATATCGGTCGTCGAATGGCGGAATACTCGTTCCGACAATGTTACCCGTATTATAGTATAAATACCGCAATACAAACGTGTTCGACAACAGGTGATTTCCGACCACATAATACGATTTCGGTATTTCGAAACATACTGGATATAATAAATCCGGATGCGTATATTCCACGCTGATAAATCGGACTTCACTCGGCGCATCGACACACACGAATTGTAATCCCGATTCAGGCAAATGAAACCAATATGTGTCGTCGTTTTTCTTTATAATCTGTAGGGTTGTCGATTGCGTGTCGTTGACAAACTGCGTGTCTGACTGATAATTCTCGATCAGATCATAGACACACGATATATATGATACGTTCGTCCACGAATCCCCCACTGGTTCGCAGTGTCTTCCAAAGATTCGCGTATATACGAAATATTCCAGGCGGAGTTTCGTCGCACAGACGCAATCATATATCACCGGAAAATTGGTGATAAAGCGGGTCGTAATCATTGCCGAACAGTCGGCGATCTTGACATAAACATTGGAAAACAGAAACAACGTTTGTAGGAAAAACATCGAATCGAATATCCATTTCAAGTTTGAGTTTGAATATGAATATGAATATGACATGTTTCAAAGATTTGGTGTAAATATAAAATACGGTTTATGTTTATATTGTATTTGTGTTCGAAATATATAATATAATGTTATATAATGTTATATAATGTTATATAATGTTATATAATGTTATATAATGTTATATAATATTATAGTAATTGATATAAAGAGACCCCGCTATATATAGATAGGGAGCCCCCCTAGCAATCATAAACTTTCAACATGCAGTTTGTGGAAAACCAACGAAGACAGCACCCCTCACGCAATCCAAAATCAAAACTCCCTTATTTTCATACAGCAATCATAAACTTTCAACAATTATGAAACCAACGAAAATAGCACTCCCCACGCAATCCAAAATCAAAACTCCCTTATTTTCATACAGCAATCATAAACCTTCAACAATTATGAAACCAACGAAAATAGCACCAACACATGCTCTCATAGCTCAGTAGGTAGAGCGTTCGGCTGTTAACCGAGAGGTCGCAGGTTCGAAACCTGTTGAGAGCGATTGAATATTATATTATATATTACAATACAACGTCTTTTTGTATTGTTATATTCGAATACTTATTACATCATTCGGTCGCTACAGCCTTGGCCACTACAGCCTTGGCCACTACAGCCTTGGCCACTACAGCCTTGGCCACTACAGCCTTGGCCACTACAGCTTTGGTCGCTACAGCTTCGGTCACTACAGCTTCGGTCACTACAGCTTCGGTCGCTACAGCTTCGGTCGCTACAGCTTCGCAAACCGCATAAATGTATGTGTTTGTTCGACCTCTTCATAATACAATCTTTGAATACAGACATCGCACAATAGCGTCGATTCATTTACGAGAACATTGGAGTCTCGTGCGTGATATATTAGCGTCGATTCGTGATTCACGTTCGATCGGCAAAGATGGCATTTCTCGACCAGCGGTGAATGTAGGGGATTATCGACATAAACTATGGGTTGATCTGTCGAATCTTTGGAGAACAGCCGGCGAAATGAAGTGTAATACCAATGGCAAAATGAATAGCAGCATATTCCGGTTTGTGGTTGGTTGTTTTTATTGTTGTTTTGGTTATATGACATATTGATAATGATATTCTATATTATATCTTTGATAATTCCATTGTCAAAGATTTTGATTACCAGCATTATACACGTATTACATCGAGTATTTGTATCCCATCCATCGAGTGTATATACGACAATGCCGGGGTTGTTATTCGCCCATCTTTGAAATATAATTCGTGCTGGTTCCAAACCGTATACCCGTTGGCATAAATATATATTTCGTATATACCAAAGAGAATTGCGAACGCATATATATCGTGGGGTTTTATCGCACCCTTTGTAAGGGTCCATAACGGAATCCCTTTCATAATAAAAATAATAACAACGAATACGGCGATTTCGAATACGGCGAACTTGTAATATATAAATATTGATAACATAATAACACTAGCTATGATCACCGCGATGATCGCGAATTTCGGACTGGTTTTGACGGCACCTAGTATGTATAGGAAATACCACGCTAAAATCCAATATGAAAATTGGAGATCGAACCTGCTTGGCATACGAAATATTATATAACATAATATAATATTTGGGGTTGGGTTTGGGGTTGGGTTTGGGTTAATGCTTTTTGCTTTTGTTTTTATTTGAGCGGCTTCGTTTTCGTCTCGTGGATGATTTTTTGTTTCTCCTTCTGCGTTTGGATCCACCCATAACATTACATCCTGTTCCTATACAACCAGACGATTGGGTTTTGTCAGCAAGTAGTTTTTTTAATTGGGTTTTGCGGGCGACCTCGGCGACTTCGGCTTCTTTCAACAATTGTTGAACCATATTGTCAGTATTTTTGCTAACTAATTTACTGGTCGGAACCGGTGGTAGATTTTGTGTGTATGAAGTCGGTGTATAATACCCAATATTATTTGTTGGAACCGGTGGTAGATTTTGTGTGTATGAAGTCGGTGTATAATACCCAATCTTATCTGTTGGAACTGTCGGAAAGGCGTTTATTTCGGGGGGCGAGTGACGGGGTGGTGAAGCCATAATCTTATATAATATATTACACCGAACGAAAAGAAAACTGATACAAAGTATCAGTTTTCTATCGGTAGGAGGCCTCCGCCAAAAAGAAAAATGTCTCATTTTTCTTTTCGGTTGGTGTAATATACTTTTTTCAAATCACTAAATATCCAAAGAAATGATGTTTTTGTCCGACCGCTGCTTTCTATTTCCCGTCCTCTTCGGCAACGACGTCGAGTTCAAATCTTTGAGCGATGATATAGAAATAGTGGAATCATTATCGTCGGCCAATTCGTATGTTACCGGGGTCGATGGTGGCTCCTTCGATTTCAATCCGGCGAAAATGTTGTTTAAATCGACGTTTTGTGGTCCGCGCATCTCTGGTCTCGGCTGCTGCTGCTGTTGAGGATTGAAATTAGATGGTGTTTGGTTATTCATACCGGGCTGTATAATAGATCTATCGCTTCTTTGAAGATTCTCATAACTATCATTTATATTGACACCGCTTTCTTGGAACATTCCGCCGCGCCCCGCCGCCAGGTCCGGACGGTTTCCTGGATGTTGTGTATAATTCATCGAAGGCCGACCGCCATTCGTTGGTTTGGTCTCCACCGGTGCGGGTGGTGGTCCGAACGAATTGCTCATATTATTGGGTCCTTGCCCTTGGTGCCCTTGGCTTTGACCCTTGTTCATCATAGTGTTCGCAAACTCGAACGCCGGATTTTGGTTGCCCATCGACTGAACCGTCGCATTCGTAAACGCTTTCATTAATTCCGGACTTTGGCGGATCACATCGTTGAATCCAGGGGTCGCCGTCGAAAGCGCGCGATTCGTAATATTAACTACTGCGGCGGAAAATCCGATGCGCAACAGGAGGGACAATTCGGGCGCCAGTTTGCCGCCCTTGTATTTATCGTGAAGCTCCGAGAATATATCCTCATAACTCTCAATATCCTCGTTCACTTGCTCACCCCAGCCATCCAAGTTCAGGTCGAACGGGTTGAATGCGGCGTTGGCATATTCCAGCGAATTGACGGCGGTCATAAACCACCATCCCTGTAATTTGACGCTGTCCTTCTTGCGTTTGTCTTCCATCGCCGTCTCGTATTCGTCCTCGATCTCATCGTATGCCGAATCCATATTGAAATGCGAGGTGTGCTTAATATGCCCCTTCTCATACCAGTCGTCGAGTTTCTTCAACATTGCGCGCTTCTTACGGCGCTTTTCGCGGTCGGTCATAGTCGACGCTGATGTTGGCTGATACGGAATATCATTCATCTTGGAGAATCCATCCCACGTTTTGCTGGTGGAGTTGGCTGCGGCGGCGGTTGCCGTGCCTAATTTGGAATCGGATATATCGTTCGCGTTCGCGTTCGTCTGTATAGGCGCCGTTGGCTTTGAACCGAATCCGAACAGGTTGGCGAATCCACTGAGGGTTTTATTCGTAGACGACGACGACGAACTGGCCGCCGCCGCCGGATCATTGCCGGATAGTTCATTCAGCTCTTTTTCTAGATTATCCAATTGTCCTAAATCTATGTTCATCGAACTAGATGGTGACTTTTTACTGCTGTTCATTAGGAGTTCGATGCCTGGACCGAAATTACTGGACGATTTTTGATCCGGAACGACATCGTCTAAATTGATCGAGATTGTTTCTAAATTGTCTAAACCGAGATCGAATATTTCCATTTCTTTTATCTTTATGATTGATATATAAACTTTATTTTTAAGTCTTACGCGGAATATATACTATAATCTATAATATTCGTAAAGGTGACGTGGTTTCGCATAAAATCGATCCAAAAATATCGTAAACTATTTTGTTCACAAACCCGCACAATTCTCAATATATCGCACTTCGTATCATCATGTCCGTCGCATCAATCGCGTCCGTCGGAGCCAAATGTTTGTATATTGACATATATATCATCGCAGCAGTGCTGATCGCCGTATTTACATATATGATATCGCGCGGTGAAAAACTACACACGACCCTCCATTTCGGAATCTCCGAAATACACGCCGAAATCCAGAAACTCGTGACAAAACATGAGTTGTTGGAAACAAAGCAAGAAGAGCTGACCGAAAAACACGAAGCATTACATCGCGAAATCACCAACATCAACCTCAAGATGGAGTCATTACGCATTGTGACAATCCGCAAAATCGACAAGAATGAACGCGAAACCGCCGATCGTTTCAAAGATATGAACGGGAAATTCAAGACGCTAATTGAGACAATCAATCGGAGCAAAATCGAAAGCGACGAACACGTTCGCAATCAGTCGTGCTTAATCGCGGCATTGCGTTACGATTTCACAAATACGAAACACGAAACCGAAAGTGATGTTGAATCAATGCAAATAAGTATAGACGCATCGACACAAGCCCATAGATCCACCGTCGATACTCAGATCCAACGAATACAGGAGGATACAACTGAGTTGATCGGGAAACATCGCACGCGTATCGACGACGAAATGTGCGTCGTTGTGAAAACAAGTGCCGACAATATCGCCTGGTTCAAAGAAGAAATGAATGCGAAAATAGACGATATACTCGGCAATGTGTCCCAGACAAAACTGGAACTGGAAGAATACAGACAGAAGTTTGAACTATTCAGCAATCCTCCTGTAACCCTATTCGACAACTAGACGTCAAAAATATGTCAAACATAAATATAACAACATCATTCGTATAATCTATATATTTTCACTAAATCACTAGTTCCAATATGAAATACTCTTTTTCTTCCTCATATCGCTCGAACTCCATTAGTTTGGGGTAATCCGTCAATGGCGCACGCGTCCATCGGAATCCGTATTCTTCGTAGAATGTCACCGCGCTTTCGAGGGAACTCAGCACGATTTTACACCTACTACCATTGACACACTGATTTCGTATTCTCCCGATGAAATCGTCCAACAACCCTGACGCATATCCCATGCCTTTGTAACTCCGCTTTGTGCATATCATCAATATATAGTATGCGGTTTCGTTTTTCGCGGCGTCATAATATTTGTGATATATCAAAATGGACGGGCAGTTATGGATATTGAATTCCGTGTCCATACACCGAAACGCGATCGAATTCGTGGTATCGTGGACCAGCGACAGAATATACGTGGGACTGACCACCCCGTTCGAATATTTACAGGACAGGGTGAACACCTGTTCGTAGAATCGGTTGTATTCCGTTTCTTGGTCGCTGACAATATCTTCGGAATAGAAGTTCATGTTTACTATAAATAAAAATACAAACGCAAAATCATCGTCAATTTTCTGCAGGTTAGCGAGCCCATCGTATATATATACAAAGAATACCGAAAAATGAAATATCAAAAATCTATATCAAAATCTATATAAAACTTCGTTAATATACTATATACAATATACACTTCTATTATGGCATCGGTATTACACGTGATCGATAATGAACCTACGGATGTAAATGAATCAAACATCGACGAGTCGGACTATTGTTTTTCATATATTCGGTCATTTGAACTGAAAATTCGGGAATGTATCCCATTGGAACTAAAACACAACGTGACAAACAAGGGCAGAGAGTGGAAATTCATCGGTGATCATTTGTATAATTTTGCTATGAATGCTCCTGGAACAACAAACACCCTACATGTTACTAGGGAACAATATGACTATTTATTGGTGCTACGAAGAGATATGAAGAGATACGAAGAGATATGAAATGGTCTAGGGTCTATCTGTTGCTGCTGGATTCGGGTCTGCGCGACCAATCCTGGGCCTCGGGTCGCTGCGTTTCGTTTCGCATAAGCGCGATTCCCACGGTGGCCAGATTGAACAGTCTTAGTCCCACGTCATTATCCAGTGCGTGGCTGGCTTTGGCCTCAATCTCGCGAGGGATATTGCTGCCGGATGGTTGGCCGATATACTGTAGATAATAGTCGATATATTGACGGTCTTGGAAACAGAGACTGCTTACGTAGGCGTTGAATTGCTGGACGTTTTGGAAGGAGGACATTGCGATTGATGTTGGTTTTTATTATACAGGTAATATAATAAAAAGTGTCTCAATTTTATGTGTTTCTGGCTCACAAAAATAATACCGAATCCAATTTTATGTGTTTCTGGCTCACAAAAAATAATACCGAATCCAATTTTATGTGTTTCTGGCTCACAAAAAATAATACCGAATCCAATTTTATGTGTTTCCGGCTGTGGGTCGCACGTAGATTGCGATTTCATTATCCCAAATACACCCCCACTAATTTAACGCAATTTTTGTAAAAACCTAACTGTTATTTAGTTTTATTAAAGGAAGGGGTCGTAGGGGAAACCTTGGTTTCCCTACTAATGAACCACCATCCTTGTAGGAAGCAATCTGCCAAATCATCCTTCTTTTTCGTTTCTAGTTTGGGTTTCCAACTGTTGAATTTCGTATATCGATCTAATATTTGATTCGCATAATAAACTCCATCCAATTTATGTTGTTTGTAAATCTTTGAAACGGTGTTCGATTTATTTTTGTTTTGATTTGAGGATGTTGAAGATATAACAGTGTTTTCCAAAGAATCTCCTAAATGTTCTCCCCCCCCAGCGGCCTTCGGCCGCCCAATGATGTTTTCCAAAGAATCTCCTAAATGTTCTTTGGTAGAATCTTTGGTA
>TBL_comb47_HYPODRAFT_10003664_pt1 | contig 18052 bp, 21 predicted proteins | sample TroBogypolimnion_40_FD_10682 | JGI IMG/M metagenome (IMG submission 10682)
CAACTTGATAGTCAAATCAGTAGCCAACCAAATAGAGCCACATAAGCATGTCGTCACGTGGAACCGTTTATCTCGTAGGCGCCGGTCCTGGCGCCGCCGATCTGATTACTATCAGGGGAGCTAAGCTGCTAGCTAAAGCCGATATTGTGTTTCATGATGCGCTAATCGATCCAGCGATGCTAGAGCTTTGTCCGCAAGCAGTCAAAGTTGCCGTAGGTAAGCGCTGTGGGAAGTTGTCTTCTGCTCAAGAATTTATTAACAAACGCTTAGTCGATGCTGCTCACAAATATCAAACCATTGTGCGTCTTAAAGGTGGCGATCCCATGCTCTTTGGTAGAGCTGATGAAGAACTCAGCACGCTGCAAGCAGCAGGCATCGTATTTGAGATCGTGCCAGGTATTACAGCAGCACTGGCAGGTGCAGCCAGCTTGCAAAAGTCTCTGACATTAAGAGGTATTGCCAGAAGCGTTGCTTTTGTGACTTTGGCACAAGCCAGTGAGAGTGGCAAGATTGAGCAGCAACCCATCGCCAATCCCAGTGCAGATACCTTGGTTTATTACATGGGTCGAAAAGATGCCGCCAAAATTGCCCAGCAACTGATTGCATGCAGTCCTAATCAGGGTGCCAATACACCGGTGCATATTCTGGAAGCGGTTTCTACAGCTAAAGAGCGTCATTGGGAAAGTAATCTAAAAGCCCTGGCAGAGGGTAAGGCGGATCAGTGGTTTGATCCCAGTTCGCCAGCCCTGATACTGATTGGGCAAGCGCTCACATCAGCGCAATTAGATTGCTCTAGCGCCAAAGTCAACGATGGCTTGCAAGACCGCGAGGTCCTCACCAACAGCCGGCGTCGTGCTTAGAGCGACTCCAGGATACTGAGTCCGGCACTCTTCCAGCAGCACGGGAAAGTCGTTACGCAGGTGGCCACCTTGGCCAAAAAAGATCGGAATAATGGTGATTTGGGATGCCCCTAGGGCAACTAATTTCTCGATAGCGTCGGATAAAGATGGCTGCATCATTTCCAGAAAAGCTAACTCAACTGGGGTTTGGGAATGCTGAGAGCGCCATAGCTCAACGAGGCGATCAAAAGGCTCACGCCAGCGCGCATCGCGGGCACCGTGTCCAAAGAGGATGATTGCTTTCATCAGAATATTTTCAATTTAATTGGCTTGTGATGCAATTGGGATAAGCTTAAGGGCATTACAAAATGAACTACTATCTGCACTTTCATTAAAAGACATTATGCCCGCTTTGCTTACCTCGCTACTGACGCAAACTTGGTTCATCCTGATTCTCAGTGCCGCCCTGATTGGCGCAGTTCTATCGAGCGTTCACCATGCAGAGGTGATTGCCCATAAGACGGGTGAGCCCTATGGCTCGCTAATTCTTGCTTTAGCAGTCACTATTATTGAAGTCTCCTTGATTGCTTCAATGATGCTGGCTGGTCATGAGGGCTCTGAGTTCATTGCACGCGATGCCGTATTTGCAACCGTGATGATCATTCTCAATGGCGTCATTGGGATCTGCATTTTTATTGGGGGCCGCAAACACTACGAGATGGGCTTTCGCAAGGAGGGCGCCGTCTCTTCTTTATCAGTATTAGCCACCTTAGTGACTTTTACTTTAGTGATGCCGATTGTCACGACCAGCACGCCAGGTCCAGACTTTACAACCAGTCAACTGGCCTTCGCCGGTATTGCTAGCTTTGTGATGTATGGCGGCTTTTTATTCTTTCAATCGGTGTCCCATCGGGATTACTATCTCCCTCAAGCAAAAAACGTACAGCATGATGAAAATGTTCATGCTGAAAAACCCACTAACGCCAAGGCGCTGAAAAGTCTAGCCTTACTCATCCTATGCTTGGTATTAGTGGTGGGGTTGGCTAAAGCCCTCTCTCCTGCCATTGAAGCAGGCGTGCGCGCTGCGGGCTTGCCCAAAACCATCGTGGGTATTGCGATCGCGCTCTTGGTATTGTTGCCTGAGAGTTTTGCAGCATTAAGAGCCGCTAAAGCGAATCGTTTGCAGAGTAGCCTCAACTTAGCTTTAGGGTCGGCTTTGGCTACTATTGGCTTGACTATTCCGGCAGTGGCTGCCATTGCAATTTGGTTTCATTTACCGCTCAGCCTAGGTATTAGCACTCTCAACATTACCTTGCTCTTTTTAAGCATCTTTGTGGGTGGACTAACACTCTCCATGGGGAAAACCACTGTCTTACAAGGCGCAGTGCACCTGGGGATCTTTTTTGAGTACTTGTTTTCGAGCGTTGTGCCTTAAATTACTCTCAATCAGATCAATATCCATCACGACCCGTCTCATAAAAAATTGACTGGGTGGAGGATTTGCCGAAAAGTGAACAGTAACTTTTATTAATATTTATAATGAAATAATGTTAGGACTCATTACCGCTTTTTTTGGCTCATTCCTCAAAACCCTGCTGATCATTCGATATCAGCATTTACATGAGCATTTATCAAATGATCATGATTTGAGCTCTCCTCAAAAAGTTCACAAAAACGCGGTTCCTCGCATTGGTGGTTTAAGTATCTTAGTTGGATTGATTTGTGCGATGCTAGTTTCGCTATTCCAAAATAAACCCCTACTTTACTTATTTTTAATCTTCCTCCTTTGCTCTATACCGACATTTGCAATAGGCTTTGCTGAAGACCTCACCAAAAAAGTGGGTGTCAAGATGCGCTTACTGTTTACCGCGTTTTCTGCGACATTAATTACCTACGTACTCGCTTTTCCAATCACTCACTTGGATATTCCGATAGCAGATCTTCTATTTGCTGTTCCCTTTTTTGGGTTTGCATTTACGGTCTTTGCCATTACCGGCCTAGCGAATGCCTACAACATTATTGATGGGTTTAATGGTTTAGCCAGTATGGTTGCTGTCATCACACTCACTACCATTACCTATGTCTGTTTTAAGGTGGCAGATTTCGAATTGACTGCGATCGCCCTTGTCATGATCGGTTCGATCTTGGGATTTTTTATTTGGAACTATCCGCGTGGCCTCATTTTCTTGGGTGATGGCGGGGCCTATCTCATAGGTTTTTGGATTGCCTCACTATCCATTCTCTTAGTTTCACGACATACAGAAGTCTCGCCCTGGTTCGCTCTGTTAGTAAATGCCTATCCGATTATGGAAACGCTCTTTACGATCTACCGCAGAAGAATTCACCAAAATAAAAATCCAGGATTGCCTGATGGCATCCACTTTCATACGCTGATTTATCGTCGTCTTCTCACCAAACACTCCCAAGAAGAGGCCTTTTTGGGCAACGCCCGCACTGCACCTTATCTTTGGGTGCTCACTGGCCTAGCAGCTGTTCCTGCCTTGCTGTGGTGGAATGACACGCTGATCCTGATGATCGCTTGCGCTCTTTTTCTCATTAGCTATGTATGGGTCTACCGCCAGATCGTACGCTTTAGAAGTCCGAACTGGTTGCAGCAATAGGTATCGTGCACGATAGATTGAGTTAGCGAGCTTAAGTCTTTCAGGTCAATTTTCCAATTGAGCGGCAAATTGATCAACTACTAATCCGTCAATTTTCCCAATCTCTTCAGATAATAGAACCTCTTGTAGTGCAATAACATTAAAGTGTGAAAGATTCATCAATGCCTCCCAGGAAGCGCAATTTACTAATTCACCTTCATTAAATTGATAACAAAATTGACCAACCTGAAGATCCAGTGATGGATGACGATGAATCCCATTGTTATGTAAGGTATTACGAATATGCGTAAGCGCCATTAGCGAATTTCTCGAATCTCCATCACTTATTTTGCATGCCTTATAAATAATTTCAGTTAGTCGCCAAAATCCACATTTCTTTTCTTTTTCTGAGAGAAACCTCAAATCTGTACATAAATTTCTAAATAAATTTTCGATTTTGAAATGAATTAAAGTGATATGCCCAAGCTTAAGAATGTCGAACATCTCAACTTCAGTTTCATCAAGCTCTATGCCGCTGCCAACAGAACTTAAGAATTGATTCTTATTGAATATTCCATCATCGGTACAAAAATTTGCTAATGAATTGAGTCCATTAATCCACATAGCTGTTGCTGCCATATTCATTTGGATCGCGTCAAGGGCTACTAGCCTTGCATCCTGAGAGCGATAGTCTAAGCCGGTATTTTTTACGACTTCTTGTTTTATATTCTCAAGCTGCTGATTGAGTGCCTGAAATAATGGGATGCACTCCATGATGTGATGCATTAAGAAAACTCACTCATCTATAAACTTCACGACGATTTCCAATCTCGATCACTAAGACCATCATCTGTCCGTCTACGATGTTGCAGATCACTCTAATATCGCCCACTCGATAGCGCCAGTACTCGCCTATCTTGGGACCTTTTAAATTTTTACCTAATGCACGCGGGTCATCTAATACCGCAACCCGCTCATCCATGTAATCAAGAACGCGCAATGCAGTTTGCTTATCTAATTTTTTGAGCTGCTTACTTGAAGACTCTGTGTACTTAATGATCCAGGCCAAGATCTTTCCTTACCTGGGTAGCATCTAATAATTTTTCCCTGCCTCTACGCACTCGTTCCATTGTTGCGTCAGCCAAATAAAAATCTTCCAGGTCGTCTAACCCGCTCTCAATAAGCTCACGCAAATAGTAAGATTTGGCCCTACCAGTCTGTGCAACGAGTTGGTCTAACCTTTGCTCAATCTCTGGATCAAGTCGAATTGAAACAGCCATGATTTTTCTCCTAAAAGGTACCAATTAGGTCATTGTATCACATGTAATACAAAAAATACATGTATTTATATAGGGTGTATTTATGGCATTAGCGAGCCATTCACCTGCTCTACCCAATCAAACTTTAATTAAATCAGAGACTTAAGATGGTTCGTTTTGCAAAAAAGATTATTAATTCTATTTTGCAGGCAATACTCGATGGCGCTGGAGCACCATTAGCTCACCGATGGCATTCGATAGCCTGCGCTCTAAAGTGGTTTGGTAGCGCATGAGCAAATCCGATTCAGCCTGAGGAAGCGAAACAGAACGAAGCGCAAAATCTTTAGCACCCTCATACACTTCTTTTGCCGCCATCACCTGATAGACCACTTTTTGTAACTGTTTAAATACGACTAAATATTTTTTAACTTCTTGCGATTTTGGAAAAGCTACTTCACCAGGCAAATGAATGCGAATAGTTGGTGGATTAGATTTTTTGCTGGCTTTGATTCTTTGTGCCTCACGCTTTGCTTGTTGCTGCTCAACATAAAGATCTAGCTCATCATTTTCTTCTGGAACTTCTTCTTTCGAGGGCTCTTCTGGATCAACAAAAGAAATAATCATTTCATGATAATTTTCACCATCCCCTAAAGATTGTGAAATTTGCTCAGATATTTTTTGCAACCTGCCATGTAGGCTATTTTGCTGTCGGGCCTCCTCTAAAGAAAATCCAAGCAAGTATTGGGCAAGGATTGGGAAATTTTTCTTTAGAACCTCCTCTGAATCAATGTCGCCTAGAAACGCATTGATTTCACCACAAATTGCTTCAAGCAAGGCTGTATTTAGCTTACATGGTAACGTTAGCTTTTTAAAAAGGAGCCATTCTGAAGGCATTCCCTTCACAACACCATGAACTGCTGGCATTTGCTCCAAAACGAGATTAGGCGAATTTTTTAAATCACTGCACATCTTATCTAGTTTTGTTTGCTCTAGTTCGTATAGACGAGAAAGCTTTGCTTTGCAAATAGCAATTCTTTCAATTTGCATTCTTTCTAAAGGCGAATGAGGTGCGTAATAATCTAATAATTCCTCGGTATAAGACTGTACTAACGCTCTCTCATCAACACTACTTGCCTGCTTTGAGGTAAGCCCATGTGTTGTCGAATTTTTGGAGGCAATTGATTTGCCGCGAGCTGTTTTTGGGCCGCCAGATTTTTTAATAGTCATAACAAGCACCTCTAAATAGAAATTCGCTAAGCACAGCAACCAAGATTAATCTTGCGATGAGTAGTCAATCCGAAGCTATTTAATCAACCGAACCCCTGGGCGATCTTCGGGGGTTCCCAAAAATTCAACACCACCCTCTTCTAGAGCAGTCTTTAATGCTTGAAGAACTTTAATGCTGGCAGTTTGTAATAAGCCATCGCAACCCTCTACCCTTCGTATTGTTGAAATAGCAACTCCAGCCCTTTCCGCAAGGGTTGATCCTGACCAGTCCAAAAGAGCCTTTGCTGCACGTACTTGCGCACCAGTTATCATATATAGTATAATTTGTACTATAAATAGTATTTTATGTACTTTTATAGGAGATATTGCCAATATGAGTAAGAATACCGCAATCAACCAACTTAAAGAAACACTTATCAAAATTGAGGGTGCCTATGCCCCATCGACAATTAGGGCTTATAAGGCTGATTTTCTTGAATTCATAAACTATTGCAACAACCATCAACAAGTGTCTTTGCCGGCAAATCCAATCATCCTCGCAAAATTTATTGCAGACGTGACCAATAATGGCAGGTCATCGGCAAGTATTCGTAGATTAGTTTGTGGAATTTCATCTATTCACCGACTAAATCGCTACCAAGATCCAACCAAGGATCCTGATGTCACTCTTGAAATGCGACGAATGCACCGAAAACTGGGGCGCTCATCAAAACAAGCAGGCGGCATCAATGCCAATACTTTAGAAAAGTTGCTATTAGCCACCGATGATTCCATTCGAGGAATTCGAGATCGCGCTTTATTGCTTGTAGCCTATGACACACTATGCAGACGCAGTGAACTAGTTTCGCTGCAAGTCAAAGATGTCAAAATTCATGCGAAGAATGGTGTAGAGACATCATCTATTCTTCTAAGGAAAAGCAAGACAGACCAAGACTCAACAGGTAAGTGGCTGCACCTAAGCGAAAGAACTCACATAGCATTGGCAGAATGGATAAAAAAACTTCCAGAGGGACAAGAGATGCTTTTTTGCGGGCTAAACCGAGCGTTATATACAAGCTCACAAATTGGTGTCGGCCAGATTAACCGAATCTATAAAAAAATTGCAAGGAAAGCGGGAATAAATGAATCTGAGATTGCGAGCATCAGTGGTCACTCAATACGCGTGGGAGCTGCGCAGGATTTACTTAATTCCGGGGCCAGCATGCCAATTATTATGCAGCGTGGAAGATGGTCAAAAACGGATACGGTAATGAGATACGTTGAGCATGTCAAGTATGGAACTTAATACTTTGACTTAAATAGTTTTAGTCCATTAGGAATTAAGATATTCAAAGTAATAATACTGAGAAGTATGCCGACCCCATCAGCCAACCAGTCTACCCAATCTCCAGAGCGCCACCCAGTTATCCATTGAATAATTTCAATCAGGCCACCATACATCAATAAACCCAGAGATACCTTGGTAATAGATTTTGGATAGCCCAATATACCAAGGCCACTTAGACAAAAAAAAGCAAGGGCATGCTGCGTTTTATCCCACCAATCAAATAATCCAGACGGCAAATAAACAGTGGGAATGACACATAAAAAGGCAAATACAAAACAGGAGAGCCAAAAAGCAATCCTAATGAAAGAAATGGCTTTCACCATAAGTACAGATGCGCTTTACATCCCCAAATGATTAATGACCGCCACCTTTCACAATGACCAAAATACCTTTCCAAATAATCCATAGATCAAGTCGAAGTAGGCCGAAAGAAGAACGCTTAAGATACTGGTCAACATACTCATATTCATAGACGGGATTGCCCATCTCTGATGTGCCCTTATTGATATGGCCCAAACCCAAAAGACCCCCACGTAACAAGAAACGGGTTACATTTCCCTGCGCACGATCGCGTTCATAATGCAATACCGACAAAGGTCGAGGACCCACTATACTCATGTCACCCTTGAGCACACTCCAAAACTGAGGCAACTCATCTAGGTAGAATTTTTTAACAAATTGACCAACATAAGTGCGGCTATCGGGAGTCCACTCAGCCGAATAAGCAATCCAGTCATGACGCTTAGCGCCCTCAGGCTCAATGTATTTGGTCTTAATTAAACGAATCTTATATTTAGGAATAACCTTCCCAGCACTTACTCCGTTGTAGTAAAAAAACATAGGCCCAGCATTTTCTGGAATTAGCCAACCCTCGATCAAAAAAGCCAGCTTCAGCAATAACAAAATCGGAGCAGAAATAATTAAAAAGATTAGTGCTACAACCTTATCAAATAGAACTTTGAAAAAGCGCGGCGACAAAGTCTCCTTCAATTCAAAAATATGGGGATATTTATTTAATATCTCCGAAGTAGGAGGGGTATAGGGAAAAGCCTCGGTAGGCTCAATAACTTTAGATTCCATAATTAGCAAACTTTAAAAAATAATGAATTATTGCCACTCTTCAGGGCAGCTTTTCTTCCAATCAGCAAAAGCACTATCAAGCGAATACTGAAATTGGTAACCATGCTCAAGCAAGTAAGTAGGCAAGATATTGTTAGAGCGAACAAGCTTTCGAATGCGTACCGGACTAAATGGATGCTTGATGCCAAGAGGTTTTGCTACAGCATCAATACAATATGCAATGCACATGAGAGCTTTATAGGGGACAGTTGGAACAAACCTTGTAATTCCTTTTGTTTTACATACTGCATTTACATACTCACCAATACTTGGGCCGGGGTTCATAGTCATATTAAAGAGACTTACAGTCTCCCCATTTTTCTTTTGCTCCTGCAGTACCCACCACATTGCATTGCAAAGCTCCTTCACATAAACACCTGCTTTACGTGTAGATTGGTTGCCCATAAAGAAAAAATAGCGATGGATGACGGCCTTAATTAAACGAGAGACATTCCCCCCTTCACCTGGACCAAAAACCACACCAGGCCTAACAATTACCAATCGGCGGTTATTCACATCTTTTGCCTGCCAAATTTGGTGAATTTTCTCAGCTGCCAACTTGGATGCGCCATAGGCGGTAACAGGGACTGGTAGCGTTGACTCATCCTTGGCGGATTCACTTACTCCATACGGCGATATCGAGCTAGTAAAAATAATATTATTACAACCAACTTTTTCTGCAAATTTACATACATTTTCTGCACCAAGAAGATTTGTTTGAAAATATTCATAATCATCATGACCTGGCTCACGATGAACTGCAGCAAAATTTGCAATCAGATCAACTTGAGAGGTTGGCATAAAATTAACAATATTTCTGACATCGCAATATAATTCTTTAATCTTGGGATTAGAAGAAATATATGACTTCCTATAACTACTATTTTTAATAGAGATAGAATCGAGATCTAAAAGGTAGATAATTGAATCTTTATAAATGGAGGAAAGATGCCCAGCAAAGGCAGCTCCAACAAAACCAGTACCGCCAAAAATAATTATTGAAGACATAATGAATTATAAAAAAGAAGAATATATTGAGGCCTTATAAAACTGTAATCCTCTTATTCTAATGAAAATTGGAAAATAGGGATTTAGCACTAAAATTCTAGATATATTTTTAATAAGGTTAGTTAATTTCAAACTAGAAATTAAGGATGAAAATAAAAATAAATTAGAATCCTTAATTATTGAAGGGTGTAATTGCAAAGTTAATTTAAAATTATTTATAGATTGATCATATTTTTGCAATATTTGATGTGGTTTCAATAAACCAAGATGAGTAACAAAATTATCAATGTGTTGTAATGGGAATGCAGTATTAACCCTTGAGGCCCACTCTACATCCTCCCAACCCCATCCAGAATATATTTCATTAAATTTAAAATTAACAAAGATGGACTTACGAATTAAAAAGTTACATGACATGAAGTAAAACGTCGGAGAGGCTTGCCTTATCTTATAAGATATATTTTCAAATTTATTTGTGAAAAAATAATGTAATTTATTATCATCATTAAGAATTACACGCTTTGCAGATCGACCGCCGAAAGCAAAATTAATATTTTTATTAATACAACTAATATAGTTTTTAACAAAATTAATATTATCTGGCAATATATCAGAGTCAAGAAAAAGCAAAAACTTACCAGAAGAATTCGCTGCAAGAGTATTACGAGTTACCGCTCTACCTGAATTATTTAAAAGTCTAATTATTTTAATCGGTATGCTAATATCATTAGCAATTTTACAAAGACTGTTGTACAAATCAAAAGACTCACTGCAATCATCAACTATAATAATTTCAACAATTTCATCAATTTTTTTAATTTGATCAGAAAGCTCCAGAACTAGACAATCTGGAGTAAAATTATAAAAAGGAATTAAAACACTAAGAATTGTTTCATTTATATTTAATAAATATGCATTGTTTGAATAATGATGGGTCATAATATTAATCTTCAACATGAATGAAAGCTAGGGAAATAAAAATCCAATATAACGGCCAAGAATAAGCATATACATTAAAAAAAATTATATTAGATAAGGTAATTATTATAAGAGATCTAATCTTGGTCCAATAAATCTTAGCAAAAGAATAATAAAAAATTAATGATCCAACTATACCAAATAAAAATAAATTATCTGCTAACAAACTTTTAGGATCATAAGAAGATCCTTCGTTAGCCAAAATATCTGTGAAACTACTAAAAATTATATTACTTGAATAAGTTTGATGATAGTTTATTACACCAAATAAAATAGAAGAAATGGGTTCATTAATAAATGCAATGAAGCTTATATACCTAGCAAAGAAAGATATATCTATAATATCAATAAATTCTCTGTAATTAATTAGTTCATTATACTTAAAAAAAATTGGTGTTATAGGTAAGAAAACACTTATTATGTATAAGATACGAATATAGTTTATTTTACTAATATAAAGTACTAACTTTAATAACATAATAAAAGATAGCGAAATAAATCCGATTCTAGAATTAGATAACAATATTCCAATAAAACATAATAATAAAATCCACTTATTACTACTTTTCACATAAATTAATTCTATAGATAAAACTATACAATAAATCATTGAAAGATAAGCAGGCTCATACATAAAACCAGGAACACGAGGGATATCACGATCATCCTTCAAAATAACATGCCACTCTTTGCCGGGAATCAATAGGCTTTGAAAAAAATCATAACTATTAAATGGATTATTTAAAGTTATGATATATTGATAGATTGCAAAAAAAAGAGAAATAAATGATGCAATTAGTAAGCCATTACGAAATTCCTTTATTTGCAGACCACTAGATATTGTATTTAAAAATACTACACCTACAATTAATTTTAAAAAAATTTCAATAGATCCACCCAAAGGTAATTTAATTAAAAGTATAAGCAGTGGTAAAAAAAAGGGACGCAAATTACTATTTAAAGAAAACTTATTAAATAGTAAAAAACCTAATAACCATATTACATTGGTTGGTGTATTCAGAAGTAGAAATGATGTGAATATTTGAAATGGTACAAAAAAACCAATCAAAAAACTCAATAATTTATTTGAATTATAATTAATCATGAAAAATTATTAATTATTTTTTTTATTTCAATTATTTTTTCAGATTTTAAGGTATTAATATTTTTAAATAATCTTGATTTTATAAAAATCAATTTTTCATAATTTATAATCAATAATAAAGATGATTTCATTAAAAGTTTTAACATTGACAAAATATACATTGCATATACACAATGATATTTATTACCGTATTTCAGCAGAATTTTTTTTACTTCCTTATACATTTTAAAAGGATTATCTGAGACTCCACCATGGTACATTATAACCCATACATTATTTGAATAAATACCAATTTCACCCTTTTTCAACACTCTAATTAACCAATCTAAATCCATACAAATTGAATATTCTGTATTAAATAGGCCATAATTTTCAAAAATTTTATACCTTGTTACAAATGTGGGATGATTAAATATTGGTGCCCAAGACATTAAAAAACTATTCTTCTTATATAAATCTGCATTTAATTGATATATATTGCCATTTGTTTCGTCATACCTAATTAAATCCCCATAAACAAATGATGCAGTTTTATTTGACTGGAGAATATCAATACAAGTATCCAAATGCTCAACTGGCCACATATCATCCGCATTATGAAAAGCTATATATTCCCCAGAGGCAACTGATATTCCTCGATTAAAGGCATCAGAAATTCCTTTGTCTGGATGGGAAATAATAATATCAATAAATTCTTTATTTAACTCTAATATTGATAATGTTGAGTCGTTGGATCCACCATCGATTACAATTAATTCATAGTTCTTATATTTTTGACCAGAAATTGATTTTAATGCTCTTGATATAGTTAGAGATGCATTCAAGCATATAAGAATAATAGATACCTTTGGTATAAAATTTTTATCGCAATGAATTTCTTTTTTATAAATATACTTATCCATAATTGAATTAATTTCATTACGTATATCAGAAATACTTGGCGAATAATTAATAACTTTTTTATTTTTCAATTTTTAAATAAAGATTTAAAGAAAAGATTGCCTAATATCCTCATCACTGGATATTTATATGAATACTTATTTCGATTTATAAATGTTAAATATGCTGTTTTAAGTGGGGCACTTAAATTTGAGGAACTAACCCCGCCTAGATTTTGTACAGAAATACTTAGATCGGTATATATAATATCTTTACTGTTTAGTTGGTCTAACAATTTATATGCATAAATTTTATCAGCTATATAACCAATATTTACTGGGTATTTTCCGTATTTTTTAAATGTTAACTTATTAAATAAAGTACCTTGATGAGGAAAATGATATCCGAAATTTTTATGTAAATTATTTATAGGCCTTGACGGAAGAGTCCTAACAATCGCATTGTTCTCTATTAATGGCACCCTTGTAACAACTAATAATGCAAGAATATTTTTTTTTAAAATATCAATGAGCTCATTCCAATCTTTGCCAACTTGCACCTCATCGTCACTGTTAATGTGCAATATAAACCTTCCATTAGCAATTGTTATTCCTTTATTCATGGCATCATAAATACCATTATCTTTTTCGGATATGTATATTATATTTTTAGATTTATTTGCATAATGTTTAATTTTTTTTAATGAGCTGTCTGTTGATGCTCCATCAATAATTATATGTTCTATACAATCATATAAATCAATGATCTTTTTTACCCCATCAAATAATCTATCTAAATAATCCGCTCCGTTATAATTTACTGTAATAATAGAAATTAGGATATTATTATTCAAAATTATTTTATATTATTTGTATTATTTTGTAATTCAAATTATATTGTGAATATATTATTTAATCAGTTATATATTCAACCAATAAAAATTAAATTATATTATATAGGCTTATAAAAGTGGTAATACTGAACTATGAATATATAAATCATCTAAACCCCAGAATCTTGCATAGAAGATATATCCGGCTCCCGCAAGAATTTCACGGACAGCATGATCACCAAAGTAATTCTCGCTGTTGTTTTCTATTAAGATAATTCTAAATTTTACCCTTGAAAAATCAATACCCAATAACGCTTGTTTTTCATATCCCTCAATATCCATACTCATTATACCGATATCAACCCAACCGTTATCCATCAATAGATTATTAATTGTTTTAATATTAACTATACGAGTTTTTTTTATAAGGCTATTAGCTTTATTTGAACCTCCGGATATAGATGAATACATATTTGCAATTCCATCTCCAATTATCTCGTCGAATTCGATACTTCCATCGAAATCCCCTACGGCACAGATTTGAAGATTAGCTGCTGGTCTAACCACCTCAAAATCAGACTTAAATGTATCAAGAGCATCTACAGCCAAGACTTTAAAATTATAATTACGTTCAAAATGATATGAATTATTTAAATTAATCGGATGATTACAGCCAATATCCAAAAATAATTTTGGAAATTTATTTCCATTAATTACTTTAGAGAACTCTGATTCTATGAATATATCTTGACCCTCTTGCGAGTAAAACCCACTCAATGAGGGTCTCCATTTTCCAATATATCTTAGAAATTTAGGACCGCCAATGATTAATGTTTGAGGGTATCTTATCCTAAATCCTATAAGTTGAACAAATTTATAAATTTTTAATAGCATATGAGGGTCTTAAAATAAATATTTATTAAATATACTTATTATGATCATATTTATAAAGCAGTAAAAAAGTCCAGATAAATAATATGAACATAGTAAAAATGTAAACTAAAGGTAATATTAAATTGTTATCATAATTGATATTAATTGAATATATAGAGAATGCTAAAATACAATAAATAATTGGGCTCATTAATGATGCAAATGATATTTGGAAGGCTCTACCAACTCCATTAAGAAAGTGAAATGATGGTATCGCAGCTACTGCAAACATTACACCAATAGAGTACGCAATAAGTGGTTTTAAAATATGCGGGAGAACTGTAACTACGATAGCTATAACTACAGAAGCTATTAAAAAGTATACAACGGTAAAAATTCCACCAAGCTTTAAACAAAAGATTAACACATTAATCCCCTGAGCGCGCAGACGTTGCGCCATGGGAAATATAATCTCCAAAAATGCATTAACAACACCATGGAGTCTTGTTGCGATTGAATAGGCAAGAGAGAAAATAGCTACTAATTCTAATCCGGCATATCGAGCAATTATTAGTCTTTGCACATGCAGAAAAAATATTCCAGCAAACATTTGTGGGAATAATTTTATTGATGTCTTAAATAAATTTGGGTATACAACTCTAACCAACTGATTAAATGATATCTTATTAGATACTTCCATTAATGAGTAGGATCCCAGGACATATATAACTGATGCCCCAGCACAGATAACTTGCATCAATGCCATGATGAAAAATACAATCCAAACACTTGATTCAGCCAATAGAAATACAGTTCCAGCACCATAAACAACTATCGCAGTCCCTGCTGAAACCAAGTTAGCTGCACGATAATTCAAGAGTCCTTTAAAAAAACCTACACATATCAATACTACTTGGCTAGATAATGTCAATATTAATAAAGAAAAGTAACCGTAATAAGGGAGGGATGGTAAAGCGAGTTTTTTCCAAAAGTATATTATTAGCAGTACCGCCATACCCTCAGTCAACAAACTCACTATAACTGCCGATAAGAGGTAATTTCTAGGGTGGTGAGAATAAAGGCTTGAATTCTCGCTTGAAATAATTCGCGTTATTCCTATTGATGTCCCAAAATCTAGCAAATTAACCATCCCTGCACATGATAAGCACAGAAGTAATCCCCCGGAATCATTTGCTGGATATAGCTTTACAAGCAAATAAGACCAGAAAAGCACCACAAGAGATGAAAAAATAAAGCCCCCAGCGTTAATAAAGGAAGCGCTTATTAATTTAAGTCTAATGGGAGATCGTATAAATTGCTTATTCATTGCCATGAATATTATTTGTTGATCTCAAGATTGAGTTAACCTCTTAAACGCCACTTAATAATCAAATGTCTAACTCTTTCCGCAATATTGATTCTGATATTTTTTGGCACAGCAAGGATACTAAAAAGCACAAACAAAGCAATGACTTTTAAGCCCAAGGGATTAATTAAAGCAATTGGTAGAAGAGCGTTGATTGCCTGACGCCTATTAACTTCTGGCTGAACCAAATAATTAAGGACATCACCAACGAATGAAGCCCTGTATTCAGCCGAATAAAACCCGTTATACGAAAAATTAATTCCTGTCTTTTTTGCTAACGAGCCAACACATACTGAGCTGTAATAATATCGAGTAAATATTACATCGTAGTCATAAACGAGTTTACCTCCTTTATTAGCATTGGGGAGTTTTGACATATTGTTAAACTCAATTAAACGCGTTAACTCATTAATTTGGCTTATGATTCCAAGGTGGGGGAATCCCCAGATGCAGGAGTTAAAGATGCTCTTAATAGCTTTTTCGCTGATAGAACGCTTAAATATTAGCGTAGATAAGTTTGTTATTGAAAACAGCAAGGCACCTCTTTGGCGCAATGACAAGTTAGCCCAGGTAACAACTTCAGTATTATTTGGTAATACGGCTGACCACTGCACAAGCTTAGCATGACCAACATCAAATTCTAGTTGCGTCATTCTATGAATAACATTTATGACTTCAGGGACACAGAGTCGCTGATGATCAGATAGCATCCATATATATTTGCCATCGGCATCTAATATCGAACATGCGATATTTCCCTCCATACCAATGTTTACTTTACGCGTAATTACTTTTAACGAATTGCCCCAACGCAAACGATAACTCTCGATCAATGCAGGGGTGCCATCAGTTGATGCGTTATTGCAAATCACAATCTGAACTTTGAGATGATGATTTTGCAAGACGACGTTAATATCCTCAAGCAACATCGCTAGAGCAGATTCTCGATTGTAAGTTGGGATCACTACGGAGAGCAAAGGCACACTCATGCGTGAATTCCCTTTAAGTATCGTTGACGTATCTCATTAACAAAATCTTTAAGTCCATCGTCAAGGGAGATATTGCACGACCAACCTTGCTCCTGAAGCCACCCAATATCGGCTATAGAGTTGTCGATTGATTGATCAGCCGGCAGATCACCAAATCCAAGCACTGAAGACGAGAGGGTCAATGTCTTCAATTTCTTGAACACAGATCTAACTTGTGTTGATATTCCGCTACCGCATCCTACATCAATTACACCGGACCACTTAGTTCTGGCAATAAACATAATCGCATCAATAACATCCGCAATATGAATGAAATCACGGCTCTGCCAACCCTCGGTTAGGGGTATACGTGGAAAATTATCCAAAAGCTGATATATGACCCGAGGGAAGACTTTATCTAATCTATCTCCGGGGCCATAAAGCTGCTCAATTAATAGCATTGCATAACAATTGGCACTTCTATTTGATAAAGCCATAACTGAGTTTGCGAGGATATTTTTTGAGCGGGTATAGCGTACTTGGGCGGTAGCAGTGTAAGGATATTTACGATAAAAAGAATCTCCAAGAACACAGATAACTGGCGTATTTCCAAACTCGAGTGCAGAAAGAATTTTTAACGGTAAAACCACGTTCACTTGATTTATAAGCTCATCACTATAAATTGGACGATCATAAATTACGGCAAAATTAAAGAAATGTGTTACCCCAGGTATGGCAGCGGCAATTCCCTCTTCGCTTATAGGAAACCATTCGATTTTTTCACTTATATTTAGAGTGTTTTTTTTGCCAATACCAGAACTTAAGGCGCGAACTTTAAAACCATCCTGAACTAAGCGTTTTGCCAAAGCTGAGCCTAAAAAGCCAGTCGCCCCAGTAATCAGGGCTGTATTTACCATTTGCATTAGAAATTCACGCCCAAGAAGATTTCAATCTTCTCAACCACATACTCTAACATTTCTAGTGTCAATGCAGGCTGCACACCAATCCAAAAGGTATTGTTCATTACGTTATCAGTATTTGTTAAATCGCCACTCGTTCGATATTTAACTCCTACCATATATGGTTGCCTTGTTAAGTTCCCAGCAAACAACAACCTTGTCCCGATTTTATTTTGATCCAAATAAGTAGTCAGATCCAATCTTGAAACAGGCGAGCCCTCCTTTACTGTAATCGGAAAACCAAACCAAGAAGGATCGGAGCCTTCAGTAATAACTGGCAACTGGAGAAATTCTTCACAAGAGCTGAGCCGCTCTTTTAAGAATTTAAAGTTATCTTTACGCGCCTGAATGAATGCTGGCGCTTTTTCTAATTGCGCCAAAGCGCAAGCTGCCTGCATATCACTAATTTTCAGGTTATACCCAAGATGGCTATAGGTATATTTGTGGTCATAGCCTTCTGGCAAATTACCCAACTTCCAGCAAAAACGCTTTCCACAGGTATTATCTTTTCCAGGGGGGCAGTAGCAATCACGCCCCCAATCTCTAAAACTTTCAGCAATTTGTTTTAATTCAAAATTATTGGTAAATACTGCGCCACCCTCACCCATGGTGATATGGTGTGCAGGATAAAAACTGAGAGTTCCGATGTCGCCAAAGGTACCCACCATTTGACCTTTGTAAGTTGTACCTAATGCATCACAGCAATCCTCTAC
>TBL_comb47_HYPODRAFT_10003665_pt1 | contig 18051 bp, 10 predicted proteins | sample TroBogypolimnion_40_FD_10682 | JGI IMG/M metagenome (IMG submission 10682)
CNTNACTTTCAGGGGCAGGAACTCGCATTCCGTCTACTAGTTGTTGCGTATGCCGGGCACACAAAATAAATTCATTAAATTTATAAAAAACTTGAAACTCGAGTATCATAGCTTCTCATCGATTTTCGCTCGGTCGTCGTACTCGATTGGAAAATGCTATCGTAAATGCGACGATCGGAATTTAGCGGATGCTTGCTCAGGATAGAGAAATTCATCAGAAAGTAAATATTCCTTTTTTGACCGATAAGATATCCGGTGCTGTGACTTATAGTCGCGAGGCTTATCATCAGTATGTGAAGTCTAAGTTGATCGAGGATTTTTGCGATCTTGCTCATGCATCCTATTTCTTTGATGATCTTGGGCTGATTCAGCGTTTTAAGAAACTAGATCGTACAATGCTTAAAGATTATTTGAATTCAGAATCTGTGGAAGATCAGAAAAAGTACCTTGCTCTTGTCGATAATGATGAGATTAGGACGTCTTGATTGTCGTTTTTACTCAGATTCATCAAATGCTTTCTCTGACTTTGGATAGGACGTATCTGGTTCATTATGGTCTATGCCCTAAGCAAAATGCGTCTTGTGATCCTTTGATTGGAATTCCGTACCACTTAGGTGTTCCAGTGGTGAGTTCTCGATTTGGGACAGATTTAGAATCGTTGAATTATGCCATTCAATCTCATCTCGAAAGTCATGATGTCTTGGGTATGTTTGAACTTGAGATGAATCAACTTCGAAAGTGGTATATTCAAGCAAGCGCTGATGACGCAAAAAAATGCATTGCTAAACCGATGAGCAAATATTTTGATATACCTCAAGATACAGTTTTTTCTAATCAACAAATATTAAAAATATTGAATAAGGAGCAACGTTTTATAGAAGAGGGATCTCGGTATGCAAGTAACCTTCCGGATCTGGTGCTAGATTTGGCAAAGCGGCATGCAACGCCTAGGATAGAAATCTTTCCAAATCAGCTTTTTACCAATTCTTATATTACAAGATTTTATTCAAAAAAATCCAAGGGATGACTGGAACTTTGTGGAACTATGAATCGTTTCTGAAGTTCGATGAGCATCAAAAACCGATTCCATCAGATTCTCTTGTTCGTACCTTGAGTGCCTTGTGGAAAGGGTCTCCTCAAGTGCGGGTAGTTGAGGCTCCTGAACCAGGAAAAGCCCTTCGAGATGTTCTGAACAAGATGCTTGAGGGATCTGAGTTTCAGTCTATACTTCATCCTCTATCCATCATTGACGAAGGAGGATTCTTGAAAGGAAGTGATAATCAGGAAGTGGTTGAGTTTATGCTGGAAAATGCTCCCAGGGATTCTAAAATATCTCAGATCATTTTTTATGATGCTCACAATCAGCTTCAGATGATGGGTGATGGGATCGTGAGACCCTATGTCAAGCAGGAGACAGATCGAACGAAGAGCGGTGCTTACTGAGATATGCGGCATACGACAGGTTCTGACTTAAAAGTGCATCCTCAGACAGTTGCGGTATTGACACTGAGCAAGTCTTCCATTTTGAGAGATTTGCTTCAGTCAGCTTGGAGACTCAGAGAGCTTGATCGCGATCAGTCTGTCACTATCATCGTGACTGAAGATGACGTGAAGATTATGTCCGATTTACTCATAAGATTTTATGGCGAAAGTGAAAGAATTGACAAAAATAATCCCATCGTTGATTTTAAAAAAATTCTTCTCTATTTGGCAACGAACGAGGCAATGAAGTCTGCAGAAGTGAATGACCGCTCAATCAGAGGAGCTCAGCGCCCTCGGGTTGTGGAACAGGTTTACGATACTTTAACGAGTACGACTGCATTTCAAGAATATCGCGTAGACTTTTTCAATGCATTCGAAAAAGTGAAAGGCTTTTTCAGTAGTCCTCGAGGTCAGAAGCCTCATGAGCGTTATGGTATTCCGATTGTTCCTATCGATATGTGGATTTTTTGAAAGGTGAGGTTCAACAGATCTTGGAGTCTGTTCAAAGCATATTTGTAAATTTAAGTCAATTACTGGACGATTGTTTGCATGAGATTTCCATTGCGAAAGCAAGAATTGCAAAAAACAGTACTTACTGCTTGGGTTGAACAAGCAAAAACTCAGCAAGAAATGGAAATTGCTACCGATGAACAACAAGAACAGCAAATGCAAACACTAACAGAAAGTGAGCTGGAACAGGAAGAGGTGCTTGAGATTCATCGTCCTAGGGTTTCGAATTATCGTAAACAGGCGGTGCCTTGGAATTTGGAGCGTCTCTTTGATGAAGGCTATTGGAAAGAATCTACGAAAAAAGATGAGATCAGGTATGAAGAGACGTTTCAGCAAATTGCATCTCTGCATCCAGTCATTTCTTTAGAAGATATTTTGGCGGTAGGAAAGTTGAAGCCTATGGCTGATTTTGATGGAAGGATTCATGGATCATTGAATCTCTTTCCAGTTTTTCAGTCTATCCAGGAGCAGAAGCAATTATTTGTCCCTTTTGGTCTTTGTCAAGGAGCATGGATTTTATCCTCATTGGTTTGAAAGATTGCCATATAGACGCTTTAGTGCTCCTCACGCAAGACGAAGTACTGGGTGAGTTGGGTGAGTGGTTGGCAGAGGATTATGCTCAAAATAGCTATAGCAATGGGAAAGAGAGGTCGCTACTGATCTATCAATTGAGCAATGAGCTTTTCATCCGTTCCAGTGGAAACTTTGTTCAAAATTGGCAAAAATGCAACGGGAATGGGTCACAGGAGTATATCAGCGAAGAGCCAGATGAGGTCTTGGTTCAAGAAAGGAAGTACCCTCACTTGAAAGATGCGATCTTCCTGAAGGCTTTCTCTGAGCTGAAGCAGCAACCTGATTTCTTGAAACTTCGGGTTCAGGCTAAGTTTCTCAGTGGTAGAACGTATTTTACTCCTGAGGAAAAGCCTATCTTGAACTCATGGCTGAGAGACTCTGATAGGGTGAGTCTATTTGAATTCTTCCGTGACAAAGTCTTAGAATACAAAGATGATACGAATAGAAGTTTTACAGATTCTATTTTATAGAAAGTTTTTGTGATGAGGAGGCACTTGAAACTGGGGCGTCAGATGTCCGGCAGGCTGGATGATCTGCTTCATGGGTGAGGACTCGGGTTGGATAACATGGGTAGGATGTCATTGAGTCAAAATAAAGGTGGATTGGAATGATGAAAGAAAATCTAAGAAAAAATCGTCTTTTTTTCTGGGGGCTTCTCTGTGGAATTTTGGGGTATGCGCTGGTGGATTTCTTGAGTAGACCCTTCCTCCTGCGGGTTCAACTTGCTTCTGAAAACGCAAAAGTCTTTTATACCTTGGGTCAGCTTTATGCGCGACGAGCAGAATCGATTCGATTGACGGATTCTGAAGCAGGTATAGTCGGTCGGGGATTTCAAGATTGGGCAGGTAGTCGACGGGAACGGGTGGATTTTGAAAGCCATCGTCAGCAGCTCTCGGCCTTTTTAGAGAAGAGGCAAGCGGGAGCCATTGCAGCGGCCGAGGAGGAAGGACTTCAGTACCTCAAGAAGTTTCTCAAATCGGGAGGACTTCATTCCCTCTCAGGGCTTGCCTACCGGATTGTTGCTCCCGGTTCTCAGAAAAAACCCACTTTGAAAGATTGGGTGCAAGTGAGTTACCGTGGGACTTTAGTCAATGGCAATGTGGTGGACGATAGCTCGCTTTCAGGAGGGAAAGTCAATCTTCCTATGAATGGGGTTATTTTGGGCTGGACGGAGGGTCTGCAGCTCATTGGAGAAGGGGGCGAAATTGAACTCGTGATTCCTCCGAACTTGGGCTATGGGAACGAAGGCACTCGGGGTGGCGTTACTGAGGTGCCTGCGGGGGCTACCTTGGTCTTTCGTATTCGGTTGCACAAGGTGCTTGAGGACGGCAGAAAAGACCAACGTAAGCGCTGAGGGGTGCTGAAGTTCAGGATCTCCTGGTGTAGAAAGGGTATAACGCGTGGGGCCTTCTGCTATGGTAACAGGGGGTTTAGGTAATTTTACCGGAAAGTTCAGTTGCCCTTCCTAAAAGGTGATTGAGCTTGGCTTTCTGACCACTTCGTTCTTCACTTTGACGAAAAATTTTGAAAATTGCTATTCTCAAGAGTTCTATTTTATCAGTTTCAAAAATGCACCCGAGGTGCTTGGTGATTGCTCACTCAAAAAAATTCCTTTCGTGAAATTTTTTCTATAAATATTAAAAAATTTAAACTTAAAAAGTTTTTTCATGAAAAAATTCATAGAAAAAAAATTAATACTAGAGTAGACTACCTTTATTCATGGATCAAAATCAGGGAAAGAAGCAGTTTGACTGCAAAAGTAAATTTAACAAGTTTTATAATTTAAGATAATAAAGATCTTATGGAGAGCTTTTCATTGAGGAATGAGATGGGTGAGTCTCAAGTGTAGGATTCGCTTGGTCATAAACTTGGGATTGTGTTTTTATTGGTAATCGATCAATTTTTATGATTTTCAGCATAGAAGAAATAAAACGGTTTTTTTAAATCCGTAGTTCTTTGAATATTTTAAGTTTCATAGGCTTCCTTTTTAAATGAAGAGACAAAAAAATATTGAGTTTTGAAGTCGCATTTTCTGAAAAATCAAAGGGTGCAGTTGAGAGAAATAGATGAATAGAAAAAAAGTATGGTCGTATTTGGGCTTTTATTGCGTACTTTTGTTTTCAGGGTGCTCGTATGATCATACAGTATCTTCTACTTTACGTTCTCAAGTGCTTCCGGATCATGGGCCTTCTCCTGAGCATTCGTTTTCTCCTGATGAGTTTAAAGACAACCTTCGAGGCAAACAATGGAATCAAGAAGTAGTTCCTCTTTTTGGAGTGAATGTGGCTGCGTTGCCGCCCTTAGAAAGTTTACCCGCGAGGACTATGGGTAGACCTGAAACAGTTGCAAGAAAGCAATCGGTCAATTCAAGCACTTATCTGAGAAATGCGAGGCAATGTTACCAATCTTATCTTCATGAGTGGGGTGACGATACTTGGGGAACTCAGAAAATCCTCAATACTCTGAGAGCATCGCAAAAATCGTGTTGGACGAAGGTGCAAAACAAGGAAGTCTATCAATTACAAGAGGCGATTCAGACAAACTTTCAAGAGATTAATACGATCTTATCTCAACCTGAGAAACAAACTTACGAGCATTTAGAACCTCTTCTCACAAACTTAGGAAGAAATTATCAGGAGATTCAAGAAAAATTGTCTTTTTGTCGTATCAGAGATTTCATGCGTATTCTGAAATCTACGGATTCTTTCAATCTTCTTCGGTATTATTCTGATCGAAATTTACTTGAGGTGCTAGGTGATGTTTTTGGACATGAATCCGGATTAGAGGATATTAGGCAGAATAGGACTGAATTTTTACTTAGGAGTAGACTTGCGATCATTGACCAATTGCGTGAACAGATAGATAATAATGATTATATCGTTTCTGATGAGCAAGCCTATCCTTGCGCTAGCATCTCAAAAGATTTTTATCATCCTAGTGAAGAGGATCGTGCAGCTCCTTTGAAAGACATGGATAAGCGTGAGCTTAAGAAAATCAGTGATCGTGGTCATGTCGCTTTAACATTGACGTCCTCTTTTTTACATTCTTTATCTGCATTTAGAGAAGCATTTTTAGTCGAAGTAAATAAGCTTAAGATCAATGACTTGTTTTATTTCGTAGGGGGGGCGACGGATGCTGTTGTGATTTATGAGGTGATGAAAGAGAGCGACAGTAGGTATCAATTTCGAGTTTACAATAGCACTCGTGGAGTGAAATTCCATGCATCTATCTTGGATGGTTCGAATCAAAGAGTGTTTCCCTTTGTCGAAAGGCGTAACGTTTTAAAAGAAAAGATGGTTAGCTTTTCATTTTTAAAGTCCTTAAGGGATTTATATGAGCAGAAAACTTCTTCTAAAGTCGCTTTTATCTATGATAATATTCTTGCTGAGTTAGGTGGTATTCAGACTACGAAAAATGTGCAGAGTGAAGATTTTCTAGATCCACAAGTTGCCCGAGATTCTTCGTACTATATTTTTCCTTATCGAGATACCTCAGATTTGGGAAACCAAGCCCTGGGGTCACACCTGGAGTTTTTTGTCAAATCCAAGATGATCGATGTATACTTTAACGAGTATCCACGCTTTTCACGTAATGAGGATAGTGCTAGGAGACTAGCAGAAGAGTCTTTGACTTTTTATACAGAAGAACTGGCTAGAAATATCTCAGTTGATCCCTCCTGGAAAGGAAGCTACCTTGATCGTGGAATGGTGCACGAAAGTGGGCTTCGTGTTGCTCGGTATCGAGAAATCTTAAATAATAACAGTAAAATTCGAGAGCAAGCAAAAAACGTTCAGTGCGAGGATCTGGAAAATTTCTCTTTTACTCCTCTTGGACGCTCAAATTCATTCTCCTTGCAGTCTATTTTGCGAACGCCTCCCCAGCCTTCTTCGGATCAACGTCAAGCCGTAGATATAAAAAAATGGCATCCAACATGGGAACAATGGGATAAGGATATGAATAAGTTCTGGTATAATTTGATCCCTCCAGAGGAAGAATCGTTCGAAGAACGATCGCGTGAGCAGGGAAGGATTCTGTCAGTTATTCCAGAAATTGTTCGAAGAATTCCTCTTGAAAAAGATGCTCTTAGTGCGTTTTTACCTAATATCGAGGATCTTGAGAGATTTTTGGGCCACTTAAATGATCTCAGCCAATTGCATTTTTGGGCGATTTTAACTTCGAACTTAACGAATCTCTCGGATCATGGGCTCTCTCCTATTTCTATTTTGACTCAGGTTCGCGTCCTTACCCTGGCAGATCAGGTGATGCAAATTTATGGAGAAAAAAAGGGTGATCAGCATTTTCCTGAATTTCCTAGTTTGTACGATTGCGTTTTAGATTGGCTTGTTTTAGATCACGGTGAATCTCAAGAAGAGATCCGACTTAAAAAATATTGGATGTCCTATTTCACGATAGAAGCATCCTGGAATGATTCGTTTCAGGAGATATCGAAGTATTGGCAGAAACAGAAGGACTCAGAAAGAACGAAGCAGCCTATGTTTCAGTGGGAGCGTTATCCATTATATAGCCTCTCAAAACAAGAAGCTTTTCAGCGCCATATCTTGAAAGAAGTTGCTCATGGCAATGAATCGCATTGGAGTCGTTCATTTGGAGATTCTCGTTTGGAATCTTTTTGGATAGATATCCAATGGGCTCGGGATTTTTTTTATCAAAATGATATACCCTCTCAAGATATAAAAGACGTGCTGGATGCATTACAGTATCGTTATATAAATTTTTTCGCTATTAGAAAATTGCCGCCATCGCCATTGCCAGGAATCTTTTTTGAAACGAGAGATATTTCCTTTGTGACGCATTATGTTTTATCAGGATCTTTCTCTAAGGAGATTCTGGTAAAAATCGAATCTATTGTAAAACCGATGCGAGAGAGGTTTCGGCGCGAGCATGGTGAAAGAGTTTCGAGGCCCATTGATTTTGAGGTTCTGAAAGAAGAAAAGGAGAAAAATCTTCAAGATCACTATAAGAATAGTTATAAAATATTTGGAAAAGAGTTTATTTCAATTTCCTCAGAAGAGGCCAAAAACTTGGTAGAGTTAGATAAAGAAGTCTATACAGGAAATCTACTTTCTTCTTTAAAAATTAACACAGAGCGTTCTTTGCTTGATCCTTGGAGCAAGATTTTTGAGATCGCGAAACTATTTTTTCATCCTCATTACCGTAAGGTTTCGTCAAGTATTCCATTTTATCGCAGATTGAGTTCGCGAGAAATCATTTCCTTGCCTCAGGTTTTACAACGTATTGCGCTTCGTAATAACAAGGAAGTACCCGTTGAAACTTTGGAAATGCAGCGACAGCTTCTCAATTTAGGAACACCAATTGTGACATTAGGGTATTTTCAAGAAAATGCGTATCTTCTTCGAGAGAAACGCTGGCAGATCTTATTTAAGTCATTGATGTTTCAGCCTGGTCTCTTATTAGAAGAGTTTAATAAAACGAAAGCGTTGCCTCAGCTTCTTTCGGATTTTACCTGGAACAATTTGCAAGGACACTTGCATAATCAAGATTACCTGACGGCATCTTTTTTTGCTCGTATGCATCAGCTTTTAGAAGAATTTACGATCAAGGCTGAAATGCAAGATGCTTTGCCCAGAGAACGCCATGCAAGGTCGGCTTTTTTTGAAATTTTACAGGGTCTTAACGGAGCTTCAGATACTAAAAATCTTGTTTACAGAGACTTGATTCGGACTTTTCAGTTTGAAAATTTCTCAAAACTTCATTGGAACGAGTTAGCTTTATTCGTCCAAGCTGTTATCTATCGGAATTTACATTCTCTTGAGAATCGAGAAAATTTTCAAGTGGATGAAGAGAGTGCAGTGGTTGGAATCTACCAACTTAAGCTCAGCGAGCTGCTTCAAACCATTGAGGTTTTCGGCAAGGAGGCTCTGAATGATTTTATGAATACCATTGTCAAGATGGTTCGGCCTGATGCGGATTTTCAATGGGAATATGAATTAGGAGCAAGATGGAAAGGTACCTCATTGAAAAATCGGCAGGATCAAGTTTCGCTAGATCTTAGTCTTCCTAAGATTCGAGCAGTTAAAGAAGAATTCAGACAATTACCTGGGGAGATCTTAGGGACTGCTTTTTTCCAAGAAATGCTGCCTTCTTTTAATCCTCAGCAGTCCTACGCGACTTGGTTAGGGGAGGATCGGTATGAGATGCACGATGGAGAACATCTGGTTCGTATTGATGCAAATCCGCAAGCAAATTTCTATGACTATTTAGGATCTCGCGGTATAAAAACAGGGGATCACACCAGCCCTAAAATTGAAAAAAAATGGGGTAATCGTTGGTATCAACTGATTAAGGATGAAGTGGTAAATGAACGTGCTATTTCTTGGAAGGAGGGTAAACGAGCTCCTGATACGGATGATTGGAGTGTGATTCCGGGATATCGGAATTGGGTTTTCAAGAAGGATATGAATATAGATGGTATTTCCTCTCCTGAAGCTTATCAGAAAAAAAGCGGTGTCGATTGGAGCGAGTGGGATAAGATGCCGGACGCAGAGGTTCTTGCTTTTGATCCGAAAGACCATCGCCTTTACGCAGTCAGTAGGATTCTAGGTGAAAAAACGATCGTTCAAAAAGTGAATTACGAAAGTGGACAAGCCGAAATTGATGGTACTACTTTGTCTCGATTGCGGCCTGATAGCTCTTATGGGTTTCTTGCGAGAATAGAGAATCCTCGTTTTATATGGTTTTGGCAAAAAGAGACTTCAACAGAGTCTCTAACTTTAGGAAAAAAAGAAAATGTTCTGCAAAAGGTAGAGCTTCCCCGATTCGGTATCAGCTTTGATCTAAAGTACAAAAACGAAGAGAATCAAGTTCCACGCTTAGTCAGCTCTGAACTGCAAGGGTACGCTCTCGCTGTTAGGCAAGAACTTCCTCCTGGTAGCGATCAATGGGGAGAATTTCCTCACTTTGTGGTTCTTGAGAAAGAAGACAAAATACGTATTGCTGTTCCACGCATGAATTTCAAATCGTATCTCAGCGGCTTGTCAGTTAATTACGATCTTGACCTTTTCAGCCGAACTTCTGAGGAGATCGCTCAAAAACCGGAAGCAATCCACGAGTATGCAAGAGAGTCTCAGAAGCTATTTGTTTGGCCAATAAATGGTCATCCGTTTCATCTGCCAGAAGTAGAGGATCGTAGTTATTTGGCACTTATTCATCTTTGGGGGCGTTCGCTTGAGTATCCGTCTTATGATCGTGCTCGCGAACTTCTTTATGGCAGTCGTTCTAATCAGGGAGATTTTAGGCGTTCCCCTCATAGCACGCATGTGAGTGGCGCACGAGAAGTTTTGGAATGGATATTCTCGTTCAAGAATAACGACTACGATCCTCGAGCGCTTGCGCTACGCTTAGGTGCGGCTCTTTTAATTGTGGAGAACGATTTCGCTTATCATCATTATGGTACTATTCCTGAAAAAACGCCCGAATTAGAAAGTTCTGAGTTCATGGTTTCGCATTGGAAAAATCTGGATGCTATCTATGGTCACTATCTCAAAGTAAGGGATAAGATTTCTTCGCGTTTTTTCCCAGAAGATTTAGAGAAACTATTTCTCAAGGTTCGAAAAGATTTTCCTGATTTTCCTCAGCAGTATGATGCGCGTCTTGCTGAGATCCAGGGAGAGGATTCGGGAGAAGTTCAATTATTACATGGAATTGAGCCGGCTAATTTTAAGTATTCTATTGATTATTCTGGTTATTATGGATACAAGAGAAAAATTGAAAAATATCTAGAAGCTCGATGCTCAATCTTGGAAGATAGCGTCAATTTTTATAAATCTGATAATATTCTTCGATTTCCTGAATCTTTTAAAGCTTTGTACAGTCTTTCTCTTAGAATCGATGAGCTTCAAACAGTTCAGCAGAAATCAGAGGTAGAATCACTTCTTAAGTCTCAACTTGAGAGAATGCTTGGAGTTTCTGTTGAACATTTGAACAAGCTTACGAACGAGCAATTAAAAGAAGAATACCTGAGTCTGCTGCGTCTTTATCTCAGGCAGGGTACAGTCATGGTTAAAGCTGAAAATGAAATAAATGATCTGAAAGAGGGTCGATCGCAAGATGGTAGTTCTTTGGATAAGACGTGTCATTCTATGGTTGAATTTCTCTATATTCTTGCTAATGCCAATGATAATAAAAATCGCCAGAATATGAAGCGTTGGACACTCAAAGATGGGTTTCTGAATATGGATGATTGGAATAGTTATAATAATTTTTGGAATGATTCGCCTGATGAACAGAAAAAATACGAACCAGAAAGGAAGCAGAGAGATCAGTGTTTGTTTGAGTTTCTTCCTTCTATGTCTTCGGAGAAGTGGGATTTTCTCAAAAACCAGGCGATTGCTCCATCTTTTTGGACCGGGAATACTCAGGCTCATCGTGCGCGTCACTGGGATCCCAGAACGGAAGCAATTCCTTCTGGTTTTAAAAAAGCATACGAGCAGGATAACCATACTGCTGATAGTGATGATCCTGGAAAGCGACCTGTCATTTCTGTTGGTAACTTGATGAGGTTTCTTAAAGAAAACGATCTGAACTTGGATCAAAAGGAGCAAATCCAAAGTACTGCGAAAGAACTATCTGGTATTTTAGATTTAGAAAGCATGCAAGATTCTTTTATTCGTAAAAAGCTCGAAGATCAGCGACTACTGATTGAGTCGAGTGCAAAATCGGATTTAAACCACAAAAAAGTCTATGAGTGGGTAGGAACGAAAGCGACCGCTATTTCAGGGCTCCAAGCGTATCGTCCGTTATTGCTGACTCTTAAGAAAAAATTTCAGGATCGAAGAGTGGCTCTTGAAGAAGAGATCATGAAGACGATCCAATTGCTTCCAGAGGGCGCTTGGGAGTCTGTGAGAGAGCTTCTTTTTCGAGAGTCTGCTGTTGAAGCTCGTCCCAGTTTAAAAGAAGTTCTTCAGATTTATGCGAATGGTTCTGTGGAGAAAATTTTTCAGATGAATCCTGGATTAACTGAAGATCAAGGAAAGAAGTTGCTTCAAGATACAACTTCTTATTTGATCGCTTCTACTTATGTGTTTCGAGTGGAAGAGGTAATTCAAGCGCTTGATCGCCTTCTCAATGTCAAGGATGTCGGGAACGAAGAGATGCAGCAGTTTTATCAAAATGCTACTTCTTCACGAACTTATGATATCGCTGAGCATCCTGATTACCTAGTTTTTGAGTATTGGTCACATATTCTCATTCGAAAAGATCAAATGGATAACCTCCAACAATTGACCAGTGAAAAGACTACCTTGCTTGAAATGATTATGGGCGCAGGTAAGACTTCTGTCTTATTGCCATTGGTAAGTCATGCAAATGCTAGTCCTGGAGAAAAGCTCAGCATGGTCGTTCTTCCTGAGGCCCTGGTTGCTTCTATGTCCAAACAGCTCAGCGATCAACTGGATCTTATCTATGGTCAGGGAATAGATCTCATCACCGTTCATAGAAGGCACAAGTATGATCTTCAGAAAATTCAGTATTTGTATTCCAGAATCAGGAAGGATCTAGATACCGCAAGAGTGATTGTAACTTCTAATAGTAGCATCCAAAGTCTGTTTCTGATTTTTATTGAATTAATTTATAACTACGAAAAGCTTGATCATACGCAAAAAACTATCCGAGGTCAGCAAATCGAAGCCCTTCAAAAAATCTTCCACATTCTAAAAAAATATTCTCATGTTTTAATTGATGAGGTGGATTCGATTTTAGATATCATGGCTTCTCATCGATTTTCGATCGGACATCACCATCGACTGGAGAAGTCGATTGTCAATGCGACAGCGGGACTTTATCGGATTCTTGCTGAGAATCAAGAGATTCATCAGGCTGTGAATATTCCTTTTATCCAAGAAGAGCAAGTTCGTGCTGTGCCTTATAGTCGTGATATTTATCATCAGAAAGTGAAGGATCTTCTCATTGAGGGATTTTGCGATCCTCAAAATGCGAAGTATTTCTTTGATGAGCCGGAATTGATTCAGGAGTTTCAGGCAATTGGTTCTGATCGTCTCAAGCAGTATTTGAAATGGAACTCTTTAAAAACGAGTCAAAAGGGCCTGGATGGTGTAGAGCAGGATGAGATCAATATCAATGTTGTTTTAGAAGAAAGAAAAACGTACCTTGATGGGTTGAAGTATGATGAGTTTAAAGACGTCATCAGTGTTGCTTTTACTCAGATTCATCAAATCCTTCCTCTAACCTTGGAAAGGGCTTATCTGGTTCATTATGGTCTTTGCCCCAAGGAAAGTGAAGGTGCATGTCATCCTTTTGTTGGAATTCCGTACCATTCGGGTGCCCCTGTGGTGAATTCTCGGTTTGGAACCGATTTAGAGTCGTTGAATTATACTATTCAAGCTCATCTCGAAAGTCGTGATGTCTTGGGGATGTTTGAACTTGAAATGACTCGACTTAAGAAGCAGTTTATCGATAATAACAGTCGGAAAGTGAGAGATAAAATCAGCTCCTATTTTTCTAAGACTCTTTCAGATGGACAGATCTTGAATATGGATCGGACTTTCATTCAATCAGGGGCGAAGCATGTTCAGACGCGACCTGATCTTATGCTAGAGTTGGTGAAGCAGCATGCAGCACCCAAGATTGAAATCTTTCCTGATCAGCTTTTTACCAATTCGTATATTTATCCGGTCTTATTTAAAAAAATCCAAGGAATGACTGGAACTTTATGGAATGCTGACTCATTTCCGAAGTTCTATGAGACTTTGCAGGCATCAGATTCTCTGGGGCGTACCTTGACCGCTTTGTGGAAATCAGAGAAGACCCGCAAAGTGAAGGTAGTGGATGCACCTCGGGCTGGAGAGCAAATTCAGAGTATTCTCGATAGGATGCTGACGGGAACACAGCCTCAGTCGATCATTGATCAAGGAGGATTCTTGAGGGGGAGAGACAATCAAGAGGTTGCTGAGGCTATGCGGTCTCATTTTCTTGGGAAGGATTCTGAGATAGATCAGTTGATTTTCTACGATGCTAAGCATCAGATTCAGCTCATGGAAGCTCAGGCGGTACGACCTTATGTTAAGCATGAGACAGATCGCATGAAAACCGGTGCTTACTGGGACATGCAACATACAACAGGTTCTGACTTAAAAGTGCACCCTCAGACAGCTGCGGTACTGACAATCAGCAAGTTCTCCATTTTGAGAGATTTACTTCAGTCAGCCTGGAGACTCAGAGAGCTTGATCGGGATCAGTCTGTCACTCTCATGATTACTCGAGATGACTTACAGATTATGTCTAAATTGCTTGTTGAAGTTCACGGTAACAGTCAGAAGATGGAAGAGGAATCTGGCACGGTTGATTTTAGAAAAATTCTTCTTTATCTTGCGACGAACGAAGCCATCAGGTCTGCAGAAGTGAATTACCGCTCGGTCAAGGCATCTCAGCGTGCCTTAATTGTGGACCAGATTTACAATACTTTGCTTGATCCTCAGGTATTGAAGACAAAGTCTTATGACTTTTTGAGAGCATTTAAGCAAGTGAAGGGCTTTTTCAGTAACCCTCGAGGGGAGCACCCTTACGAGCGCTATGGTATTCCGATGGCTGAGGTTGAGACTCTGCCATTTCTTGAAAGTGAGATTGACAGGATCTTGAGTCCTGTTCAAGGTGCGTTTGAGAATCTTAGTCAATTGCGTGAGACATTTCGTCAAGATGTTTCTAGCCGGAAGGACGATCTGCGAAGTAAAATTCTTACGGCATTAGTGGTACATGTGGAATCCGATGAAGAAATGGAAATTGAAACGCAGCAAGAACAAGAACAGGAAATGGAACTTGAAGTTGTGCAAGACTTTGAGAGTCATTCTTTCGATGCTTCTTATGATAAACTTGCGGTGAATTGGAACCGGGATGCTCTCTTTGATGGGCACTGTTTCAACCATCCTACGACCATGGAAACGGTCATTGGGGGAAAAGATCCTCGGGCGATTCAAAGTAAGTCTGATTTGTTGATTCAGTTTTTTCTCAATCCGATCATTTCTTTAGGTGATCTTTTGAAGATAGGAAGTTTTGAGTATGTTCGTGATTTATTTGATCCAAGAATTCATGGATCGCTTAATCTCTTCCCAGTTTTTCTGTCTGATTCTGAGAAACTTACTACGGATGGTTCTTCACAAGCGTTTACTGCGTTTGGTATTTATCAGGGAAAGTCAGATTTTATCTTAATCAGCTTAAATAAGTATGGTGCTGTAGACGCTTTGGCGCTGATGACGCGAGATGAAGCGCTTGATGTCGTGGGTAATTGGTTGGTAGAGGATTTTGGAGGAAGAGGTTATAGTGAAGGTCAACAGAGATCATTTCTTATTTACCAATTTGGCAATGGTTTCATCCGTCAGAGTGGAAACTTTCTCCAAAATTGGAATAGCAGGCATGAGGTCTTGGTTCAGCAGAGTCAGGAGTTATTGAATCAAGAAGTTTCAGAAGAGGACTTGGATGCGGAGTCTTGTTCAGGTGACGTTCCTATGAAGTTTGTTGATAGGCCGGAGGCCAGGGGGGACTCGTATTTCAATCAAAGTTCTTACGAGCGGCAAGAGGTGACCTTAACTGAGGCTTTCTCTGAGCTGAAGCAGCAATCTGATTTCTTGAAACTTCTGGTGCAGGCTAAGTTTCTGACTGGTAGAACGCATTTTACCGATCAGGAGAGGCCTTTTTTGGAAGCATGGCTGAGAGGTTCTGATGAGAGGGCTTTGATGAATTTCTTCACTTCTGAAGTCTTACGATTCAGAGATTCCACGCGGGAAAATTTTGAGGGATCGGTTTTACACGATGTTTTTCATCGTGAGCAGGAACTTCAAGGCAGCGATGTTCTTCGGCAGGCTGGATGATCTGCGAGTCAAAATAAAGCCAGGTTCGATGAAAGAAAATCTGAGAAAAAATCGTCTCTTTTTCTGGGGATTTCTTGGGTAGACTCTTCCTACTGCGGTTTCAACTTGCTTCTGAAAACGCAAAAGTTTTTTATACCTTGGGATCAGCTTTATGTGCGACGAGCAGAATCAAGTCGATTGACGAATTCTGAAGCAGGAGCCGGTCGGGGATTTCAAGATTGGGCAGGCAGTTGACGGGAACGGGTGGATTTTGAAAGCTACCGTCAGCAGCTCTCGGCCTTTTTAGAGAAGAAGCAAGCGGCCGAAGAGGAACGACTTCAGTACCTCAAGAAGTTTCTCAAATCGGGAGGACTTCCTTCCCTCTCAAGGCTTGCCTACCGGATCGTTGCTTCCGGTTCTCAGAAAAAACCCATTTGAAAGAGTGGGTGCAAGTGAGTTACCGTTGGACTTTAGTCAATGGCAATGTGCTGGATGATAGCTCGCTTTCAGGAGGGAAAGTCAATCTTCCTATGTGGAGTTATTTTGGGCTGGACGGAGGGTCTGCAGCTAATTGGAGAAGGGGACGAAATTGAACTCGTGATTCCTCCGAACTTGGGCTACGGGAACGAAGGCACTCGGGGTGGCGTTACTGAGGTGCCTGGGGCTACCTTGTCTTTCGTATTCGGTTGCACAAGGTGCTTGAGGACGGCAGAAAAGACCAACGTAAGCGCTGAGGGGTGCTGAAGTTCAGGAATCAGGCTTGAGTGGCTAAATTGATCAAATAGGAAACAGACAGTCTTGGCTTTAGTTTATTTGAATCACTTTTTTGAGTTTTTTCACGTGCATCGTTTTGGAGAGTACTTGATGTTGGTGAGATAGGGTGCTCGGATACTGGTTGAAAAAAAAGACGGCTTCTGTTAGGATTCTTTGAATATTCAATGGTACTTCGGAATATTCTCAAAGGATTACTATGTTTTATCATCGCATTTTTTTATGGAGTTTTTGTTGCTTAAGTTTTTTAGCTTCAGGGTGTGCAGATAAGCAGAATCAGATAGATCATTTGAACACAAAGTTAGCGCAATTGAGTGCAGTTCGACCATTTTCTGCTCTATTTGATTGGAAATTGATTGATTTTCGTGACCCTACGGATTCTGACAAGGTGAGTGCTTTTGGTAGTAAATGGCTTAAGGTTATTAACAGTTCAGATGATAATGCCATTTTTATTAAAGAATTATCGTATGCTCCTGTCACTCAAAGTGTCTGGGAAGCGATAGATTCAGCATTGGTGCATTTCAACCATGATTCGTTCAAGGATGTTTCTGTGTTAGTTATAGGGGATTATGTGGGCGAATTATCTCGGGTGCGCTTAAGGATGGTGGTGTCGATTATGAGTCTTGAAAAGTGTGATGGAGAGAGGTCTTTTTATACTATTGTAAAAAGTTCTAAATTAAGCAAGATTTTTGACATTTCATTCGATGATGGACCCGCGTATTTAGTCAGAGATAAGCATAAAGAGGACAGAATTTTTATTAAATATGATCAAGAATTATTATTATGAAGTTGTTTTCAAAATAATTGCTCCTCTTCAATAACTCATCCGGAAGCACAGTTGATGCAGGCTTCGTGTGTAGATGGTATCTGAGGGATCAAAAATATTTGCTAAGTTAGTACTTTTCAAGTGGATCTGACCACAAGTTGTGATGCTACCTGTTGACTTGCATCAAGGTTCCGGACGAAGAATGGATATTGTTTGGAGGTGCTTGGATCAATCATCATGTTGCCTCTGAGACCATGGGTTTTTGTTCTTGGGTCGTGGTTTTGAAAATCCTGTATCAGCAATGTGATGGAGGGACTCTGCCCACTTTTTTCAGAAACAGAGTATTTAGGAGGAGTTTATGATGAATCCGACAGAGATTGAACCGTGCGCCCGGTATGCGCACCCTTGATTTTGGTCTATCCATTCCCTCCTTTCAGGGCTGGAACTGCATTCTAGTTGTTGCGCATACCTAGGCTGTTAAAAGTTTTGAAAGAATACTTAAATTTTAACCTAATCCATTACTGCTCTGTACGAATATTTGGTTAATCTTTGAGAGGGGTACTTGGTTTAACTTTCATCTTCTTTGGTTTGCGCTGCGTAACAGGAATGTTCGCTTCGCACTAGTCTCTCATATGCCAAAAAGGACGGGTAAAAGCCTAACGGGCCCTTACTTCATAGTAAAGTCGACTATTCCTATATAATTTTCTTGATCCCGCTTGTTTGTATTTATGATTCCAAGTCCAGTTCGATATCTTGCGCTAATTAGTGTTTGATGCGTGAAGGAATCCTCAACCGCATAACCTAACTCGGTCCTTGATCCATTCAATAATAAAGTTATAGCTCTAAGCGATACAGAAACATTTTGAATGAAACAATTAAACCGGAGAGATACTAAAGAAGTTTTTTTTGATTTGGTGGAAAAAACAACAGTTGAGGAAGGATACACTACTGCGGCAGAGGTGACTGCCGCTGCATGAAAAGATTGCTTATGGTTTTGATCCCCGCATTCCGCACCAAAATATAAAAATATTTCGAATTAGCAAAAAAGCAGTACAGGAAAGAACACTCCCCCTACCAAGTTAAAATTTGGAGCTTGAGAGGGTAGACAAA
>TBL_comb47_HYPODRAFT_10003667_pt1 | contig 18046 bp, 10 predicted proteins | sample TroBogypolimnion_40_FD_10682 | JGI IMG/M metagenome (IMG submission 10682)
TACTCCGTGACGAGGCCCATTTTGGTGATCTCGAGTTGGCGGAGGGTGTCCATGACGTTGACCATGCTTTGGTAGTCCACTTCGTCGGCGCCTTTGACCACGACGCTCAGGTCGGGGCGTTGGCTTTTCAATGCCGCCAGCTGCGTTTTCAATTCCGCGAGCGTCACCGTGGCGTCGTCCAGCGTGATGACGCCCTGGGCGTTGACTTCGATGCGGGTGGGTTTCGTGGGCGGAATCGCCGTCAGCGGTTTGCCGGACGGCAGGTTAATCTCCAGATTGTTCACGAGTTGCGGCGTGGTGATGATGAAAATCACCAGCAGCACAAACACCAAGTCCAGCAAGGGCGTGATGTTCAGCTCGTTCATCGTGCTGTGGCTGCGGCGGCTGGTTTTTTTCAGGCTCATGGCGTCATCACCGGTTCGGTTTCTTCCTGCACGTCAAACCGGATTGTCACCACTGGCGGAAAATTCGTCGGCGGCCGGCGGTCAATCGCCGTCACGGTTTGGAAAACGTCTTTCACCGTCTGATCCCATTTGGCGTCGCCGGAACCCTTTTTCCACGTCGGCTGGTGCAGCCGGCCTTGCGCGTCCACGGTCACTTCCACTTCAGCGACGTAATCGTTGTCCGGCAGGTTGTCCGGCCGATTCCATTTCGTGCGCAGGGTGTATTCGAGATAGCCTTTGTACAACTGCACCGGATCGGATTCGGCGTTGACCGCTTTGCCGCCGGCAAATTCAAAGGCCGGCACTTCCGCCGCCGGCGGCGCGACCACGGGGGGTGCCACGGTGGGCGGGGCTTTTGCGGCCTCCACTTTCGGTGCGGCCGGCTTGGGCGTTTCCAATTTGGGCGGCTCGATTTTGGGTGGTTCGGGCTTGGGTTTGGGTGGTTCGGGCTTTTTTTCCTTCACCATTTCCGCCGCGATGGTCTGGACTTTTTTGCCGAGCAAGCCTTCCCGCGCCGCAAAATAAAACAGCGCGCCCAGCAGCAGCAGGTGAAACACTGCCGAGAGGACGAGATTCGCCCGGCCGGAGTTTTTCGGTTTTTTGGGCTGCGATTGCGGAATCATGGCTGCAGTTTTTTGGCTTAATGGTTAGTGGGGGCGGGTCGTAGTGCGGCAGTAAAAACTTAAAATGCAAACCTACTTATTGATCTCCGTTGCCAGATCCACTTTCACGATGTTGGCCTGCTGGCAGATGTCCAGCACGGCGCGGATTTGGCGGTACTTGGTCTGCGCATCGCCGCGCACGATGAGGTTCAAATCCGGATCGTCCGTGCGCAGGCTGATGAGATAGCCCAGCAGTTCGCCCAGCGGCTTTTCCTCGCGGTCCACAAACACGTTGCCATTCGCCGGCACGGAAATGTATTTCGCCTTGTGCGGCGGGTCTTTCTGGTGCTTGGCGGCGACGGGCAACTTCAGGTCCATGTCCTTGACCGGCGGGATGGTGGTGATGATAAAAATCACCAGCAACACAAACGCCAGATCCAGCAGGGGCGTGATGTTTAACTCCGTCAGCGATTCATGCGCGCTGTGCGAACACTTTTTCATGGCACGACGTCCCGTTTCAGGACTGCGGGGGAGCGGTCGGCTCATGCCGTTTCAACGCACCGGCAATTTTGTCCTCAATATCGCGATTGTCCACATACGCATGCTCAATCTGGTTGGCGTAACGCGTGGCAAAACCATCCAGTTCCTGCGTGATGTGCCGGATGGTCGTCACCATGAAGTTGTAGCCGAACATCGCCGGAATCGCCACCAGCAGGCCGGTGACCGTGGCCACCAACGCCGCCGCCACGCCGGGCGCCATCGCCGTGAGGCTGGCGGACTGCTTTTCCGCAATGCCCGCGAAGGTGGACATGACGCCCCAGACCGTGCCCAGCAACCCGATGAACGGCCCGCCGGCCACCGCCGTGGACAAAACAATCATGCCTTTTTCCAAGGACATGGCCTGCGCCGCCGCCGCCTCTTCCAAGATAACTTTCACCGCTTCAAAGGACGAGTTGCTGATCTTGGTGGTATTGGCGCGCGCCAGATGATCGGTATTGCCTTCGCCCACGCTGACAACGGGGGCACCGGCTTTGACTTGGACCGGATTATTTTTGAGATGATAGAGCACCTCGTCGGCCCCGCGTTCGTAGAGCGCATACGCCGGTGCGCCGTCAAACTCCTCGCCGCGCTTTTTGATGTCCAGCGGATCCCGCGTGGCGGCGTAGGCGGCGAGGAAGCGCTTGGTCGCGCGCCGGGCAATGTACAGCTGGCGAATCTTGCTGATGATGATCGTCCAACTGAAAAGCGACAGCAGCAACAGCACGACGCAAGTGGTCTTGCCTTCGGCGGTCGCGTTTTCAATGGCATACACGGCGGCATTCGCCAGCACGGGATGGAGGGTCGTTAACATGAGTTTTTAAGTGATAGTTTTGAGTGCTTGGTTCGCGGTACGGAAAATTCAATTCTTCGCCGGCAACAACACCGTCACCCGGCTCACCTTCTGCGCCAACGCGATGCCCTTGGTTTTCTTTTTCAGCAGTTCATCGTCGCTTGATTCGGTGGATTTTTTAACAGCTTTGCTGGTGTCATCGCCCGCCGAGGCGGCATTGGCGGTGTCATCGGCGGAGGTTCCGGCGGCCAAGCCTTTTTCACCGCTGGTGCTGCCGCTGACGCCGGCGTTCGATTCAAGATTGGCGTCAATGCTCGAACCGCTGGCACTGACGCCGCCAATGCCGATGATGGTGCCGGAAATGGAACCGTTGGCCGACGCCACACTGACGGTGCCGAGGCCGAGAACGTTGACGGTGATGTTTTTGTTCGCGTCCAAATTGACGTTGCCGAGGGCGAAAATATTTCCCGTAATGTCGCCGGTCACTTTCAAATCCACCGCGCCGGCGCCGATGACGCCGGAGCCGGTGGCGTCGAGGTCCCGGTTGTCGGAAATTTTCACCAAGGTGCCAGCAGATAAATTATTTGCGTCGATGACCGGATTGCCGAACGAATCTACGAGGGGACTGCTGCTGGGCTGCAATTCGTAACCGGCGTAGACATCCACCCGACTGTTGCCGGCGACGCCGTTCAAAGCATGCTCGAGGCTCAGAGCCGAAGTAGATTGACCATTCAATGCCAGCGAAAAGATTTTGCCAAGTCCGACCAAGTCTAGCGGCAAGCCAAACAACGTCGTGTCGGGCGCAACGGGATGATTGAGGAGCAGTTGCGCGATGCCGCCCGCGCCGGCATTCACAGTGCCGTTGGGGGCTTCTACGAGAATGTTACCCGGCTGGGTGTAGGAGGTTTGCAAGATACCACTACCGGGAATGGTCGGCGCATAATAGTTTACGTCACGCGTGGTGGGGTCCACCAAATAGCCGTTCACGATGACGAATCCAGAGCTCCCGTTGCCGGCGTTGATGCTGCCGTTTTTGGAAACCACGGTCACCGAACCGCCACCGCCGGTCGTGGTAGGATCGGTCGCGGGCCGCACGTCATAAGCCGCAATCCGCGAGCCATACACATCGATATCATTGTTGGCATAAACGGCAACGTTGCCGAGGCCGGTGGAATAAATTCCGCGCACGTTCAGCGTGTTGACGGAGAAATCACTGGAACCCACATTGATGCTGCCGCCGGCATTGACATAAATATCGCCGCCGTTTAGCGAAGCGATCGAGGTTGAATACATGGTCAGATCGCCGGTAAGATCAAGGGTTATCTTCGCCCCATGATCGAACAATTGGGAAAGGCTGTTGGGGGTGCCGGGCGAAACATTTTCGTAGGCAACGCCTTGCGATTGAATGCCAGGCGTCGTGCCCAAATCCAGATTGCGGGCGGTGACATTAAATTGCCCGCCGCCGCCGATAGTAAAGCCATTATTGCCCTGCGGGACGGGACCGAGCGAGTTGTACTGAGTCAACAAGGCCTGCGCGGTCACGGCATCGAGGACGGCGACCGTGGTGGTGTCCGGTTGGGTTTGATCCGGATCCAGCCACAACAGATTTCCTTGGGCATCCACTTTTTGCACCGACAAATTTTGGAGCAATTGCAGAAGGCTGGACAGACTCTGGCCTTGGATATTCTCGTAAGTCAAAATCTTTGTTGTTGAATTGTAAAAAAATCCATGAGCCAACTGGATGGCGGATGGAACTCCCGTCTGGGCGCGAGCCAATACGGACAAGTCGGGAATGGTGGCGCCTACGATGGTGTTTAAATCAATCGAAGTAAAATCGCTACGATTGATAATGTCGCCGCCCACGGTCAATCCGCCGTCGGTGGCGGCGCTCAAAACGCCAAGATTCTCCAAGTTTTGCTTCGCCCGCTGGCCGACGGTAATGCTCGTGACTCCGGGCGTTACGGTGGCAGTGCCCAGCGTGCCGTCTATTTTGCGCGTCGGTAAAGTGACGCTCAAGGTGGTGTCGGCAGACAAATTCATGCCCTGAAACGAGGAGTTGTTCAGGTTGCCAACCACATTAATCTGCGCCGCCTCGGGCGCGCTGAGCGATAGCAGATTCATATCGCCGGAAATATTCAACTGGATCGGCGTGAAATTGCCCTCGTGTACCGGCGTATCTTTGTGGTCATCGGGGCCGAAGGTGGTGCCGTCCAAAAACTGCGCCGCGCCGCTGTCCGAAACAACCAGATTGAAAACTTGCGGCGTACCGTTGATGGCGTCCAGCCCGCTGGCGAGCGGACCGCCGCCAGTGGTATTGATGGTCAAGCTGCCTTGCGCCGATGGAAACAATATCAATTGATTGAAAGTCGCATCGCCATTGAACTGGATACCGCCTGCGCCCGCTTGCAAATTCATAATGCCCGGATACACCATCGGCACATTCAATAAATCCACGCGCGGCAGGGAATCGGCCGAGGCGCCCAACTGAATCATGTTGCCGGCCGTCAAATTCACATAATCGCCCGCCGCATAATCAAACAGGTGAGCCAGCGAGCTGTCGCCCACGGTGTTGAAGATACCATTGGGATTGCGGACTTCCTGCAGGATGATGTTTTGAGCGGCAGTCACGCTCCAGCCGCCGGAGATGAGGTTCAACGCGAGGTTTGGATTCAGGGTGCTGGTGCCCGCGCTGCCGGTGGTACCCAGCACATAGTTGCCGGCGCCGTCCGTTACCGGGGTGCCCGCATTCATCTTAACGCCGGCGAAAATTTTTCCCGTGCCGTTGGCCACAACGTAATCGCCAGTCACATTGCCGCCCGCCACAATCGTCACGTCGCCCGGTTGACTACCGTAAGCGCCGGCGCCGCCGGTGGTGAAATTTAAATTGGGATTGGAGACAAAATTACCCGGATTGCTATTATTGCCGCTGTTGTAATAATAACCTTCCGTGCCGACGCCGCTGCTGCCGGGCAAAACGCTGGTCACATTACCGCCCGCCGTCAGACTCACATTGCCGCCGGCTGCCGTGCTGATGCCGCCCAAACCCTGGCTCAAATCATAAGCCGTGCTGAGAGAACTGGCGCCCGGCTCAAAATAATATCCCAGCGCATCCGACCCGGCATTGATGCTGCCCGCCAAGGCGTGCGCCGTGATGTTGCCGCCGCCGGTGGTGATGACATAACCGGAGCCGACCATGATGTCTTTGCCTGCCAGAAGATTTACGGATCCGCCGTAAAGTTGGATCGCGCCGCCCGCCGTTTTTCCGCTGCCGCCGTTCAAATACAGGTTGCCGACATTGTTGTTGATGGTGTTATTCGCGAAATTATAACCAGCTTCCAACGTCACCGACCAATGGTTATGGTTGTTGCTTTCGTCCTTAATCAACGAGCCGTTGCCGAACGTGATGTCGCCGGCTGCCTCCAAAAATAATTGGCCGGCCGCAAGCCCTGTGCTGCTAGTTAAATCCCAGATCGTGTTGGCATTCAGCGTGATGCCGCCGGTCGATTGCAGGACAATCTGGGAAAAGTTTTTGTTCTTGAACGCCGTGGCGACATTCAGCGTCAACGTGCCGCTGCTGTTGTAAGCAACCGTGCCGCCGGCGGGCACCGTGCCGCTGCCGGAAGTGCCGAGCACGATGCTGGAAGGATCGAGCAAAAAGGTGCCGCCCATAAAACCGGGCTGGGCGCTTGCATCCATCGCCGAATTCAAATTTTGGAGATTGGGCGCGCTGACTTCGATATTGCCGCCATCGCCACCGTTGCGGCCGCCCGCAGTGATAATGGAACTGCCGGTCGCATCCTTGAAAACATTATCCGACTTGAGCGTGACATTCCCGCCAAGGCTTCCGGCCTGCACGTCATCGCCACGGGCGCTGATCGTGGAATTTTCGCCGAGCGTGAGCGAATCGGCAGCGACGAGTTCGATGACGCCGTTTTGATTTTGCACCGTATTGGCCTGAATGAAGCCGTTTTGATTCACGACTTTTGCGTTCAGGGCGATGGTTCCGGCATCGGCAACGATGTTGCCGGAATTATCCACCGAGCCTTCCGGCAGTGTCACTTGCAAACTCATGCCCCGGCCATCGGGTCGTTCGCTCAAAGTCACGGTCTGGCCGGCCGCCAAACCAATGCTGCCGCCCGGCGCTTCAATGGCGCCGTGATTTTCAATTTTGTCGGCGATCAAAAACGCGCTCCCGCCGTTGCCGACCTTGATGGTGCCGTAATTGACGATGCTCGCCAGCGGCGGCGGACCGTTGAATTCCCACGCGCCGCCCGCGTTCTGCGGCGGGGCGCAATTCGCCGTGGAAACCACCAAGCCGGCGGCGCTGACAAACGAGTTGGGGCCGAAATAAAAACCCGAGGAATTCAGCAGCACGACGACGCCGTTCGCCTGAATCGTGCCAAAAATTTGCGACGGATTCGGATCGCTCACATGATTCCAAACGATGGACGTGGGCGACGGCTGGGTGAACACCGTTTTTTCACCGGCGGCGAGGTTGAAGCTTTGCCAGTTCAGCACCGCGTTGTTCCCGGCGGTGACATTCAACTGGGAACCGGAAGACTGGGCGGATGCCGAGCCGGCGACGACGGATAAGCCGGTGGGATTCGCAAAGGCGCGCGCAGCGAAAAAATACAGCATGACTTCGGCGGCAAGCCGGAGACGGTGACGGTGCTTGGAGGGTTTCATGCGTTTCAGAATTGGGCGCCGACGCCAAAGTAAAAGTGAAAATCGCCCGCCAGTGTGGATGCCGTCGTGAGCAGCGGCCATGCTACGGTCAGCCGCGCGTCCAGATGGCTGCCGATGTTGCCGGTTAAGCTGGCACCGCAACCCCAAAACGTCGCGGTATCTTCCGAGCTGGCCAAATTTTTTTGCAGCAAATAAGTTTTGCCGTAATCCATGAACACCGAGCCGCGCACCCAGAACGGAATGTCGCCATCCACCATGCCGATGTTCACGAGTGGCGTGCGCGGTTCGAGCGCCACGCGCCAGCCGGTATCACCGTAATTTTCGCCGTCCGTGTAGCCGCGCACGCCGGAGACGCCGCCCATGCCGTATTGCTCGTTGCTGAACAGCGGGGTGCTGGCCCACTGGCCGTCGGCGCGGAAGAGCATTGTCCAATCCTGGTAGAGCCGCTGTTCGCGTGACATGCCGGCCTGCACCGTGACGAAATTATTCGCCGCATTGGTGGTGTAAGCCACGGTGGCCATTTTGCCGCTGGTGGCAACGTTGAAATTCGCCTGCGCATTAAACGCGGTTGAGCCGAAGGCATCCGGCGCCGAACCACGCCAGCCGACGTTCACGGGAAAATATTCCACCATGGTCTGGCGCGTCGGTGATTGCAGGGTGTACAGCGGATCCCCAAATTTCACGGAGTTGCCGGCGTTGGTGGTCGTGATGAGTTGATAAAAAATATCGGCATTGGCGCTCGTGGCACGATAGCGTTTGAAATCGGCGCCGACGGAAAAAGTCGAGGAGATTTGCTGAATTTGCGGCAATGGCAGCGACAGTTTGAAACCGATGCTCTCGTTTAGCGTCACGTTTTCGCCGGCCGTCTGGTGACCAATTTGCAACAGCGAGGAGGTCGTAACAATATTTGGCGCCCCCAATTGTATGCCGGTATCGGAAACGGCCCGGCTGGCATAGATATTCGCTTCCGGCCGGCCGGAGGGCGGCGGCAACTGGAATTGATGCGTGACTTCGTTATAGCCGAACCGGCCGTGACTTTCGTCAATCTGTTGCTGAACCGATTCCGCCCGTCCCAGTGGCATCCGATAATATGCACTCTCGTTGGCGATGAGCGGATAATCCAGCGGCGAAAAATAGTAGGTGTTCGCCGTGCCGAAATTCACGGGCGTAAATGAATAGCTTGCGCCAATCTGGTGGTCGAGCTGCCAGAGGTTGTCATATTGCGCATTGAAATTGACGCGCGAATCCGGCGTGTTGGGCGTGGCCTGATTGTTGATTTCGGTCCGGGCGTGCAGCGGAAAACGATCTTTCACTTTCAACGTCAGTTCGCTGGTGCCGGGTTCAAAACCGGGGCTGATCACCGGATAAAGCTGGCGGTCGCGGTTGGCGTTGGCGAGATCCAGTTCGCGCTGGAAGACATGCGAATTGAGCAGCAGATTGGTATGCAGGCTCGGAAGATCGCGGAGCACATTGGCGGTGCTGTAATGCAAATTACCCTGAACGTTGATCTTGGCCAGCTTACCTTCGGTGACTTTAATTTTCACCGTGGCATTGGTGAGTTTCTGCGGCGGCAGGCCGACGGACACCGTCACAAAACCGCGTTCGCGATACGCCATCTGCAAGTTGCCGAGTGCCGAGCGGATGTCGCCAAACGTCACGTTCGTGCCGAAGGCGCTCGGACAGTTGGTCAAGGTCGTTGCAATCGTTTCGGCCGACAACACGGTATTGCCTTCCACGGAATATTTTTCAACCGTGAAATGCGCGGGCGCATTCGTGGCCGGCGCCGCGACCGCTGATGTGAGACATAATACCGCCATCCCCAGCAGCAGCGCGGCGGTGCTGGAGCGCCGTTTCAACAAGCTTTTCGGTTGGGATGAAACATGTTGTTGGCGCCATTCGCTGGGGGTGAGGCCGTACCGCTTTTTGAACATTGCGTTGAATAGCCCCAGATGCCGGTAGCCGCTTTCGTAGGCGACGTTGATGATTTTGGCATTGGCATCGGCCAGCAGTTGGCGGGCGCGTTGCAATCGCAATTCCGTTTGCCGGGTACGCAGCGGCACGCCAAATTCCTCCCGAAACATCCGGCTGAAATGCCGCTCGCTGCAGTGCAATTGCGCGGCCAGTTCAGTTAGCGAATGGGTGGCCAGTTCCACGTCGGTCATGTGCGCGACCAATTGCCGGAAGCGCTCGTGCAATTTCTGGCCGTTCGCAGCCTCCGTCGGCTGCGCCAGCGTGCCGGCGACCACCTGCGACCAGAATTGCAACAGCGCCGAGCGCGCCGGCAGGCTCTCCCTTTGCGATTGAGATACTAACCGGGAAAACTTTTGTCCCAAGGGATCTGTTGCGGTGAATGTAATCAGCCGCTCGCCCACTTCCTTGCCAGCTTGCGAAAGTTGATGGCCCTCAGCCACGGTCAGCACCCCGTTGAGCAATTGGGGATTGACCGAAAAATATTCCAGCGTCAGCGTGCCCAACTGACTGGCGCGCAAGTTAAACTGCGAACCGATGGAGGTCGCAAACCCATCACCAGCTTTGAACTCCCGCGCCGTTCCCCCGTACAAATGATAGCCGACGCCTTCGGAAATGCGCACCACCAACCATCCACAAGCCGGCGGCGTCCACTCCCCCGACGGGCGGAGTTTTACTTCCTGCAAAATGAGATGAGATTCAAGGGTCATTAACGCGGACAGGATGCGGATGCCCTGTGCCCGAAGCGTTTCAGTCAGGTGACGAGTGGGAAACAAATCGAAAGCCGGAGTGTCCGAAAACTGTGCATGTTCACTCGGTGCCACCCCTAGGTCACGCCAGCCAAAACCTATTCGCAAACACGCCGAATTCGGCGCCGAAGATCAGCGCGTGAAAGGGATAAAAGACTTACCATTAAAGCGAACCGAGTAAGCCTTTCGGTTCAATAATCGCGGTTGGGATGAACAAGGTTTGCCCGGGAGGCGGCGGCAACGACTGGAGTTCCAGTCTCGCCACTCAGGAACGAGCCTTTCGGGCGACCGTGTATTGTGGTTGGTTCATCAAACCGCGCAACCGCCACAAAACCTGATTGGGGAGAACAATCCCGGACAGCTTTGTCAGTTGGTTGTTTTCTACAGGGTCTAAACCGCCTGACCATCAGGCGTAAATCGCGTCGCGTTCGCACATTGCGTATTTTTCCAGCAACTTGTCGTAAATTTTCACGGCTTTTTTGTCCGGCAAAATTTCGCTCCCCGCCACCGGCCGGCAGAAGCCAGCCGTGAGTTTTTCCCACTTCGGGCTTTGGCCGGCAGCTACGAGCCAGCCGTGCGCGGCTTGCAACGCCGCCCCCAGCGCGGCGCTTTTGCCCACTTCGATGCGCAGCACCGGGCAGTTCATCACATCCGCCATCACCTGCAGCAGCGCCTGATTGTTGGCGGCGCCGCCGGTGGCAAAGATTTTTTCCGGCGCGATTTGCATCCATTGGGAGTGCAGGCGCATGGACAACATCTGTGCCTCGAAAATCGCGCGGCAGTTGGCGGCGGCATTTTTTTCGTCGAGATCAAAGCGGTGAACGCCCGGCTGGTTTACGCGCGGTACGATTTCGGCTTCGAACCACGGGAGCAGGATGGCGCCGTCATTGCCGGGCGGGGTTTGCGTCAGCACCTTGCCGAACGCTTTCCAATCCTTGATGCCGTATTGCTCGCGAACTTTTTCGCGGGCGAGGGAACCGTTTTTGAAACAGATGAGCGTCATGTAGTCGCCAGCGGGCGAGCCGAAGACGTGGCCTTCGCCGTTTTCATCGGTCTGGCATTTTTTCATCGTGCCAAAAAACGTGTCGCTGGTGCCGAGGCTGATGGCGACCTGGCCGGGTTTGGTCAGGCCGAGGCCGAGAACGCTCGCCGGATTGTCACCGGTCCAGACGGTTGCGAGAGCTTCGGGATTGAGTCCATATTTGGTGACGAAGTAGGCGCTGACTTTGCCGACAACCCCGCCGGAATCTGCGAGCGTGGGCAATTTTTTTACCAGGCCGGGCGCGGTGGCTTTGAGGGCGTCGGGATTCCAGTTTTTCCGGCGGATGTCCATGAGGTTCATGCCCGCGCCGTCGCCGAAATCAATTGGCGCAATTTTTCCGGCGAGCAAGGAAGCCAGAAAAGAACTGACCAGCGCGATGCTGGCGGTCTTTTCGTAGGCTTTTGGTTCGGTTTTGTAAAACTTGCGGATTTGCGGGCCGGTGAAGCGCTCAAACGTGTCGGAGCCGGTGCGCGAGGCGGTGAACTTGATGCCGCCGAGTTTTTTGCGGATCTCGGCGCATTCCTTCGCGGTCGAGGAATCCATCCAGATCGGCGAGGTTTTGCGGGAGAAAATGCCGGCAATATTTTCGACCAGTGATTTTTTAGGATCGAGTTGGGCCAGCGTTTCCGCGGCCTTTTCGTTGAGGTACACCGAGCCGTGCTGCTGGCCGCTGCCGCTGACAGCGAGGATTTTTCCGAGGGCGACGCCGTCTTTTTTCAACTGCGCGAAGAGCCGGTCGAGCGCGGCAGCCCAGAGCAAGGGGGAACTATGCCGGACGAGCGGATCGCGGCTGGGCAGCACGCCATTCTTGGTTTTGTATTCCGGGAACTCGGCGTCGAAATTCAGCGATTTTTCGCAGACGACCTTGCGCGTGTCGAGGTCAATGACGACGGCGCTCAGGCTTTGGGTGCTCGAATCGAGTCCTAGAAATAGTTTGGCCATAAGATTAAAATGTTTTTATCTGCGACAACTTCGGTAATCATAACGGTTAAGCAAGCCGATGAAAAGCCTGTTGCGCATTTGTCTTTGGGCCGGCCTTTGGGCGGCTGGGTCTCTGCTCGTCGCCGCGCCGATTGATCGCCACGCGCTGGTGGCGCGACACGACGTGGTCCTGACGCATTTTGATCCGGCGAATCCGCTCTCGGTCGGCAACGGGCAATTCTGCTTCACCGTGGATGCCACTGGTTTGCAAACTTTTCCCGAAGCGTTTGAAAACACTACGCCGCTCGGCACGCTTTCGGACTGGGGCTGGCACACCGCGCCGAACCCGCACGGCTGGGACGTGGACAGTTTTGACTTCAAAAAATTTCCCGACCTGAACGGCCGGCTGGTGCCATATTGCGACGTGCCCGGCGATAAAAAGAATTCGCCGGAAATCAAATGGTTGCGCGCCAATCCGCACCGGCTGCACCTCGGCCAAATCGGTTTTGTTTTGAAACATACGGACGGTTCGCTCGGGACGAGCAATGATTTGAAGGACATCTGCCAGAGGCTCGATTTGTGGAACGGCGAAATTATCAGTCACTTTGTTTTCGACGGCGAATCAGTGGCCGTCGAAACGGTTTGCGATCCCACGTCGGATGCGATTGCAGTACGTGTTGTTTCGCCATTGTTGAATAGAGGTCAACTCGCCATCCAGATTCGTTTTCCCTACGGAACCGGCGAAACGGTAACCGCGGATTGGACAAAGCCAGAATCGCATGCAACAACTATCATTTGGAAAACAAACTATCTGGCGGAGTTTTCGCGCAAAATGGACGGCGATCAGTATTTTGCAAGCGTCAAGGGGGGACGTGGAATTTGGTGGGGAAAAATCAGTGAGCATCAATATGAAGGGTGTCTTGTAACAGCACGCCTTGGACCAAAGTTGGAATCTGAAAAACCTGGAGAATTGGAATTTGTCTGTGCCTTTTCTCCCCAAAAAATTCCAGAAAAAAAACTTCGGTCTTTTATTGAGATCAAATCAGACACGCATCAGAGATGGACTGATTTCTGGCAAACCGGCGGCGCGATTGATTTGTCCGGCAGCAAAGACCCGCGCTGGTTTGAGCTCGAACGCCGCATCGTTTTGTCGCAATACCTGACGGCGATTCAGGACGCCGGGAAAAATCCGCCGCAGGAAACCGGGCTGACTTATAATTCGTGGGAAGGAAAATTCCACCTTGAAATGCACTGGTGGCACGCGGCGCATTTTGCACTATGGAACCGGCTGCCGCTGCTGGAAAAATCCTTGGACTACTACCAAAAAATTCTCCCGCGCGCCGAAGTCACGGCAAAAAAACAAGGCTACGCCGGGGCGCGCTGGCCGAAGATGACCAGTCCCAGCGGCGCGGAATCGCCTTCGCCCGTCGGGCCGTTCCTCGTCTGGCAGCAGCCGCATCCGATTTTTTACGCGGAGCTTTGCTGGCGCGAACATCACGACAAGGCGACGCTGGAAAAATTCCGCGACGTTGTTTTTCAAACCGCCGATTTTATGGCGAGCTACGCGACTTGGGACAGGAACACGAGTCGCTACGTTCTCGGCCCGACACTGCAATGCGCGCAGGAAATTTTCCCGAAGGACAAAACCTTTAATCCCACGTTTGAGCTAACGTACTTTCGCTGGGCTTTGGCAACGGCACAAAGCTGGCGCGAACGATTGAAGCTGCCGCGTGAGAAAAAATGGGACGATGTTTTGCAGAATTTGGCGAAGCCGTCCATCGTGGATGACAAATATGCGTTCACCGAAACCACGCCGGATTGCTACACGAATCCGATGTGGAACAAAGACCATCCAGCCGTGGTTGGTGCCTTGAGTTTCCTGCCCGGTCCGCAGATTGATTTCGCGACGATGAAGAATTCGCTCGACTGGATTTGGCAAAACTGGAACTGGCCGGACACTTGGGGCTGGGATTATCCCATGCTCGCGATGACCGCCGCGCGGTTGGGTGAACCGGAGCGCGCGCTGGACGCGCTGCTGCTTGACACGCCAAAAAATCATTACGGCGTGAACGGTCATGTTTACCAGCGGCCCGGCCTGACGATTTATCTGCCGGCCAATGGAGGTTTGCTTTATGCGACCGCGCTGATGGCGGCTGGTTGGGATGGCGCGCCGAAACGGGACGCGCCCGGCTTTCCGGATAATGGCCAGTGGAAGGTGCGCTGGGAAAATTTACGCTTAGCGCCCTAACCAGAATTGGTGATTGCCCGTCTGCGGCCGCATGATTAGCCTGCGCGGACAAAATTCCGCATATTTTATTTCAACCGCCATGAGCATTGCCAAATCTTTTGCCTTAGCGCAGGAACGTTACGCCAGTCTCGGCGTGGACGTGGACCATGCGCTGAAAACTTTAGCCACCATTCCCATCTCGCTGCACTGCTGGCAGGGCGACGACGTGGGCGGATTCGAAAATTTTGGTGGCACGCTCGGCGGCGGCTTGGTTGCCACTGGCAATTATCCCGGCAAGGCCCGCACGCCGGAGGAGCTGCGCGCAGACTTGGAAAAAACTTATTCGCTGATTCCCGGCAAACACCGGCTGAACTTGCACGCGTTTTACGGTGAATTCGGCGGCAAGAAAGTGGATCGCGACGCCATCGAGCCGAAGCATTTCGCGAACTGGATTTCCTGGGCGAAGAAAAACGGACTCGGCCTCGATTTTAATCCGACGTGTTTCTCTCATCCCAAAGCCGCTGACGGCGCCACGCTTTCGCACGCGAATAAAGACATCCGCAAATTCTGGATCGAGCATTGCATCCGCAGCCGCGAAATCGGCGCAGCGATGGGCAAGGCGCTTGGCAAAACCTGCGTGACCAATGTTTGGATTCCCGACGGCATGAAAGACACGCCTGCCGACCGCGTCGCGCCGCGCGCGCGGCTGGCGGAATCGCTGGACGCCGTTTTCAAAAAACAAATTTCGCCGAAGCTGAATCTGGACGCTGTGGAACCGAAATTGTTCGGCATCGGCAGTGAAAGTTTTGTCGTCGGCTCGCATGAATTTTATTTGGGCTACGCCGTCAGCCGGACGAAACTGCTGACGCTCGACGCCGGTCACTACCATCCGACCGAAGGTATCGCGGACAAGATTTCCAGCGTGCTGCAATTCATGCCGGAGATTCTGCTGCACGTCAGCCGTGGCGTGCGCTGGGACAGCGATCATGTCGTGATTCTCAACGACGATCTGCTCGCCATCGCCCGCGAAATCGCGGTGAACGGCTTTGAAAAGCGCGTTCACATCGGCTTGGATTATTTCGACGCGAGCATCAACCGCGTCGCTGCGTGGACCATCGGCACGCGCAACATGCTTCGCGCGCTGCTCATCGCGCTGCTGGAATCGCCGCTTATCCGCACGGCGGAAGCGGCGGGAGATTTCACCACGCGGCTGGCGTTGCAAGAAGAGGCCAAGTCGCTGCCGTTCGGCGCGGTCTGGGATTATTACTGCGAGCAGCAAGGCGTGCCCGTCAGTGACGCGTGGCTGGCGGAAGTCAAAAGCTACGAGCAAAATGTTTTGAGCAAGCGCGGTTAATTTCCAAAACCAACCAACCAAAAATAATTCATGCAACCTAATCCGTTACTTGGCGTGGTCTTCCACTGGCTCGGCGGTCTCGCCTCCGGCAGTTTTTATGTGCCGTATAAAGGCGTCCGGAAATGGTCGTGGGAAACTTTCTGGCTCGCTGGCGGCATCTTTAGCTGGTTCATCTGTCCGTGGATTGGCGCGCTGGTGTTGTCGAAAGATTTGTTCGCCGTGCTGCACGAAACGCCGGCGCACACGTTTTGGATGACGTATCTGATGGGCGCGTGCTGGGGGCTCGGCGGTTTAACCTTCGGCCTGACGATGCGCTATCTCGGCATGTCGCTCGGCATGGCCATCGCGCTGGGCTACTGCGCGGCGTTTGGCACGCTCGTTCCGCCGATCGTGAAAGGTGAATTCGCCGACAAATTGTTGAACGCTCATGGCACGAGCACCGGCGGCCCGATTGTATTGCTCGGCGTGGCGATTTGCTTGATCGGCATTGTCATCGGTGGCTGGGCCGGTGTGCGTAAAGAAAAGGAAATGGGCGCACAGGCTTCGACGATTCAGGAATTTCATTTGTGGAAGGGTCTCGGCATCGCGACGTTCTCCGGCATCATGAGCTCGTGCTTCTCGTTCGGTTTCCAATTCGGCGAACCTATCACTATAATCACCGCCGCGCACGGCACGGGTCCGCTGTGGGTCGGACTGCCCGTCATCGTGGTGATTCTGCTCGGTGGCCTGACGACGAATTTTCTCTGGTGCGTTTTGCTTCACATCAAGAATGGTTCGGCGCATCAATATTTCAGTCCGACGGTGAAACCGGTCGCCGGCCACACGCAGGGCGGCAGCGGTCACGGAGAAAAAATTTCCGGCGAAGTGTTTGAAGTCGGCAGCGCGGTGCCGCTCGGTGCGAACTATTTGTTCTGCATCTGTGCCGGCACGCTGTGGTATCTGCAATTTTTCTTCTACCAGATGGGTGAAAGTCAGATGGGACAATACAAGTTCTCGAGCTGGACGCTGCATATGGCGAGCATCATCATCTTCAGTACGCTGTGGGGAATTTTCTTCAAGGAATGGAAGGGCGCGGCGGCCACGACGAAAAAACTGGTTGTGGTAATGCTGGCGTTTCTGGTCGGCTCTACAGTCATCATTGGCCTGGGTAACAAGAAATCCGCCGACGATGAAAATGCGGCCAAGGCAAAAATCGAAGCCGCCACGCCCGCAGCCGCTCCGGCAACGCAGAAATAATTTTTTCTAAAAAAACAAACGCCGCGCTTGGACTTTCGTCGCCGCGCGGCGTTACTTTTTTTCGGCGAATTTAGATTTGAAAATCAATCGCGCCGTTCTTGTCATTCTTGCTCAAGACGCGCATATCGAGGCCGTCGTAAATTACGAGTGAATTCGGCTGCACGCTGTCCATGATGAACACGTTGCCGCCGATGGTGCTGCCCGCGCCGATGACGGTTTCGCCGCCCAGAATCGTAGCGCCGGGATAAATCGTCACGCGATCCTCAATGGTGGGATGGCGTTTCTTGCCGCGCAATTGCTGGCCGGCGGCGGTGGATTTCGCGCCGAGCGTGACGCCGTGATACATCTTTACATGATTGCCGATGATTGCCGTTTCGCCGACGACGGTGCCGGTGCAATGATCCACAAAAAAGTGCGTGCCGATTTTCGCGCCCGGATGCAAATCCATGCCAGTGCGCGCGTGCGCCCACTCGCTCATGATGCGCGGGATGAGCGCGACATTTTTCAAATATAATTCGTGCGCCAACCGCTGCACGGTGATGGCTTCGATGAACGGATAGGAAACGATTATTTCCTCGCGGCTGGCCGCCGCCGGATCGCCGTTGAACGCTGCTTCCACGTCGGTTTGCAGCACCTCGCGGATGCAGGGCAGGCCGGCGAGAAAGTCCGTCGTCAATCTGTGCGCTTCGCCGGGGATTTCATTTTTTTTGAGGCCGGCGGGCGGCTGGTATTCCAAGCTTTTGCGGATTTCATCTTCCAGCCGGCCGAGGACGGTGTCCAGCAGCGCGGCGGTTTTAACTTTGATTTCCGAAGAATGCACCAGTTGCTCGTCAAAAAAACCGGGGAACAACAGGCGCAATAATTCCTGCGTGAGATCCGTGATGGCGCGTTTGGACGGCAGATTTTTGCCGTCCAGATGGTTGATGCCGCCGAACCGGGCGTAGGACGCGACCAGATCGTTGGTGAGTTGGGAGACCGTTTCCACGCGGGAAAATTACCATGAAGCCCGCGCGACACCAAGCCTTTGTCCGTCCGGAAACGAGCCGGGGCGGTCAATTTTCCCTGGTCTTAAAAACGAGCAGGTAAGGCATGGCGGGATGTCCCTGCTGATCTCTGAACCCGTGAAAATTCTGGCTGTTGATCCAATAGCCATAGGTTTTGTTGGGTTCGAGTTTCACGGTCAGCACACAAGTTTTATGGTCGGCCTCATATTTCGGTTTGCCGACAGATTCCGGCGCGGAATACTTCCACGCCGATGACCCGGCGACGGATGGGTCACAACGTTAGGTCTTTGAACAAACTTTCCAGATTGTTCAGCGGCGCTTCCGTTTTTGGATTCAGCATTTGACGGAGAAATTCCACGCCGTCCTCCACGCTGCGGACGGATTTGGGCAGGATGGCACCGGCCGCGTTGGCGTGGCCGCCGCCTTGAAATTTTTCCGCGATTCGCAGCGCCTCGCCGTTCCGGCTGCGGAAACTGGCAAACAC
>TBL_comb47_HYPODRAFT_10003668_pt1 | contig 18038 bp, 32 predicted proteins | sample TroBogypolimnion_40_FD_10682 | JGI IMG/M metagenome (IMG submission 10682)
AGGAGGGTGGGGGTGAAAATAATTAAATCAGAATTTTGGTATATTTTGCAACGAGAGATTGCTGCTAGGAAAAGAAAATGAATAAATTTACAAATTGGTCTTTTGAATCAGATCAAGTAAATGATTTTGCTTTTTGGAAAGAAGTTTTTACTCCCGAGGAATGCAAAACAATTATTGATTTAGGAAAATCTAATGAAATGAAAAAAGGCACTGCTGAAGGCAGTGACGATGTAAGAGATAGCAAAATTAGCTGGATTTATGTAACCAGCGAAACAGAATGGATTTTTAGAAAAGTGACCGACATTGTAATGGCACTTAACAGCAAATATTTTGGTTTTGATTTATTTGGTCTTGCGGAAGGATTTCAATTTACCGAATATCATGCGCCAACAGGAAAATATGATGCCCATGTAGACAAACGATTTGGAGGCATGACTCGCAAGCTTTCATTGACAATTCAGTTATCCAACGAATCAGAATACGAGGGTGGGGAATTAACTATTTATAGATCTTTAAAACCTGAATTTATGCCAAAAGAACAAGGTACTCTTGTAGCATTCCCAAGTTATGTAGTCCACGAAGTAAAACCAGTTTCAAAAGGAAGTAGATATAGCTTGGTTGCTTGGGTAACAGGGAAGCCGTTTAAATGACAACATTTACAACTGAAGACAGACTCCAAGCGGAGCAACAAGAAAAAACGGGAGTGCCTTACGTTGACGGGGAAATGGTTCCTTTTGTCGGTTGGGTCCAGTACGAGCCAGTGGTAATTGTTAACTGCGGAGCAAGCGTTCCCCATATTAATCAGGAATCAAAATGATCTATTTTTTTTACCCTTTTATGGCTTTAATCAATCTTATGACAACGATTGCAGCTTACATCCTTGCTCCAGTGTTGCCTTTGCTCTCAGAGCAACGAGACGGCTGGCTGGACAATGGTTCGGTTTGGGGTAGAGGACCTAGGCTTCCGACTTGGTTAAATTGGTTTATGACACCGGATAATAGCCTTGACGGGGATGCCACTTTCCAGCAAATTAATGGTAGAAGCTACTGGAGCAAAGTAAAATGGCTTTGGAGAAATCCGGCTTATAGCTGCGGACTGCGTTATTTGAATAACCCCTACTTGACTTCGTTCAAAGGGAATAACCTGATAAAGGACAACGACAATGCGATTTCAGGTTGGTTACTCGTTAACGCTAATGGACTATTTCAATTTGTCGCTATTGTTCCTGTTGGTTTCAGTCGCTGCATTATGGTTAATCTCGGTTGGAATATTAGGGCTTTGGTCGATGATAATGTCCAGCCTAAGCCTCTTGCGTACCAAGCTACGTTCGCTTTTACACCGTTCCGACTAAGCGGGTTCCGTTAACGCTTCGATTTACCAACGATCTTTTTTCGCATTTCGCTTTCAAACTCGTAGTCTTCTCGACACCAGTTATCGCAAAAAGCCCGATCATGAAGCTGGGCATTGCAGGACAAACAGTATCCAGTGGTTTTATGTTGCCTTGGATACCGTTGCTGCTTTTTTTCCTCTAGCCTATCGTAGATAGCGTCCATATCAAGACCGGGGAAATGCTTTGTCATGCCAGTCCCGAAAGGAATTCCTCGGCTTCTGCGTGTCTACGCCTTAGAAGTCCAGCCATATGCTTGCCTCCCGCCATGTCCCACTTTTCAAATTCGGCAGCAGCTCCATGAATATCGCCAGCGTTTACCTTCTTGAGAAGGGTTGAAGCAGCAAAATTACCTGCGCCAACGTTGAATACGAAGTCCACAAGAGCGTCAAATTCCTCTTGGGTAATATCCCCCGTCACTTTAGCGTTAACGGCTGCAGCAGCCTTTTTAACGTCTTGCATAAGCAATTCTTCGGCTTGCTCTTGGGTAATTGTCAGTCCGGGGTGAACTTCAGGACCTGTATGTCCATATCCAATCGTCCAAGGAGCCCCGCCAGTGCCGGGATCAGGGTAAGCAGTAAGCCGTAAACCCTCAAAAGATTCGGTCAAGTGCGCCCCATTTTTTGAATATTCTCTATTGCTCAACGTTAGCTCCGATCTTGATTCCAGTAATTAATCCAATGAACCCGCCAATAATGGTTTGAAATGCAGGTCCAACTATTTCAAAAAGTTTATTGTTGTCGACATCCGGGTTAAAAAACCCAAACATAAAAACAGTGACCATTGATAAAACAGTCACCGCAAGGGTAATAGACGCAATTAAAGTGACAACGGCTGCAAGCTTATCTTTTTGCATTTCACTTCATTAGCGAGTCGTATTGTTCATAACAGGCTTGGAGAGCTGATCTGAGCTTGTCTGCTCGGGCAGCTTCCCCGATAAGAAAGCTTCCATCCTCGGCATAAAGGGTTGCCCCAGTTCCACACGTTGAAGCGTTGGTGGCTTCAGATTTGGGTCTGCTGGGACGGTTCCGCAGCTCGACAAGAGCATTGGAAAGCCGAGTATTAATAGCGTTGATTTGGTCATTTTTGTCCTTTTCGATTTTGTCTGCTGCTGCTTGGTGTTCGTCTTTCAGCTTTTGAGTCTCAAGCACTTGATCGGCTTTATATCGATCAAAGCGAGAAGCTTCAAAACTGTAGCCAAGATACCAAGAAAATGTCAGCGCAGCCAGTGCTGCAGCGATTTTGACGTAACTAAGGATTGGCAACGGAAACATTATTGATCTTCAGTTTTTTGAGTGGCAGCTTTGGCTCCAATCATTACTCCTGAACCACCAAGAACCGTACCAAATCCTACGCCAAGCTGAGAAAAATCAATGTCTTTGCCATGCAAAACGTGAATGATTGCAATAGCCAAAAAGCCAAAAAGAGAAGCAAGAGCGCATACACGAGCAGCGCAATAAGTCTCGTTGTCGTCTTCGGTCAGGATGTCTTTAAATAGCTTCATTTTGTGGTCGTAATCTTGTCTGAGCCTTTGGTGACGGTTACTTTGTCCCCGTCTACCGTTACGGACATTGGAGGCTCTTTGTCAGCCAAGTGATCGAGTCTTTGAATGAGTTGCTGGATAACTTGAAACTCAGGACGTTCCTCTTTTTCAGTGGTCCCTGAAACAGAGTTCATCATGTTGATAATTGCCATGATTGCACCGCCAGCCATACCAATAACAGCAGCAATCTTGGAAGCGTCCAAGAAAATGCTGGCTGCTACGCTAATGACAATAATCGCTGTAATGTATGCAAGACCATGCTTGCCAATCGATTTGCCAGCAACTTCTTTGGCAGTCTCAATATAGGATTGCTCAGCCATAATTAGCCTCTTTTTTTGGCAGCAGTCTTTTTGCTGCAGGTTTTGCTGCAGGTTTTGTTGCAGGTTTTGCTGCAGGTTTTGCTGCAGGTTTTGTCACTTTGGCAGCTACTTTTCTTGTAGTTGCTTTTTTAACAGTCGGTTTACGTTTAGGTTCGGCAGAGTCTACAACGGCTACAGTCTCTACGGGTCTAGGTCTTAGTAGTGCTGCAATCTGCTTAAACATTATTTGTCCGCCTTCGTATCAAGTTTGTCGAGTATTTTGTCCAGCTTTTGAAAAATTTGGTTGGTAACGCTTTGGAAGTCTTCACGTTTGACGTAATGATCTGAAACCTTTACCTCAAGACTGTTAATTTGTCTTGCAAGAGTGGATTGGTCTCCAATGATTTTGTCTTGATTTTTAGATAGCTCTTTTGACCACCAGCCAATAACTCCCGAGGCTGCAGTGGCTAAAATGGCTATAGCTGCGACTATTGCTGACCAATCCATAACGCTTACTCCGCAGCAGGTGTTTCGGCTTCTGCTTCAGCAGCTTTAGCCTTAGTTTTTGTTGGTGCTGGAGCTTCTTCAACAACAGGAGCTTCAACGGCAGAAACGCTGGCTTCGATCTCATCAATCAAATTACGGATTTCTTGACGAACTTCTGAAGACGCATTGATGAGAAATTGTTTAATAGAAAACATGGTCTATACCTTATTCTGTAGGAGTTGTAGGGTCAGCAGGTGTTTCGTTTGCTGCTGCTTCTGCTGCTTGTTTTGCTGCTTCTTGAGCTGCCATTTGAACTGCCTGAATTTGAGGGATAGCTTGAATTTTGATCTTATTGACCAATTCTTCAATTAGCTCCATTGGCAGCTTACGCAAGCCAGCAACAACAGCCTCTACTTCTTGAACTTCTAGGGTCAAATTAATGCTCATGGTTTTTCCTTTTTTAAACGGTTGGTTTGCTTGGTGCTGCTGGAAGCATTGCAACAAAATCTTCTACGCTTGCGGGCAATGATCCAGCCTGTATTTTATATGCTTCAGCCCAATAAACGTCACGCCAAGCAATCAATGCCTCAGCTTCTGCTTTGTATTGAGCATTTGTAGAGTTTACATAAGAAGCAGCCGAAAGCAAAGAAGTGTATCCCCATGACCCAGCTACAAAATCAAGGTTGTTTTGAGCAGCAACGCTATAAAGGATTTCAATTTGCTTTTGAGTAGGAGCAATCGAAAAGCCGGAAGTAACGTCTTCCCACTTGTTTTTGTTTGCCAAATCAATTAAAGGAAGTTGAGATTGATCTTCCTCATCATACGCATAGACTTTTTGGCTTAATGGTTCTTTGTAATATTTCATTTTTTTACCTTAATAAAGTTCTGCCCAAAATTGTAAATTTGCCCCGTATTCAACAGCTTGGTATGTTGATCCCGGTGGGACAATAACATAAGAATTTTGTTGGCAATTTCCACCTCCTCCAACTCCTCCTCCGAAGTTAGCAACTAAGGTCCCATCTACATAAAAATAAATATATTGCCCCGCAATAATCATAGCTGCAGAAATACATACTTGAATTGGATAGGAACGAGAATTTGTATAAGTGACGTTATATCCCCTAGAAGCAGTAACGTCATGCCAACTTGTACCATTCCAGCCCAGTCCATTTGGCTGAGTAATATATCCAGCAGGATTGGTTGCATTATAGGGACTAAAGCCAAGAGCTCCAGTAACGTCTCCTGAAGTCAAAGTGACTGAACCAACTCGACCATTAAAACTTGCTACTTTTGAAGAATCGGCAAAATACATATTTGTGCCGTCACCATAAATAAAGGTGGATTGACCTTGGGTCAAAGTAACACCAGTACCCGAAGGAGTCTTGACGGTCAATGTATATGCGCCAGTAGTGCTATTTACAAAAATCCATTCTCCTGATTGAGGAGGAACGTTAACGGTACTATTGGCAGTCAATGTACCTGTAAAGGTAATAATTGGGTAGGCAGATTGCAACAACGTTAAAGTAGTTGTTGTTGAGGATAAGGCAATCGACAAAGACCCTTCCCAAGCAAAAGAAAGCCATCCAGTACCAGTGGTATCAGGATTGTTTGAATTGTTTTCAATCGTGCTTACCCAAAGACCTGCAAAGGTATTTGATTGCAAAATTGCACCTTTTGGATAGCCTCCAATCGTGGAAGCAAAATCAGCATCAAAAGGAAAATATCCACCAGCTTCTTGCCATTGTTGAATTGCAGTGATCTCGTTCAAAATGCCGTTAAAGTCAGCTCCGAATGGAGGCACACCGCCTGAGCTAATAGCTTGAAACGTAAGCGGAGGGAAGCCGTCAGTCAAAGAGGCTTTGCCGTTTGTGATTCCAATTTGTGAAGCTACGGGAATAGTGTTTTTATAGCTAGATCCTGCAGAGTTCGCAAACGGAACCGGAATCTTTGAAGGTATGTTGGTACTTTGCATGGTTGATCCTATTAATAAGTTACTGTTACGGCTACGCCAGCAGGTCTTGGAAATACTCCTGAATTTTGTACGATTGCAAGCTGCAAAGCATTAGGTACAAAATTAAAATGATAAGTGAACCCTTGGTTTAAAGTGTCAATTACATAAGCCACCCCATAAGGGCTTCCTGAAATTGATTGACCAAAAAATTTTTGCAAAAGCTGATTAATTTGAGGCACTGACAAATTGCCAATATTGACCGCAGCTTTAATCAAAATCAACTGTCTATAAACGTCATCGGACAAATAATAAGTGGTTGTAGACGCTATTGAAGTGTAAAAAGGAGCTTGTCCGAATGGCTGAGGACCTGTAGTTGCATAACCTGAAAGGTAAGCCTCATCAAATCCTAGATAAGCAGGAGACCCCGGGATTTGAAGATAACGAGGAACGTTAACAATCGCCCCCCAAATATCTAAACCAGTGCCAACGGCTGTATATACATCCCAAATATTTACATAAAAATTAGCAATATCAACAGAAGGATCAACTGCACTATTGTAAGAACTAAGCAAACCGTCAATCGTTGGAGAATCACAATATTGACTTAAAAGAGTTTGATCCCAATTTTGCATGATTAAACCAATACCACCGCAATATTAGAGGCTGAAAGAGTTGGCAACTGATCTATGCCGAATGCAATCGACAAAGTGCTAGGGCTTGCTGTCAATCCCAAATACACTTCAATGACATTCACCGCAGAGCTAATTGCATTGATATTTGCGTAATAGCGACCTGAATAAGTTGTCGAATTAATCGTAACTGCAGATCCTCCATCTTGACCATTAAATGATGCCAAAACAGCATTTTGGACAAGTTGAGTAATATTTGAAGGCAGCAACGGATTATTCTGAATATTTACAGTGAAATACGCAGGTGTTGATGTTGGAGTCAAATAAGTGACTGTATAAGGAATTGGGGTTGCATAAGTAGTGTCATAAACGGTAACGGTTGTATTGCCGTTGTATCCGCATCCCGGTGGCTTTTTATTCCAAATTGCAGTGGCAATATCTGAAGACGTACCACCAGCTACGCTGACACAAATAGAATGGGCTGCCAATGGATAGCTAGTGCTGCCATAGTTTACGGTTGCGTTGGTTGAATTATCAACAACTACGGCTTGTAATACGTTGGGGACCGCTAAAACGGCTGCTTGAATAGACTGAATAGAGTTAACAGCATTTACTGCCACGCTTGCCTGTCTACGCAATTCAAAAGCTGCTCGAGACTCTACGTTATTTCCAAGTGCTCCAACAGCAGGATTTGATACAGTATTCCAGCCAGCAACGGCTGTATAAATTTTATTAAGAGATCCAATAGGACAAGCAATCGGACCTGTAGTTTGATTCTGAAATTGAACCGTCACGCTACCACTGGAAGGAATTGTGGCTGCAGCAGTAGAGGCATAAAGGTATCCGCTTGAATCTTGAGCGATAGATCCTAAAGGAATAACTGTACCAACTGCACCTACGCAAGTCGCATTTACTACCGTTCCCGAAGCTTGAATTCGGTTCATAAAGTAAATGTAACCAATCGCATCTTGCCAAATACCTGAAGCAAATGCTGGGTTTACTTGGTTGGCAATGTAGGCGATTTGATTGTTTTTATCGCCAATAATTGCAGTTTCAGTTTGAGCTAATTGACCTTGAGGGGTTGTAAGACCGGGGTTTACGCCCCCACCAAAAGCTGCATTGATGTCAGCCTGAACGCCAGCAAGAATATCTTTTTCTGCTGGCAGGACGGGTGCGCCATTAGTCCATGTAATTGACGGTACGTTAGTGCTCATTTATCCTCCGAAAGCCACGTTATTAGTGACTCCATCCGTATCTATAATTTGAATTTGTCCAGCCAAAGAACGATTTTGGAAAGACGTAAAAGTTGCTTTTGCTGCTGCCACGTCAGGCACTGTTAAAGCTGAATCCTGAAGTTGCTCAGCAACATATTGCAAAGGAGGAAACTCTCCAAGAATTTGCTGCCAGTAGGGTATTCCCTGAGTAGTGTCGTACCAACATTCGCCTAAAAATGTACGAGTTGCGGAAGCAACGTCTTGCGCTACTGCATAAGGTGCGCCAGCTAAAGCGATATTTCCGTTGACATCGAGAACCAAATCCCAAGCAGTTTGATCTAGCAGCAAAGTATTGTGAATTATCGTCATACTGGAGTTCCTGTTTGACCGCCACCTGTTTGTACGCCACCATGTTTATGAGTATGCAAGCTTGTACCCGCAGCCGTAACGTCACCCGTTACAGTCATTGAGCCACCGAATGTAGCATTGCCGGAATACGATCCACCGCCTTGTTGTACCGCACCATTCAACACAATATTTGGAGCGTTTATCGTACAAGCAGACGAAGCGTCAATCTCTACATTAGGTGCGTTTATTGTAACCTTGGTGGGAGAAAGTATGGTAATTCCTGAGCTATTAAATTGAATGTATTGCGTAGGAGCTGCGCCAATAATGGTCATCAAATAGACCATATCAGACATATCATTTTTACGGTTAGAACCCGGGGCTGCTACTGCGCCAGTGCTTTTTACCGTTGAAATGTCTCTATCGCAAACTGTACCAATCCCAATGTCACCGACAACAGGATCGAGAATTACGCCATTGGATCCACCTTGAATCCTGATATATGGGACATTGTGAATAATCCCATGAGCCCAAGCTTGACCGTTACCGTCAACTGAGCTGACTAAAGGTTGAACGTCAACATGACCAATAGCTGAAACTCCACCGCTATTTGTAACGGCAACAACTTTTACTGGAATTGCAGTTCTAAGACCCGACAGAGCAGACCGGACGATAAAGTCCATGCGCCCCACGTCAGAGGCATTATCTGCCGGGACGTGGTTTGTTTGTATTGGCTGATTAGTTGACTGGGACATTGATCGCTGGACTTAATTTTGAGGTTGTAAACCAAGGACCGTCAGGGGTCAACGTACTTAATTCATGGGTCGCATATTGAACTGGAAATTGTCCATTTGCTTTTGGTAAGCCTGAAGTCAGATTGATTGTCCTGCCAATAGCAATAATTGGATTGAATTCAGATCTAACGGTAAATCCAGCTTCCCAATAATAAGGATAGCCAATTAATCCGGTTTCAGGGCTCAATTCGACCACAATATCGTCTCTCGTACCACCATTGGGAAAAATAGTGACAGAGTTGTTTTCAATAACCAAAGGCAAAGACGCAGCTCTTGCAACGGTTTGAATTTGATCTATCAATGATCCTGACAGATATTGATTTTGAATAACGGCATGAGCACCTTTAGGATTGTTAAAAGTCCAATCGGAGCCCAATAAATTAGTCAATGACGCAATAATGTCTTCAGCGTTTTGCGCCCCTTGATAGGTATTTGGAGCAGAGGGAGCTGCTTTGTTGTAATAACCTGCTACGGCAGCACAAACAAAGCTTACCTCGGGCAGGTTTGACAAATCAATAAAGCTAGAAATTAAGGTTCCTGAAAACACTTGGTTAAGAGTACCGCTTTGATTTCCAGCAGAAACTGTTACGGCTTGGTTTTGAACCGCCACCATGTTTGAACCAGTGCTTGAATACTGGTTCATCTGATCCAAAGTCATTCCATAGACTTGCAGTTGAAGCTGTCCAAAAGCGTTATTGCCACCCGGATTAGTAATGACAGCAGAGCAACGTAAACCTTCAAGAACCAAAGGCTCAGAATCTGCGCTTGAAAATGTTAAATTGATCTGACGGACTGCAAAAGTCATGATTGATAAACCAATAAATAGCGAGATCCTAAGCCAGTATAGTAAGGATCACTGGTTCCCTGAGTGTCAAAAAATGCTAATTGACCTATAAAACCATAATACTTTTCTCGAACCAATCCCACTAAATTTAAGCAAAGCACCGAATTTACGCAAGGATTGTTATTGACGGTCATGTCAAAGTAAAGTCCATTGCTTTTTTGAGATAGGCTAATGGCGCAACTTTGACCATTTAATTGAATAGTAAATTTTTGAGCAGCGACTGCAATAATTGGAATAAATTGAGTAGTAGTCATTGTATTGCTGGATTCAAACCAGTCGCTCCTTGTGCATTCGGATTAATTGACCCAAAATTTCCAGTAGGCACTTTGGTAGGAGATAGTTGACCAAGACTTGTGCTACTTGCTCCCGAAGGTGCTGCAGTAGGAACCACTGGTTGCTGAGCAATTCTGATTTCTTGAAACCATAATTGAGCAATGATTAAGGTTGCCCCTTGTCTTGCTTCTCTGCGATAGTCAACGTGAATTAAATTGCAACTTTTATAGGTTCCATTGGGAGTAACTACGCTGCAAAGAGTCAAAGAGCTTAAAAGCTTTTCAATAGCTGCCAAAAACGCTTCTTTGCTCATTTTCCCGTTACCGCTACACGATACTGTCACCCGACAATCAAAAGGCATAGCGACTTTGTTATAGCTTTGGAAGCTGCCTTCCTCAAGCGGGTAAATCGGAATTTTGTATTCTTCTCGATATTCAAAATCAACAAAAGAGTCGGGGCTAAGTAAAGCAGACCCGTTTTCGTCAACAATGCCCCAAGTTGTCCCAAATAAATTTAGGGGGAGAATCTCTCCGACAATCGTTAACGCTGCAGCTACAAATTGAGAATTGTTGCTCCGAGCTAAAGCCGGGACTCCGGGTAATGCTGGGACATTAGGGTAAGGAATATTTGGCATTATCTATTTCCCTGTACGCCTAGATTAATTAATGAGTTATTTTGCAATGCACCACGCAAGCCATTAGCGACTCCATTGGCATCGGTAGCTTGAGTTTGTACGTTGATTGTGTTGATATTGGTTTGCACGTTGGTTCCTGCGCCACCGCCAGCACCTACTGGAGCAGTTGCTTTGGCTCCGACCATGCCTTCATGAGCAGACATTGCTTGCTGCACTGCAGCCAGCTCGCCCATGCTCAAAGGTTTATTTGGATCAATGCCAGTCTTTTTAGCAACGTCAGCAATGTACGCATTCGTATTGGCTGCACCGTTATCGCCAGCAGGAGACCATTTACTAACAATTCCAGCGATAGTATTTGTACCGCCTTTTGCATAAGACATAAGCAAGGAAGCCATAGCGTCCTGACCTGTCTTCATATCAGGGAAAATGGCAAAACGTCCATCGCTGCCAGTTGCGCCATGCTTACGAGCAAAATCACCGTACTCAATATTGCCCGGGTTGTTGTTTCGCATATTGCGAGGAAGACCCGAAGCAGCACCGCCTTTTCCTGAAGCCTTGTCTTGAGCTGCATGAATACGAGCAATTTCCTCGTCTTCGCCCTTGTTTAAGCCTTCGCTATGGAATAGCAATGCAGCAGCTCCAAAAAGCTTAGAAAACGCTGCTGTGAGCCCTTCTCCAACGGATACGCCAACAATCTTCAAAGAAGATAGTGCGCCCTGCAAAGTTAAAGCTGCGCCACCGATCAAAGTTAACTGGGAAAGGAATCCGTCTAACTTTTTATCGGCATTGACAAATCCTTCAAAAAAAGCTGTACCGCCTTGTAGAGTTGCGCTTAAAGCCGGATAAAGCTCATCCATTAAGGCATTTTTTGCCTTGGAAAATGCTTGACTGGTTTCAGCCCATTGCTGCTGTAACTTTTGAGCATTTTTGGTATTTTGCTCAGTTACGCCTGAAAGTTTGTATTGCTCGTCATAAAGCTTATGAACTGCGTCAGCACCTTGGGAAAGGACCATATAGGTCTCTTTGTTCATGCCTAGCTGCTGAGCTAATGTAAGGGTAAGCTGCTCACCGTTTTGTTCTTTGAACTTTTTCAAAGCATCGGCAAGCTTGTAAATATCAACAGTACCTTTATTGATGTCTACTGCAGCCAAAGCACCCAATCGTGCCAATGGGGTAAGAATGGCAGCGTCACCTAGCTTAATCCCGGCAATACCTTGTTGCATTGCCTGAATTGAAGACTGGAATGTCTCAGCGTCACCGCCTACTGTTTTTAAAACACCGCCCCAAGCATCAAGCTCTCGGGCAGACATTTGAAATAATTGAGCATTTCGACCAAGAGCTGCATTGGTCGTTGTCATTTGCTGAGCAAAGTTCGTAAAACCTTTTATGCCGACAAAAGCGACTCCAAGGGAGACTAGGGCATTCCTAGCCTTTTCAAAGCCGTCACCGATGTTTTTGGAGCCTTGCTGGGTATTTTTAGCCGTCTTTTGGGCTTGTTCGTCAAACTTGCGAAGTTCCTCTACGGACTTCTTTTGAGAAGCATCAAACTTGGATGTATCTAATCCAAGCTCAATTAATAAACTGTCTATGACCGTTGCCATTATTTTTGACTCACTATATAAGCATTATGCCGATCAACAGCATGAATCTCAAGGAGTATCCACATATCCTCAACACCATAGACAGTATCAAGTTCATGGAGGGTAGCCAGTCTTGACGAGACTACTGTTGCTATCGTTTGCGGGGTGGCTTGATACTCAACGAGCCGATTGTTGCTTGTGCTTGCGCTTCTGACTCCGAAGTCGACTTGTCTGCGTCTAAAAAAAAATCCATATGCAGATCCCAAATTGCTTTACGCAACATGAGTCGAGTCTTGACTTCCTCTATGTCATCTTCAATCAAAGGACGTTTGACATTAGGAGACGGGACTATCTGAACACACCCCATCATTTCGTCCAAAAGAGGCTTTGCAGCCTCGAATGGAATCTTGAGAAGGTTCATATAGCCCACCGCCATAAGACCCGCCATTCCCTGAGCAGCTAGGTTATCCGGGATCTCAATACCAGCATTGCCGATAGCGAGAATTACCCTGAAAGCCCAGCTCTCAGCTTGTGAGGCAGACATTTCAGTGATAAGGAATTGCTTGCCCTTATCACGTCCTGCGTCCGCTACGAATGTCGACTCTTTTCGTGCCATGTTTTATATCGCTGCCATGTTAGATTTGACCGCCAATAATGCGCTGCCAAGTAATCTCGTAAACGAGTGGTTGCAATGTCTTTTTAACTGCAGGGAACGGAGTCGCTGAAGTCAAATAGCCGTTTTGCAAAGTATATACCATACTTGTTGAAGGCAGGGTAATAGATCCACTTGCAGAGAAAACATCAACTGCAGCATCTTGTGCATTGCGCCATGCGTCAAATAAGAAAACGCTTGGGCTATCAGCTTGAAGGTGAATAGTCATCTTGTAAGGGACGAATACTTTACCTGCGCTGAGCTTGCCATCCACGCCCATCAAGATTTCAGATTGTTGTACGGCTTCGCCTTCAAAAGCGTCATCCACTGCATAGCCTTGGATAACTTGAGGGACTGGGAAGTAGTTATTGATCGCTAATGAAAGGACCGAATTTGCTGAGGTTATTGTTGACATAATTTATCCTTATTGAATTGCAATAGAAGCCATAACGATTTGCTGAACCGCTTCACCATCTTGGTAATACAAGGTGATCGGAGGAGACTGACGAGCAGCACGAGTCTGAGCAGTAGCTGGCAGAATCTGCAAGTAGAAACCTTGTGAAGCAATAGTAGGAGCAGCGTTAAATCCTAAAGCATACTGAATTTCAGCAGCTTGAGCAGCAGAAACGTTGATACCAGCACGAATTGCGCCAAAGTTCAAAGCTGCATTGATTGGATCAAGAGCAGCAGAGTAAATCAAGCCATTACCTTGTGAGTTATAAGGAACTGCGCCAACAGAAGTCAACAAGTTAACCATAGCCAACTGGAGGTTAGCATTGAGCCAAATTTGGTTCAAATAGGTATCAGCCCATAACCACTTACCTGAAACAGAGCCGGGGAAGAACCAGTTAGCATTGTTTGCTGGATTGTTTGAACCCCAAGCACCGTAAGCGTTGTATCCATTAGCAAGAACCGCAGCGTACTGAGTCGCATTAGTTACTGAAGGAACGAGACCTGATTGTGATTTGAAGTCAAGAGTTGCACGTCCATTGAGACGGTTAAAGTTCAAAGAAGCTGCAAATCCGCAAGCGAAAGCTGCATGAGTGTAATCACCAAAAATAGGCATTGATCCGATTAATTGGTTTTGTTGCAGGTAATCACCGAATGTAGTGGTGCTAGAAGCGATCAAAACGTTAGGATCGGAGTCTTGGCAAACATATAACCAACGTGGAGAAACGGAATTGCTCCATTGTGCAAAGGCTTCTTTTTCAGATAGTTGAGCCTCCCAAGCGGTCATGAATGTTGCCCAGTTTTGATTCTGAGTCAAAATTCCAGCCATAAATGAAGCAGGAGTAGCAGCGTCAGCACCTTGAGACAAAATTGCGCCAGTTGCTTGAGTCAGCATCAATGCAGTTGCCAAAGTGCCAGTAGCAGCGTAGCTCATTGTTTGAGTTGCGCCTGTAGTAGTCGTAGTAAATACAAAAGACGAACTTTGTGAGCTGTAAGATACAGTAAAGCCCGGTGTTGTAAATGCAGTTTGAATAATAGAAGCAGCAGCACTAAAGCTAGTTGCGCTAGACAAATTGATTGTGCCGGAAGTTTTAACCACACCAGCAACGGTAATCGACAAAGTACCAGTCAAAGCTTGCAGTTGACCTAAAGTCATGTTTGCCAAAGAACCGCCAGTTAGCCATCCAGCAATAGCTGTCTCAGGATAACGAGTCATCAACAAAGTACCGGGAAGCTGAGTGCCTCCGTCATATCCATTGAAATAGATATTTGCAATCGCAGCTTCAGTTGAGTTAGCACCAAAGTAGCTTTGAACGCCAGCAGCGTTTGCGAATGTTAGGATTGAACCGTAAGGAGCAGCAGCATTTTGAGTAAGCACGAGACCGTTTAGGTCAACTGCTACACCATTAGCCGATAAAACTGACGGTACGACTTGGACTACTTGCGAAAAAGGAATGGTACTCATAAATTCTCCTAGGGGTTAAATGTCTGATCGATTGGAGCAAGTTCAATATCTACTGCAATCATGGATTGCTGTGTCGTTGAAAGGATTGGGTTGTATTGTAAACTCGCTACCAATTTCCAGCGTTGCTCATATTGGGCTTCCCCATCAATAAGCGGAATTTGGACTGGATCGTCCGCATACAACGGCTGAATATTTGGCGGGAAAATCTCCGTTGCATACTCATCTCGAAACAATGCCATAGTTTGCATAGCCCAAGTCTGTGAATTTGGACCATAAAAATCTAGCTGCATTGAATATTGGGTTGGGGTAAGGATAAACTTTCCCTGTGAAAGCGAATCATAACTATCAACGTTAAATGATAGACGATTCATTCCCGTATTGTTCATGGTCACAAAGCCAGTTTTAGGCATTGGGACTCTATTATCTTGAGCTTGAACCACTTCAGTACCCGCAGGTAAAAAAGAGTTAAAAAAGACCACTAACGCTCGAAATACGTCTTGGTCATTAATATCTAAAATTGCTGACATGATTAATCGTCCTGAAGGGTAACAATTACATGAGACCAATCGGACCATGTTTCCATGACTTGAGTAATAAGCCAGTTACGATTGCAGCCACCCGGCACTTCAGGGAAAACCAAAATATCGCCTCCGAGCTGATCTGCCCTGATTACGCCAGCAGCATTGCCATACATATAAACGGACCGCATTACACCCGTAATATTAAGCCCGTCAATATGCTTTAAATCGGTTGCACTTAAAGCTTGTACCTGAGCATCAACTGTCAAAGTTATGGTCTTAGGGGTGCGTTTCCCTGCGTCATCGGTCACATAACCGTTTGACTGTATCCAGTTGATTTGTTGGTTTTTGTTTGTGATCTGAATATTCTTGTTGGCAAGAGCTCTAACATTAAACATTACGAGCCTTTCCCAGTAAATTCTGACCCAGTTTTATTGACCGCATTTTGAACCGATGCAAGCATAAGCCCAGTATCAATCAATGGCTTGGATGAACCTTTTCTCCTGATTGTTGCTGGCGCATTAGGAGGTGAATAAATAGTTGAAATCTTTGTTTGAATATCCGCAGCAGCTTGAATTCCCACCAAATCCAAAACGTCAAAAGCAGTCATTTTCCCAAGAACTACCTTGGGAATGCTTTTTTCAATAGTTTTGGTCCAAGTGTCTTTTTTTTCTTTGACAGTTGGTTGAATAAAAGGACGAGCAGGAATTCCAACTGCCGGAGCTCCAAATTCTTGTATTGCTGCTACATAAGCAACGGAAGTGCCGTCTTCGTAGTTGATCCCCGAAGGGAATCCAATTTGGGCTACCATGCCCTCGAATTCTTCAGGAACACGCTCTAGCGCAATCTTGATCTTGTCGAGGTTGAGTTGTTTCATCCAAATAACCCGCCAGCCCTACGAAATCCTTGATTTTCAGGACTGCCACCAATGTATAAACCTACGTTAGCGACCACTCTCAATAGAGCCCTTAACTGGTTGCCGTAAGGAGTAGTTGCCAGCCACCAGCCGAAAGCAGTTTTAGCTGGAGGAGGCACTAAAGAAACGTTGACAGATCCTTCTGCAGAGCCTTGAACGACAACAACGGGAACCCCGCTATTGATAAGACTAAAAGACGCTGCCAAGTGAGCAGCCATCAAATCGATTGCTAACTGAAGCTGCTTGGACTTGAAATTCCAAGGGTAGTTATTGTCGATGTTGATATAGGCTGTACCCATAGTCCACCAACTTTCGAGCTGGGCAGGTGGAAACAGTGTCGTATTCTCAAATTGAGGAAACTGGTTCCGAAACGCCTCATCGTCATAGGTTGGTGTAATGGATGTCATTTTTAGTTATTTCCGACTTTTGGTGCGTCTTCTTTTTGATAATCTGCGTCAGTTAAAGGAGCAGATTCATCTTTTAGGTTCATGTCCGCAGCCACTTTTTCAGCCTCTACTTTTTTGGCTTTTACGGTTACAAAACCCTCTTTTTCATGAGCCTTGAAGGAAGGATTCTTTTGAAGCTCCTCAAGGTCATAATCAGTAACTTCTGTTGATACGCCCAAAGGGGTAATCAATCGGTCATTTGCTACGCCTGTCCCACCCTTGATGAGAACAGAATGTCCCTTAATAGGAACGTCAGCACCGCCAGCAATCCAATTTGTATAGTTTTGGTCATTAGCTAGTGTTGAAAACACATAATTTTTAGCCATTTTCGTTATCCTTTTTGATGTTTAGAAAGACGGGATTTCTCCCGTCCATCCTATCTTACATCAGCTAGATTGGGCAGTCCATAAGACCGCCCTATCTATTAAATGCCTGAGTAACGAACAACAGCGTAAGGACGCTTCAACAATACGCCAGCAGTTGCGTTGGCATAGTCTTCTTCGTAAGCCTTAGCCATTTTTTCCACGCCTAGAGCTTGGAATTTAGCTGGGACTACTTGAACCCATGTACGGCTGTCATCGCTTGCGCCATCTTCAACGTGCTCAGCATAGAGGTAGAACACGTTTGCGCCACCGTTAGCCAAGTTCAACTGAGGAGCTGAAATTACACGCAGTTTTGGATAGGTTTTGTTTAACCAGTCACGAACTGAGATACCAAAGTCAGAAGTAACTGACAAATATTGGTATGAATTGGTTGGCAATGCCAAGGTCAATTCTGCATCTTCAGGGTTGATTGTGTCTTGAGACTGAGTTTGCAACTGAGCTGCAGCAACACGAATGTCAGCAACGATTTGCAAGAAAGTCTTTGTAGACCACAATGTTGAGCCACCTGTACCAGTCGCAGCAACAGTAACGTATGCTGGCAAGCCCGGATCATTCAAGAAACCGTAAGTCAAGTTGCTACCGTTGTTGAAGCCGTAGAAACCAACTAAGTTCCGTTGAATTTCAAGAGCCAATGCTGCAGACGCACGTTTTTCAGCAGAAGTGCTGATACGGATACGAGCTGCACGAGCTTCTTCCAACATACCTACTTTGATGCCCTTTTCAAAACGGACAACAGTTCTACGAACGAAGTTGGTATTCCAAGAAGCCAAAGGCACGTTTGTGTAATCACCGTAAGGAACGGCATTACCGATTGGTTCCAAGAGACCTTGAACGATCTCTTGATCTTCCCAAGAGCCAGTTGTAGTAATACCTACGAGCTCGTCAATCTTACGAGCTGCAGTGATTACTTTAACGAAGCCGGGGAGCCAGTTTTGCAGGAACTGAACTGGAGTCGTAATAGAAGGAGCAGTAACGTCCGCTTGGGTATCCATAGCGTAGTTAGCCATTGCCTTGATATTTTGAGCACCAAAGTTAATGCCGAGGTCTCCGAGTGCAGCGTAATCGGATACGTCATCGGCTGACATTACCACCGCACCAACTTGGCGAGGTGAAAGTGAGCTGCGTTCGATAGATTTGTTCATATATCAGTCCTTATTAATCAGTGATACGGATAGCTGCTAAGCCAGTACCGCTAGTTGGGTAATTCCATACAACGCAGTTAGGAATCA
>TBL_comb47_HYPODRAFT_10003674_pt1 | contig 18031 bp, 10 predicted proteins | sample TroBogypolimnion_40_FD_10682 | JGI IMG/M metagenome (IMG submission 10682)
ATCTCTTTATTCCATTACTACAAAATGATGATCAATTATTGTTTACCGACTTAAGAATTTTTGATCGTAGCGGTAGCTCTTTTGAAGGTAATGTTCACCTTGGTTATAGAAAACTATATTCTGATACCAACCAAATGTTTGGTGTTTATGGAGCATTCGATCGAAAAAAAAGCGATGAACAAAACATCTTTAATCAATTGACCCTCGGATTTGAATATTGGCGGAATAAGTTTTTTATAGGAGGAAATATATACCAACCGATAGGGAAACGCATACGGCCTACGAAAGATATAACGAGTCATATAGAAGAGACTGATGATAAAAACATCACAACATTCCAAGTAACAGATAGGTACTATGAACAAACTCTTCCAGGTATAGATGCAGAATTAGGCTATGCAATTACAGATAATCTAACTAGTTACGTAGGTGGTTATTATTTTGCAGCCAAAGATTCTAATACCATTATTGGTCCTAAAATTCGCTTAGTTTATGATTATAGGCAACCCGTAGGACGTATCTTGGGTGTTTTAGACGGGGTTAGTATAGAAGCAGGGTTTCAACATGATAAACCAAGGGGCAATACAGCCTATATTGGAGTTAAGCTTAAAGTAGGGCTAACCAATTTTAAAAAGAACAGCAATCTCTTTGGCTTTGCACGTCATATGGTAGAGTCTGTTCGCCGCGATGTAGATATTGTGATGGCAGAGAAGAAAACCCCAGAAAGAATAGAGAAAATATTTAAAGGCATAAGACCAATAATCCCCGAATCGATAATCCTCCGATTAATCCCCCGACCGATAATACCAGACAAAAAAAGTAGTGGTGAAGGTAATAGTAATAGTGGCCAAAGTCCACCCAATTCCCCTCCGGCGGGTGACAACACTAGCAGTGATGGTGCAGGTGATAGTGGCGGTGAGAGCTCATCCGATAAGGATGACGAAGCTGGCAGTAGTGGTGCAGGTAATAGTGAGAGTTCATCTACTGATCATAAGAAGCAAGAGCAGCAGCAACAGCAACAACCAGAGCCAGAGCCAGCGGCAGCACCACCAGCTCCATCACATACTCCACCTCTGCTTTCCCCACAGATTGGTGAAATAAATCAAGCTGGTGCTGGTGTTAGTGATAATATCCATCTCGCTCTATTACCTTCTGCTACACAAGCGGAAGCTGCACACCAAGTAGGGAACATCGAGGAAAATAATCAAAATGTTGATGTTAGTAAAGATACTAAGAGTATAAAACCAAAATTAGATCAAACATCAGCATCTGCAGAGTCAATACCAAAATCATTACCAGAATCTCAACTAGAGTCATCAACTTCGATAGTTTACTCAGAAACTAAAGAACAACAGTTAGTATCATGGCTGATTGCAAATGAGATCTTAAATCAACACCTACGGCAATTGATGATACTCAATAACGATCATAGAGATAATTCCAAGGCCATTCCAACTCCATGGAAAACCCCATTAGTAGATGCTCAGTTAAAAAATAGTAATAAAGATCCAACCGCCATTATAAATCGACCCTCGTACGATCAGTTTCAAGATAAAAGTAAGCAATTGTCTATAGCCGCTGGGAACGATATACTCTCCAGCGGCGTAACATATGTAACTGATTTGTATTACAACATATCAGAAGGTAGCGGCATACAGAGATTACAAGTATCGTTTGATGATGATCGATTGCTACTACAGACTAACGCACAAAAGCGGCTCGTTCTCGGCGACTATCGCTGGTACTTAGACCCAGCGTTCTTTAGATGTCTCATCGGTTGTTATTTGATGTCACAGAATAACGTACAATTGCTAGATCCCGTCAGTATTGACTCGCAAAAGCGGTGCTATTACTGGCTTGACTCGGCGTCACGCTTATTTATATGTTGTTATTTGTGTCTACCACAAAATAGTCTTGTGCCATATATAAATGATCAGATAAGAGTTGATCAAAATATGGGAGAATCAGAGAATAGTTGGTATATATGGTGGTTTGATCATTCGGAGATTCATAAACCACTTTCTTGGATAGCGGATAAGGCTGCAAAAGATTCTTTTGAAAAGGTATTTGGTAAAGGGGCATGGCTTGAATGGTCTGGGGCTCTTAGTGGTAAGTTTTTAAGAACTACAATTGGCGGCAAAACAGAATCTTCAAAGTATTTGAAAGAAACTATATATATTTCATTGCGTACTTTATTGAAATATTCAGGGAAGCGTTTTTTGGGTGTCGTGGGTTATGGAGTAATAATAAATTTGGATGTAAGAACATTAGTGACTATAGCTCCAATGCCCGGTATTTTAGATAAGGAAGCACTAAAATATATAGTTTCACAGTTTGGTATTATGAATAAAAAAACACTGCAGACGATGTCCTTCATGTGGGGAGCAGCAGTTATTGCAAAATCCATTAGTGAGATAAGTGCGTTATATTTTAGTGAAGACAAAGATGAGCTGGTGCCCGCAATTGTGCGTACTGCTGTACATTCTTTAATATATATACCTTGTTCTGTTTTGACTAGTTTTGTGGGTGATTGGGTTTGCTTTATATCTGCCGAGGTTATTGCAGAGCGAGCTAAAGGTATGACTAAAAAGGGTGTGTCTAACTTTTATCAGCCTTTTATTCTAACGTCTGAAATAGTATTTTTTGCATTTGGTGGCGTTCAGATGAAGTTGGCTGTTGTAGCTTTAGAAACGTTACCTAGTTTATGTAATTTTATGCTTCCACAGACTTGTGCACGTATAGCGAATATTACTAATAACCGGTTAACCGAACCCGCGAAGAAAATCTGGAATGGATTTGTGAATTTACCGTGTGTATCAGTAGTTACGAATACTACTCAAGAAGCTTATAATGGATTTGTAAATTTATCGTATGTGTTAGCATCAGAAGTTAAGAATACTACTCAAGAAGCTTGGAATGGATTTGTGAGTTTACCGTGTGTATCAGCAGTTACGAATACTACTCAAGAAGCTTGGAATGGATTTGTGAGTTTACCGTGTGTATTAGCAGTTACGAATACTACTCAAGAAGCTTATAATGGATTTGTAAATTTATCGTATGTGTCAGCATCAGCGGTTAAGAATGCTACTCAAAAAGCCTGGAAGGGATTTGTAAATTTACCGTGTGTATCAGCAATTACGAATGCTACTCAAGAAGCCTGGAAGGGATTTGTAAGTGTATTAGCATCAGCAGCTACGGATGTTGCTCAAGGGATCCTGGGGTGGTTAAAATATTTGGATGATTTGTTTGTGTGGTTGCTGCCCGGGTAAAGCATTCTCCGTTGGTTATCTTACATTGCTTTGTCATGCAAGAACCGCGCTTAAGTGATTCCTAGTTACCTATGATTGTCAATTCTTTGAATTTTTTTAATATAGGAACCCTTGTTGTAGTTATATTTTTATAAAACTGCTCGAGTTTGTTATTTGGAACTACTATGTAATATGGTTGCTGTTTTGTTTCGTGCAAAAATTCATTTTTGGTTAAAAACCATTGTTTAAATTGTGGTAAGTGGGAACCATAATACAAATCGCTGCTTTGGTTGTCGATAATTTTAAAACAAGTATTGGTGTAGAAGGCAAGCGCTGAGATACTTTCAAAATCTTGATAAATATAGATAGGGTTAATTTTTTTATTTTCCGTAAGGTAAATTCCAGGTTTGGCCGCAGAAATATCTTCGTTGATCAATTTTAAAACTGAAGTTGCGGTAATCGCGATAGGAATGATTAAACTAGCNAGTAAAGCGGCAGCTGTTTGTGGTCGGTGGATAAAGATTAAAGCGGTTATTCCTGCTAGTAAGCTATAGATAATGGTTCCCATGATTAATTTTTGACATGCGATAATTGCCGGAAAACCTGGTAAAAATGCTGCAAAACCAATTACCAGACCTGCGGCCAATGCAAATAGAATTAATGCTACCAAAATATTAAAAAGCTTTAGGTGTTTATTTTCAAACCATGCATTTAGGTTAATGCTGAGAATAAGAGCAAGCGCTGGCATGCTGATAATCATGTAATAATTGGCTTTGGCGCTTGAAAGTGAAAAAAATACCAGAGGCAACAGGAGCCAACACCAGCTAAAACGCAGCAATTTTTTTTCAAGAATGCTTAAATTTTTAGCTTGCAAAAAAATTACTGGGACAAAAAAAGACCACGGAAATAAATAAATTAAAATACGTGGTAAGTAATAATAAAATGATCCTTGATAATAATCGTGTGGTTCGCGCAGGTTTAGAAAGCGTAAAAAATGCTCGCCAATAATATAATTCCAGAAAAATCCCTTGTGTTGCAAAGTCGCTGCAATGTGCCATGGTAAAACCACTGCCAAAAATAAAATAATTCCTGGCCAATCGATTGCTAGGCGCAAGTGCTTCCAAAAACTTTTTTCTAAAAGTAAAAATACGCCAAAGCTGCCACAGATTAATATTATTGCTATGAGCCCTTTACATAAAATTGCCAAGCCAAGGAGTATATATGCAATTCTTAATGCAGCTGCTTTTTGGCTTTCATACCAATAAAATAAACATAGTAGAGTGCTAGCAATTAAAAATGAAAGCAGCATATCAAAATAAACCATGCGGGCGATGATACTAACGCCAATGCTCGAAGCGAAAATTAATGTTGCCATAATGCCGACTTTTGACAGTTTAATCTTGTGGGTAAAGTAAAGCATGGCAAAGCACAATAAAGTAGCGCTAGTTGCGGTAACAAAGCGTGCGGCAAAAGCGGTAAATCCGAAGATAGAGAAACTAGAAGCTAGTAGCCAATATAATAACGGTGGTTTTTCAATATAAGGAACGCAATTTAAATAGGGAATGATAAAAGATTTAGTTAGCAGCATGTGTTTTGCAATGCTAGCATAAAGACCATCGTTATTATTGAGCAGAGTGTAGTCACCAATGGCAAAATAAAAACTAAAAAATATGAGCGTTGCTAATATTGGGTACCAGATTTGATATTGACGAGTAGTGAGCATAGATATCTTTATAGTGAATTTAAGAAGTTTTTTACGTCGATTGTCGCCATGCAACCTGAGCCGGCTGCCACCACAGCTTGCTGATAGTTTTTGTCGGTCACATCGCCAGCAGCAAAAACTCCGGGAATACTAGTTGCCGTTGCCGCGCCATAAGTGGAACCAGTTTTAATATATTCTTGATCCATTTCAAGTTGGTTTCTAAAGATTTCGGTATTAGGTTTATGACCAATAGCTATAAACACTCCGGCAACTTCTATGTCTTGAGTTAAATTGGTAGTGACATTTTTGGTTCTTATGCCAGTTACCCCATGTTCATCACCTAATATTTCATCGATGATTTGGTTTAATTCGAATTTAATATTGGGAGTTTTTTTAAGTAGTTCAACCAGTATTGGTTCAATTCGCAAACCCTCACGCCTATGAATAATAGTTACTTCAGAAGCGAGTTTTGCCAGATACATGGCTTCTTCTGCTGCAGTATTACCGCCACCGACAACGGCAACTTTTTTATTTTTATAAAAAAAACCATCACATGCGGCACAACCAGAAACTCCTCGTCCCATATATTTTTGTTCTGATGGAATGCCTAAATATTTTGCTGAGGCTCCGGTAGCGATGATTAAAGCATCACAAGTATATTCAGCGTTATCGCCTTTTAGAAAAAAAGGGCGCTTGGATAAATTAGTTTGTGATATATTATCTAGAATTATTTTTGTATCGAAACGCTGTGCTTGCTTTAGCATTTTTTCCATAAGAGTAATGCCAGATATTCCTGTATCTTCTCCCGGCCAGTTCTCAATGTCAGTAGTTTTTGTAAGTTGTCCACCTTGTTCTAATCCGGTAATTATTGCAGGTTCTAGGTTTGCGCGTGCAGCATAAATTGCAGCCGTGCAACCCGCAGGTCCAGAACCAAGAATAATAATGCGATGATGTGTCATGATTTTTTGACTCCAATTTGATAAAGTAGGTTAGATTGATTATAGGTAAAAATGGTTATGAAGTAAAAAAACTTGGGTCGCTAATGTTTTATCTAATAATTTAGATTATTTCTTTAGAATAAGATAGAATATTTGTCATTATAATCAGGTTATTACGAGAATGAGAATCACTTGCATTATTAGACTTCTTTCAAAACCTTCGTCTTTTGACATACTGCTGCGTTGCGCGCTTACTCGCAATGCTCATTTACGCACAAGTAAACTCCGCTTGCTCGTTTCGCGTGCGCCTTGCATTATGTCAAAATACTAGGTTTTGAAAGAAGTCTATTAGCGAATTTTTTTGAGGAAAAAAATTGCTTCAAGCAAACTATAAAAAATCAGAGGCACAAAATAATCACAAATTTGCTCGATTGCTGCGCGAAGGGATTTTAATCGTTACTATCGGCATTGCTTTGTTTTTATTTTTAGCACTAGTTTCATATCATGCTACTGACCCTGGCTGGTCACGTACCGGAGTAAGTGCGACCGTGGCAAATATTGGCGGTTATGTTGGTGCGTGGTTTGCTGATGTTTTACTCTGTGCGTTTGGTTATATTGCCTACATTTTTCCATTCATGTTGGTTTATGCAGCTTGGTTACCTTTCTTGCAGGTTATTAGAGATGAAGTTAGCCAAACGCTTTTTATATTGCATAGTTTTGGTTTTTTTATAGTACTGCTTACCGGAAGTAGTTTGGCGAGCATCCATTTAAATGCTGGGAATCTACCTTTTGGATCTGGTGGAGTTTGCGGTGATTTATTTCAAAGTGGAATGGTGAATATTTTTAATCCCATTGGTGCTGATTTGATTTTATTTGCTTTGTTTCTTGCCGGTATTACGCTTTTTAGCGGTTTATCTTGGTTACGTGTAGTTGATACTATTGGTAGAGGCTCTTTGAATTTAGCCGATTTTATTGGTGATCAGGTTTTACAAATTACTCGGGTTGAATCAGGCAAACCTAAGGTTACTAAATATGAACCAAAAATCGACGCATCAATTGATGAATCCATAGAAGAAATAGAACCGCAAATTAAAAAGCCAGTTATTTTATCTGCTCCTTTGATCAAATCCAGTGTACGTGCTGAGCGTGAGCGCCAAACAACTCTGTTTGATCCAAGTTTAGCTGGGTCGTTGCCGCCATTATCTTTGCTCGATCAGCCAGAAAAAGCCGCAGGTACTAGTTATACAACGAATGAACTTGAAGAAATGTCGCGCAATGTTGAGTTGCGATTGCGTGATTTTGGTATTGAGGCACAAGTTGTTGCCGTTCATCCTGGACCAGTAGTAACAAGATTTGAGTTGCAACTTGCTGCTGGAACTAAGGCTAGTCGCATTACAAGCTTGGCAAAAGACTTGGCTCGCTCGTTATCAGTTATTAGTGTGCGTGTGGTTGAAATAATTCCCGGTAAATCAGTGATTGGTTTGGAACTGCCAAATGCTAATCGTGAGGTGGTTAGATTGCGCGAAATTTTATCGTCGCAGGCTTACGAACATACGCGTGCACCCCTAGCGCTTGCACTTGGCAAGGATATTGCTGGTCATCCGGTAATTGTTGATTTGGCTAAAATGCCGCATTTATTAGTTGCTGGAACTACTGGTTCAGGTAAATCTGTCTGTTTAAATGCTCTGCTTTTGAGTTTTTTATATAAGTATACCCCCAAAGAAGTACGCATGATTTTAATTGATCCCAAAATGCTTGAGCTTTCAGTATATGCCGATATTCCACATTTGCTGACGCCAGTTGTTACTGATATGAAAGAGGCAGCTAACGCGTTGCGTTGGTGTGTAGCTGAAATGGAGCGACGTTATAAATTAATGGTTACTTTAGGCGTGCGTAATATTTCTGGTTATAACCATAGAATTCAAGAGGCAAAGAATAAAGGAGCTCCACTGTTTGATCCTTTCTGGCAGGATGATGGTCTTGGTGGCGAACCAGAAAAATTGCAGGAATTACCTTACATTGTTGTAATTGCCGATGAGTACGCCGATATGATTATGGTGGTCGGCAAAAAAGTTGAAGAGTTGATCGCACGTATTGCCCAAAAAGCGCGTGCTGCCGGAATTCATTTAATTTTAGCAACACAGCGACCTTCAGTTGATGTGATTACTGGTTTAATTAAAGCCAATATTCCGACGCGCATTGCCTTTCAGGTTTCATCCAAAATTGATTCACGTACGATTTTAGATCAATCAGGCGCAGAGCAGTTGCTTGGTTTTGGCGATATGCTTTATTTGGCGCCTGGTACTGGAATTCCAGTGCGTATTCATGGTTCTTTTGTTGTCGATGAAGAAGTGCATCGGGTGGTTAAAGATATCAAGCGGCGTGGGCAGCCAGAATATCTTGAGGAGATTCTTGATGGTAGTGTGGGACCAGTTGCTGGGATTGACCCTGAAAATAGCGCTGAATTTACTGATGCCGAACAAGATCCACTTTATGATCAAGCCGTACGCATTGTTACCGAATCGCGCCGCGCTTCAATTTCTAATGTGCAGCGGCGTTTAAAAATAGGGTATAATCGTGCGGCAAGAATTGTTGAAGCGATGGAAGCGGCAGGTATTGTTGGACCAATGGAAACCAATGGCAATCGAGATGTTATTGCTCCACCACCAGCGGAATAATTCTATATTATTGAGGAGTGCTATCGTGAATTTTAAATTTATATTTTTTATTCTTTTCTGTGCAAGTACTGCGGTCATTGCTGCCTCTGCCCAAACCGCTGACGATGAATTGGTTCAACTATTGAATAATATTCATACGATGCAAGCAACTTTTAAACAATTTATCGTGGATGATGAAGGTATGCAGATAGGGCAAGAAACCACAGGTTCTATGGCGCTTGAACGTCCGGGTAAATTTCGCTGGGAAGTGCTGCGGCCGAATAAACAACTAATTATTGTAAACGGAAGTAAACTCGTGCTTTACGACGCTGATTTGGAGCAAGTTACCAAACGCAAGATGGACTACAAAAAATCTGGAAACCCGGCAACGCTATTGAGTGGTGGCGCCGAAACGCTAAAACAAATGTTTAAAATTATTAAACTGAAAAAATCAGGCAATGATATTTGGTTTGAGTTGAAACCCAAAAAGAAAAACAATTCTGCTCAAGCTAGTGATTATCAATGGATTAAAATGCGTTTTGTTGTGGGGCGATTAAGTGCCATGTATGTTTTTGATAATCTTGGTCAGCAAAGTGAAATTCATTTTGCTAATGTTGTTTTGAATTCTAAGATTTCGCAAAATAAGTTTGTGTTTGTTGTTCCGCCAAAGGTAGATGTGTTAGATGAGGAGGGATAGTCAAGTTTATTTACCCTGTAAAAAAGCATAATTCTTGCTAAAAATGGAGGCAAAAATAGCATAAATTTGAATATATATTGGTAGCCGCAGGCTTTAGCCTGCGTTCCATGAATCGGTAGATGTTATAGCAACGCAGGCTAAAGCCTGCGGCTACCGGATTTTAGCGTGTTTGCATAGGTTTAGCGAATATTTACTTAAAATCGCTGAATAGTTATGTGTTTTATTTAAGGAGAGAGAAATGAATGGAAAAGAATTAGTTGGTATTATCGTTGGCGGGGGACCTGCTCCCGGTATTAATGGCATAATAAGCGCTGCGACAATCGAAGCTATAAACGAAGGTAAAAAAGTGGTGGGAATTATAGGCGGATTTAAAGGTCTGTTCGATGGTCAGCAAAATGTTTTACCTCTTACGATCAGTGATGTTTCAAGAATTCATGCTAAAGGCGGCTCTATTCTTCGTACTTCACGGGATACTCCTGCGAATGCTCAGGCAAAATTTAATACACTCATGGCCTCTCTAAAAAGTATTGGTATAAAGTATCTCATTACCATTGGTGGCGACGGTACTTTGCATATGGCCAACTGGATCGAAAAAGAGGCGCATGGCGAAATCAGAGTTGTCCATACACCAAAGACTATAGATAACGATATACCTCTGCCTGGTGGATTCTCAACATTTGGCTATCAGACGGCGCGCCATGTAGGTGTTTATATCGTCAACAACATTATAGAGGATGCGCGTACGGCCGGGCGCTGGTATTTTATTACAGCTATGGGACGCCATACCGGTCATCTCGCACTTGGTATAGGAGAGGCTGCAGGAGCTACGATATCTCTCATGCCAGAAGAATTTGGCGACAGTAAGCTCTCTTTTAAAAAAGTTGCAGATATTCTTACGGGTTCAATCATCAAACGTATCTCCATGGGTAGAGATTATGGTGTGGCGATACTGGCCGAAGGTATTTCGGAGAGGTTTGATCTGGAAGAACTTAGTCAATATGAATATATAGAGAAAAACGAAAAAGGTGATTTAAAACTTTCAGAGATTCAGCTTGGTAAATTGCTCAAAAGTCACGTTAATAAAACACTGCAATCGATGGGCATTAATATCAGTATCGTTGATAAGAACATTGGTTATGAACTGCGTGCGGCAGATCCCATTCCTTTTGATGTGGAATATGTAAGAAGCCTCGGTTATGGAGCGGTGCGCTTTCTCCTGAGGGGTGGTTCAGGATCAATGATTGTTTGGTATGAAGGAAACATCAAAACAGTACCATTCGCCGATATGGTTGATAATGCAACCGGAAAGATGAAAATTAGAATCGTAGACGTTAACAGCGAGCCTTATGAAGTAGCCAGAAAATATATGATTAGGCTTGAAAAGGAAGATTTTGCTGGCGCACGTTTGGAAAAAATCGCAAGCATTGCCAAGATGAAACCGGAAGATTTTAAAGGGAAATTTGAGTACGTGTTATAAAATTTATTCACCGCGGCTTGCCGCGGGAACAAAGCGATGGGGGATTCCCAAGGGGGAGAGGCGCAGCTCTCCCCCTTGGGCGAGCGCGGGGATTTATTCCCCGTGCGAAGTCAAACAGTTAAATTTATTATAAAACAAACTTAAAATTTTGTGCGGCGATTAGGTCTTTTTCGTCGTTTACTTCTACCGTTTTTTCTTCGGTTATACAAACTTTGATGCGGTAGCCGTGTTCTAGAGCGCGTAGTTGTTCCAGGGATTCTGCTTTTTCCAATGGGGTTTGGGGAAGATTTCTATAGAGCAATAAAAAATCGCGGCGAAACGCATAAAGACCAATATGATGATAAGTTGGTGCTGTATTTTTACTTGGATCAGTAAAGTATGGAATTGGTGAGCGAGAAAAGTAAAGGGCATCGCCGTTTAATGCAGTAATTACTTTGACATAACGATAATCTGCATATTCTTTTTCTATATCTAGTTTATAAGCCAAAGTAGACATTTTAAGTTTTGTATCTGCTGCAAATGGCGCAACTAATTGCTCTAACATTTTTGGTTTAATGAATGGTTCATCTCCTTGCAAGTTAATAACTATGTCCATGTCATTATATTTTTCGGCAACAGTTGCCACTCGATCAGATCCGGTTTTAAAATCTGCACTCGTCATTTCTACGCTGCCGCCGCAATTTCTAATTATAGAAGCAATTTCTTCGCTATCAGTTGCAACGACAACTTTGTTTATAATCGAGCAACGGCTCGCGTTTTCATAAACCCATTGTACCATTGGTTTACCTTGAATCGGCAGAACTGCTTTTCGCGGCAGTCTGGTTGATTGAATTCTGCTTGGTATTACGCATAAGATTTTCATTGTTGGTTCCCTTATAGTCTTGAATCAATATATTCAGTTTATTTAAATAATAGAGCTGTTACAACTAGTATTTACAAAATATTTTTTAAAAAAACACGGTGATATACAATTTTTTTATTGCATATAATTGTGTCCATGCATATTTGGATCATCACATTTTTTTTAGGTATCTGTACATTAGCATTTTGTAAAGAGTTGCCGAGTTTATATTGGTTATTTATATTGTCTGCAATATTTTTTATCTGGATGTTTGTAGCGCAAAAAATTAAAAAATTCACAATTCATGCTCTAATTTTTGCAATTGGATTTTGCTTTGCTCTGATTTATACCCATTGGATTACTGCGTGGAGTTTGTCTTCCGAGCTTGAGGGTAAAAAATTATTGATAACGGGCTATGTTGCTTCACTGCCAATTATCAAACCTCATCATATTTGCTTTGAATTTAAAACCGATAGCGTTGCTAACATAAAAACAGCGACTAAATTAAAGCTTAGTTGGTATGGTCAATATCCGGAAAAACTACATGCGGGAGATAAGTGGCAATTATTAGTGCGGCTAAAGCGACCTCATGGCACCCTAAATCCTGGTGGATTTGATTTAGAAAAACATTTATTAGTGCATCATATTCGTGCTACTGGTTATGTGATTGCTGATGATTTTAATAAAATTCTTAGTTCCCATTGGTACCACTATCCGCTGACGCAACTGCGCCAATATTTGCTAGTTAAAATGCGAGCTGCTTTGTACTTTGATGAACTTACGCCAATAATTATAGCTTTGGTAACTGGATCGGAAAATGAAATTACACAAACTCAGTGGGATGTTATGCGTAATACTGGCACGAGTTATCTTGTAGCTATTTCTGGATTACACATTGGTTTGGTTGCGGGTATTATTTTGGTATTGGTGCAATTTTTGTGGCGTAGGTCAAAGTATTTGCCGCTGATGATGCCAGCACGCGCGGCCGGAATTGTTGCCGGATTGTTTGTAGGTTTTATCTATGGAGCGATTTCTGGTTTTTCGATACCAACGCAGCGTGCACTGGTCATGCTGGTGATGTTTAGTTTAGCTGCATTGTTGCGACGCAATACGCAAACTTGGAATGCGTGGCTCTGGTCATTGTTTTTAGTGTTGATAATTGATCCGTTGGCTCCATTGACCATGGGTTTTTGGCTGTCTTTTACGGCAGTTGCTGCAATTCTTTACGCTTCGGGCTCACGCATCGGACAAGCGACAACACATTTGCGTAAATTTTGGCGTATGCAACTTATCGTTACGATTGCTTTATTGCCATTGACTTTATTATTTTTTCAACAATTTTCACTAACGACGCTAGCAGCTAATTTACTTGCCATGCCCGGTGTATGTTTAATCGTGGTGCCTATTAGTTTGCTCGGGGCTTTGTGTTTGCCATTTTCCAATTATTTTGGTGGCTGGATTTTGTGGCTCGGTGTGAAGCTGCTGCGTCTTGTTTGGTGGTGGTTAGCCCTGTTTGCTAATTTTTCTTGGGGTAGTTGGTGTCATCCAATTTATAATTGGTGGATATTAATCGCAGCTGGTATTGGTGTTTTATTATTATTTGCGCCGCGTGGATTTCCGGCAAAATATTTGGGGGTGATTTGGCTATTGCCTTTGTTTTTTTATACTCCGAATAAACCTAAAGCCAATGAGGTGTGGTTTACTCTGCTTGATGTGGGGCAGGGATTATCAGCCGTAGTTCAAACAGCAAACCATACATTACTTTACGATACGGGACCAAAATTTCTTGACCATGATGTTGGCGCGACAACCGTTGTTCCTTATTTGCGTATGCAGGGAACTAAAATTATCGATACCATGGTTGTTAGTCATGGCGATGCTGATCATAGTGGTGGTGCCGAGTCTATTTTAAAAGCATTACCAGTTAAAACTATTCTCACTAGTGCTGTAGAAAAATTTTCTCCACGTGTTGCTCAGGCTTGTGCTGCTGGACAAAATTGGCAGTGGGATGGAGTTGATTTTCAAATTTTATCGCCGCCAAGCAATGCGCCATTTGTTGGGAATGAGGCTTCGTGTGTGCTTAAAATCACGCAAGGCGCAAAAAGTATTTTATTGACTGGCGATATTGAGCATGACGGCGAAGATTTATTGGTAAAGAATTATAGCACCAGTTTAAAAAGTACTATTTTAGTAGCCCCGCATCATGGTAGCGCTACTTCATCGACGCAAAGTTTAATTGATTTTGTGCAGCCAAAATACGTATTGTTTCCCATTGGTTATAAAAATCGTTTCCATTTTCCTCATAAAACAATTGTGGCGCGTTATACCACTAGTGGTGCTAAGCTGCTGAATACAGCACAAGAAGGTGCAATTACTTTCAAATTTGACAATAAATCAGATATACTAGCTTTAACTTCATATAGAGAAAAAGAACAGCATTTTTGGAATTATAAATAAATTATGAATAAAAAACCTGAGAAACCTATTAATCCCTACACTAGTTGGTCGGTCTATTTAAAACTTCTAAAATCTGTTGCTCCATACTGGTTGTTTTTTGTAATTGGTATCATTGGAACAACTTTGGCTGCTGGAACTGATGCAGCCATGGTGCGTGGTATAAAACCACTTATGGATCATTGGGATCTTGTTGTTAAGCGCACAGAGTGGTGGTTCGCTTGGTTACCATTAATTGTTGTTGGTGTGCTGCTGGTGCGTGGTTTTGCTAATTTTCTCTCCAACTATTTTTTGTCTTGTGTTGGTCGTAATATTGTACGTGACTTTCGTCAACGCATTTTTGCCCATTTAATGCATTTGCCAGCTGGCTATTACGACAAAGAGTCTTCGGGTAAATTGTTATCAACTTTAATTTATAATACCGAACAAGTAGCGGGTGCTTCTACGGAAGCGTTATTGACTCTTTTACAAGAAGGCATGTTGTTGATTGGTTTCCTTGTTGTCATGTTTAATCTTAGTTGGCAGCTAACTTTAGTATTTATGGCCACAGCACCAATTATTTCTATCATTATACGGTATTGTTCTAAGCGACTGCGTCATTTAAGCACTAATGTGCAAATAAGTATGGGTGATATTGCGCATGCTGCAGAAGAGGGAATTGAAAATTATAAAGTGGTACGCGTGTTTGGTGGCGAGGAGTATGAAAAACAAAAATTTTTTGCGGTAACCAATCAAAATCGACAACGCGAAATGAAAGTAATTGCTACTGATTCTCTAGGTACCTCTTTAACACAAATTGTTACCGCAATTCCAATTGCTATAATTATATTTATTGCTACCAACCCTTTATTTCATAATATTACTATAGGTAGTTTTGGTGCTTTTATTGCAACGAGCTTATTTTTACTTACCCCATTAAAGCGTCTTACTAAGATTAATGTTCCAATTCAGAAAGGAGTTGCTGGAGCGCATAGTATTTTTGCATTGCTTGATGCGGAACGTGAAAAAAATACAGGGACTAAAACTGTTGCACGTGTTCTTGGAAGGATTGAGTACAAAAATGTTAGTTTTAGTTATCCAAATGCGAAAAAAACAGTGTTACGTGATATTAGCTTTGAAGTTGAGCCAGGGGAGAATATTGCTTTAGTCGGACGCTCCGGCGGTGGTAAAACAACATTAGTTGGTTTATTGCCGCGTTTTTATGATGTTGCCGATGGAGAAATTTTGCTTGATGGGATAAATATTCAAAACTACAAGTTACTTGATTTACGCAAACAGTTGTCTATAGTTTCACAGCATTTAACATTATTTAATGACACAATTGCTCGCAATATTGCTTATGGATCACTGCAAAATGCAACTAATGCTAAAATTATGCAGGTAGCTGAAGCAGCACATGTTTTAGATTTTATAAAAAATTTGCCGGATGGATTAAATACTATGATTGGTGAGAATGGTTTGTTGTTATCCGGAGGACAGCGGCAGCGAATTGCTATTGCTCGTGCGCTATTAAAAGATGCACCAATTTTAATTTTAGACGAAGCGACTTCTGCGCTGGATACTGAATCGGAGTCTTATATCCAGGCGGCGCTTGAAATATTAATGAAGAAACGTACGACCCTGGTTATTGCTCATCGCCTATCAACGGTTGAACGGGCCGATAAAATCATAGTGCTTGATCATGGAGAAATTCTTGAAGCTGGGACTCACAAAGAGCTTTTAGAATTAAATGGACAATATGCTAAGTTATATAACATGCAGTTTAAGGATCATGATTAATCTTACCCCGCCTAAATTTTGGTATAAAAAAAGTATTGTTAGCTACACATTGTTGCCATTTAGCTTTATTTATCGCGGGATTATCAGGTTGCGTAAATTTTATTATCAAATTTTTCCAGGTAAGAAATTTCCAGTTCCAATAATAATTGTTGGCAATATTACAGTTGGTGGAACAGGAAAAACCCCGCTGGTTATTTACTTAGCAGAACTTTTAAAAAATAAAGGCTATAACCCCGGTATTATAAGTCGCGGTTATGGTGGAAAAAATAAAAATCATCCTTTACTGGTTACGCCTGAAAGTAGAGTGGAAGAGGTAGGTGATGAAGCATTGTTAATTGCGCGGCGTACGCAATGTCCTATTGTTATTGGCCCGAAAAAAATCGCCGCTGCTCGCGTGTTGCTTGCAAATGGTAACTGTAACATTGTTATTAGCGATGACGGATTGCAGCATTATGCTCTATCGCGCGATATTGAAATTGCAGTGGTTGATGTCAATCTTGGATTTGGTAATGAATTTTGTCTACCGGCTGGGCCTTTGCGCGAACCTGTTTCGCGATTGCAGCAGGTAGATTTTATTGTAAAAAATTATAATATGCATTTTAGCGATGATGAATGTGGGATGATTTTAAAGCCAATTGGTTTTTATAATTTAAAAAATCCAGCAGTAATCAAAACAATTAATGAATTTAATTGCTTGGGCTTTTCCAGACAAACTATTCATGCGGTTGCTGGTATTGGTAATCCACAGAGGTTTTTTAGCACCTTGCGTCAGTTAGGTTTATTAAATGTGATTGAACATCCATTTCCGGATCATTATAGTTTTCGGGCGCATGATCTTTTGTTTGGGGGTGAAATTGTAATAATGACCGAGAAAGATGCGGTTAAATGTGATACAATCGCCAGCGAAAATTGTTGGTATTTAAAGATTGAAGCAAAGTTAAGTGATAAGTTTACTACGCGAGTGTTAGATAGACTGCATAAACACGCTTAGTTAGCTGATTTTATAGGGTAACAAATTATATTTTATTAAATTTATTCCATGCGGCTTGCCGCATGACAAAGCAATGGGGGATAGTCAAGGGGTTTATACCCCGGGCGAAGTTTAAAATTGATTAATTTTATAATTTATAGGAGATTTATATGACTGACTTGTCAAAAGCTACTAATAAATTTGATTTGCAAAAGTTCATTGGTAATGTCAAATCAATGCTTGGTCCTGTAGTAATTCCTGAGGCAAATAAGGATGATCCTGTTGGATATTGCTTGTCTGAGCTGAGTAAACTTGCTAAAGATTTAGCAGAAAGCCATTCTAAACAAGCTGATACCATCGCCAAAATTAGCTCTATGCTAGGAACGCTGCATCAAGAAATAACTAACGCTCATAATAAAGTATCAGGTAACTCGGCGGCGCAGCCTGCTAGCGAAACCAAGCCTACTGGTGAGACTAAAGAAACTAAGTAAATATTGGCCATATAAGCCAGGTTGAGCCTCATATCGTCAAATGAATGTAAGATCCTTGACGATTGCTTCGTATCGCACTAATATACGCAACTTCATTAGATACGATTCATATAAAGTTAATTCCCCAGTAGCTCAGCGGTAGAGCAGGTGACTGTTAATCACTTGGTCGGAGGTTCAATCCCTTCCTGGGGAGCCATATAAATCAAGGCTTCCGGCGCAGTTATCATTTTTACCAATCTTATCAAAGCTACCTATGTGCTACCTTAGGGGCGTTTTTGATTTCAAAAGATGCCTATGGAATTTTACGTAACTACTTAGGCCTATCATTGCGAGGAGCGTTTTTTTGCGATAAAGCAATCCAGAAAATTAAAACCCGGATCAACTATGAGCTCGCAATGACAGCTAAATGTGTCATGTTTGAATAGTTACAAATCATTCTTTTCTTTTCTACGGTCTCTATAGTCACTATAGCGAGCTTTTATTTTGTTATTAAGATCAGAGTTAAAAATTGGGACTCCGGAATAAGAAAGATAATTAGGGAAAAGCTTTTTTTCGTTTAACGTATCAAATAATGTTTTGTCACCAATATACAGTGATCTGCCAGAAAGACTTATCACTACACCTAAATCAGGGAAGAACGCTGGTTTTAAAGATCCTGCTATAATTCTAGCGGCATAAGGGCTGTCCTCTCTTCCTCTGCCAAGATCATCACCATAACTTAATATTGCTACGTCATCATTAACATATTTTTTTTGTATTACAATGTGGTTAAATTCT
>TBL_comb47_HYPODRAFT_10003675_pt1 | contig 18028 bp, 14 predicted proteins | sample TroBogypolimnion_40_FD_10682 | JGI IMG/M metagenome (IMG submission 10682)
TCACGACGACTTCGCCGAGTTGCGCCGGCGTGAGCGACTGGCCTTCGGTCTGGAGCACGAGCCGCTGCGCCGGAGTCTCGACAAAGCCCGCCCCGCGAACGCCGGTCGCCGCACTCGCAGCGGTTGAAACATCCTGAATGGAAATTCCAAACGCCAGCAGCCGATCCGGCCGGATTTGAATTTGCATCTGCCGGACTTCGCCGCCGAAAACTTTCACCGCCGCCACACCCGGAACGGAAAGCAGACGCGGGCGCACGGTCCAGTCGGCGAAGGTGCGCAGTTCCATCGGCGAGATTTTTTCCGAGGTCAGGCCAAACTTCAGCAAGTCCATCGTGGAGGACGTGAGCGGCTCCATTTTCGGTGATGTGACGCCGGTAGGCAGTTCGCCGCCGAGCTGTGCGAGCCGTTCGGTCAGCATTTGCCGCGCGATATGGATGTCCGTGCCTTCTTTGAAAACGGCCGTGACGACTGACAGGCCTTGAATGGATTCCGAGCGGATCGAATCGAGATCACCCGCACCATTCAATGCGTTTTCGACCGGACGCGTGACGAGTGCCTCGACCTGTTCCGGCGCGAGGCCCGGCGCTTCCGTCTGCACTGTGGCCTGCGGCTGGACGAATTCGGGAAACACGTCGAGCTTCGCGTGCGTCGTGACAAAAAGGCCGTAACAGATGAAGCCCACCGCCAGCGTGATGACCACGCCGCGCGAGCCCAAAGAAATTTCAACAAGTCGTCGGAGCATTTTAGTCGCGTGCTCCGGTGTTGAATCCGCCACCGAGTTCCGCCGACAAAACCGTCTGCGCGCCGCTGACGACGATGCGGTTCGTCGCGGACAAGTTCTCCGTTACGAACCAGCCCTGATCCACCAACCGGTCGAGCGGGATTTCCACACGCACAAATTGGTTCGTCCCGGTTTGGACGTATACCCAGCCTTTGCCTTCGTGGCGCAATATGGCGCTGGCTGGAACGACCACGCCGCCGGTTGCATCGCCGGAAATTTCCAAATAGCCCGTGACGGCTGCGCCGGTCGTCAGCGGCTGGCCGCTGACCAGAAAGAAAAAACTCTGGCTTTGCGTCTGGGGGTTCACGCCGTCCGTCGCGCCGACGAATGCTCCACTTACGAATCTGGTTTCATCGGTCAAGGCGACGATTCGTGCTGAAGCCGGGGGCGACGGCAAAGTCTCTCCGGCGGGCAAGTCAACCCGCACGAGCGCCGCCTTGCCGTTGACGATCACCGAAAGCGTCGTTTCTCGGTTGGTGCCTTCCGCCAGGGCGGAACCCCAGTCCAATTTGAATCTTGCGAACGCGGATTCGAACGCGAGTCCGTCATGCGTTGACGCGGCTTTCGCGGCTTCGAGCGTGCGGGCTGACGCGTTGTTCTGCGCCGCCAGAGTTTTTTGCCGTTCGAATTCCTTGCCGGAAACTTCCGCCGCCGCCCGCGCCGATTCAAGGTCTGAAACCGCCGCTGTCAAGGTCGCCGGGTCAATCACGCGGCCATAGCTTTTCACTTCCGGCCGCCACTGAGTCGCTGCGGGCGTTTCAACTTTCAGCCCGATGCGCTCCTGGGTTGCTGCGTCAATCGTCACGCCGGCTTTGTTTTGGGCTTCGGCTTTTTCCATCACGTCGGCGGGCTTGTCGCCGCCGGCTTTGGAACAGCCCGCCAGCAGCGTGATGGAAAAAATCACGGTCAGTGGGTAAATGAAATGGTTTCCTGGTTTCATGGTTGAGCCTTCGGTGCGGTCGGATTTTCGGAAGAGATTGATTTGATGGCGGCGCCAATCAAATCGACCGGACGTTGCAACGCGTCTTCCAGTGCGCCAAGGGCCGTTTGTGATCTTGCCTCGTTGTCGAGTTGCACGAGCGATGCGCTGTAGAACTCTTCTTGTGCGTTAAGCGAATCCAGTTGCTCCGCCGCGCCGACGGCGAATTGCGCTGCTGCGGATTTTTGCTGCTGTTGTTCGGCGGCGAGCAAAGTATTGCCGGTCTTCAATTGTTCGCCGGCCACACGCCAGCCTGCGACAGCGCGGTCAATCTCGCCGATCACTTGCGCCTGCAACTGCTTGAATTTGGCGGCGGATAGCTCGCGACGTGCTTTCGCTTCCGCGATCGGTCCCTGGTTTTGATTCAAGATTGGCAGATCGAATGTAAGGCCGATTGACCACTTGTTATCGCCCTGATCGTATTGATAGCCGGGATTCAAATGCACGTCGGGATATTGCTTGGCAATCTCCAACCGCAAATCATCCTCCGCTGCGGCGTAATCGGCGAGCGCGCCAAGAATGTCGGCCCGCGATTGCAACGCAACGCGACGCGCTTCAGCGGAGGTCAACTCTTCCACGCCGCCCACAGACAAATCAAACGATACTTTGATTTCATCGAGCGCGACCGAGCTCAAGCCGATGGCTTCGGCCAGATGGGAACGCGCCTCGGCAAGTTTCGAACGTGCGTCCGCGAAATCAATCCGGGTTTTGTGGAACGCGATCTGCGCCGTCGTGAATTCAGGCCGGGAAATTTCGCCCGCGTCCAGGCGCTGCAGCAGCAGTTTCAGAATTTGCTGCTGCGCGGTGAATTGCTTTTGCAATAATTCGGCGCGGCGTTCGGCCACCGTCAAATCAAGCAGGCTGGTGCGCACGTCGCTGCGCACTTTCCAGGCGGTCGTGACGATGTCCCAGCGCGCGGACTCGGAAAGATTATTGGCCGCGGCGATGCGCTTGCCACGTTTGCCGGCGGTTTCAATCGGCAGATCAAAGCTGACGGAAGGTGCCCACGGCGTCGGAATGGCGGTGGTGGAATTATATTCCGGCGTGATCGCCAAGGTTGGATTCGGCCGGCCGCCGGCGGTTTTGACGCCCGCTTGGGCGACGTGCCATTGCGCGCGTGCAACTTCGAGGCTCGGTTGATAATAAAAAGCCGCCAGTGTGAGCGTCCGCAAATCCCAGGATTCAAGCGGCCAGGCGGGCAATTCGTGGCCCAGATTTTGTTCAATAAACTTTTTCAAGCCGGGATCGTCGAGCCGGCGGGATTCCAGTCGCACGGCGGATTTGTCCGGCTCTATCGGTTTCGATTCAAAATGGGCGCACCCGGCCAGCATCAGTGCCGTTAAAATAAGTAGGCAGCGTCTCATGCAGGTTTGGTTTCGGGCGCGTGAAGTGGCAGATGCACTGTGATCATTGTCAATTTCGACGGCTCAGACGCAATCCGAATCGTGCCGCCATGGGCGGAAACGATCCATTGCGCGATGCTCAGGCCAAGGCCGCAGCCGTCCGTGGCAACGTTGTGCGCGGGATCGCCGCGAAAAAAACGGTCGAACACGCGCGGTAAAGTCTCCGGCGGGATTCCCACGCCGCTGTTGGCGATGGTGAATTCGGCCATTTCGCCGGATCGCTGCAGACTCATTGTTATGCAGCCCTGCGGCTGGTTGTATTTCACGGCGTTGTCCGCGAGGTTCAGCAGCAACTGGCGCAGCCGGTGCCGGTCACCGTGCACGGAAACTTCCTCGCAGCTTTCCAATCCGACTTTGATGCCCTGCGGCTCGGCGAGAATCTGGACGTCGGCAAAATTGTCGCGCACTAACTCGTCGAGGCGCACCGGTTCCAATGTCAGCGCAATTTGTCCCGCGTCGGCTTTGGCGAGCAGTGTGAGTCCGTCCACGATGCGAGCGAGGCGGCGCAACTCGTCGAGCTGGCTGGCGGCGCGGTCGCGCTGAGCGAGGGTAAGCGATTCATCGCGCAACGCGGTTTCTGTCTCGCCGCATAAAATGGTCAGCGGCGTCTTGAGTTCATGTGAGGCGTGCAGGGTGAATTCGCGGATGCGGTGAAAGCAATCGTTCAGCCGTGTCGTCATGGCGTTGAAAACCTCAGTCAACCGGTCCAGTTCATCGCCGTTGCCAGAGCGCGGAATGTTCGCCCCCAGATTGTTCTCGTGGATTTTTTCAACAGCATCGGTGAGGGCGACCACCGGCGCGAGCGCGCGGCGCGTGAGCCACCAGCCGCCAAGCGCTCCCACGACGACCGCTGTGCCGCCGTAAAAGAACATGATCTGCGTGATGTCCGTGCCAGCATCCTCGTCCACCGCGCCGCCGTGATGACGCGCAATTTTCGCCCGCTGCTCCACGACCAGTTCGGAATACATGGAGACGCCGATGATGAGCAGAGACACGGAAAAGATCGCGGCATACCAGACGGTCAGGCGCGTGCGGATGGTCATGGCAGCTCCTTCAAAATGTAACCGCTGCCGCGAACGGTTTGCAGAAGCTTGGGTTCAAAGTTCGCGTCAATTTTTTCGCGCAGGCGGCGGATGTAAACGTCCACCAGGTTCGTGCCGGGATCAAAATTGTAGTCCCAGACTTTTTCGAGGATCATCATTCGCCCGCACAACCGTCCGGCGGAGCGCATGAGAAATTCCAGCAGCCGGTATTCGCGCGCGGTCAGTTCAATGGTCGCTCCGCCGCGCTCCGCCTTGTGCGTGAGCGTGTCGAGCGACAAATCCACCACGCGCAGCAACGTTGGTTTCGTTTCGCCGCCACGCCGCGTGAGGGCGCGCACCCGGGCGACGAGTTCAGCGAGTTCAAACGGCTTGGGCAGGTAATCGTCCGCGCCGGCGTTCAAGCCTTCGACGCGTTCGTTGACCTCGCTGCGGGCGGACAGGAGCAATACCGGTGTGGTGTTTTTGCGTGCGCGCAACTGGCGCAGGACGCTCAAGCCGTCGCGCCCCGGCAGCATGATGTCAAGCACGAGGCCGTCGAACGGCGTGGTTTGGGTCGCGGCAAGCGTGTCGTCGCCGTTATGGCAGATGTCCACGGCGAAACCTTCAGCCTGGAGCGCCTTGCGGATGAACGCGGCGGTTTTCTTTTCGTCTTCGACAACAAGCACGCGCATGGTTGAGATAAAAACAGCTTTGCTCAATTCGTCGTGTGCGATTTCAACAGCAGCCCCTCGTCCGAATCCATCTCGGCGATGACGCCGATGCCCGGAGCGTAGAGTTTGAATTCCGTCGCGCCGTCGGAGGCGTGTTCCTTGACCTTCACGCAGTCGTGAAACGTTCCTGCCGGAACGGTCATCGTTTCGGAGACGGAAACCACCTCGTCATCTTCGCGCGTGATGCCGGGGACATTTTCTGACTGAAACTTGTCGCCGACCTTCGGGTGCGCGGGCAACAGCACGCCGGGAATTTTCGTCTGTTTGCCCAGCAGCCACGCGCCGCTGTGGCCGGAGATTTTTCCGTTGTTGTAAGTGTTCACGTCTTCGCCGAGATAATAAACGTTCCCGGCGTCGTCCTGCGCGAAATAATCCAGGGTTGCTTCGGTCAAGTTTCCCTTGGAATCATATTCGCGATCCTCCACCGTCAATGTCTCGACCGTCTGCCCGCCAATCTGAAATGTCTTGTGAACCTCCGGCCTTGCCGTGCGTTCGACGCGTTCGCTTTTGTTCTCAAGGACGTCCTGTTTCAGCAACCCGAGCGGCAGATAGAGATTCGTGATGTCGCGCGGATGCGTAAACTTCGGCGTCGTTGTCTGAACTGTTGCCGATGAATTCGTGCTGGTGCAACCAGTCAGCGCCAGGGCACCTGCGATGGCAAACAACCATTTTGCGTTCGGCATTTTCTTCATAGGTTTATTTCTCCATGCCATAGACCAGGATCTTGAAACTGCCAGGCTGCAGCTTGCCGCGCCGCTGCCCCGCTGCCGGTGCGTCAAACTTGGCCGAGGCCAGATAGATTTTATGCGTCGCCGGATCAATCGTCATCGTCCGCGCGCCCTTTTCGGTTTTCAACGTCTGCATGACGGTTAGTTTGTCCGGCGCATCTTCGTGGGCAATCGTCACCGTGCCGTCACCGCAGGACGCGAACGCCAGCATCGTTCCGGGATCAAATGAATTTGCGTCCACGCCGTCGCCGATCGGAACATTCGCCACGACCTTGCCGCTCTCGCTGTCCACCATGACCATCATTTTGTTTCCGCAGCCGAGAAAGAGCCGGTGATTCTTCTCGTCGAACGCCATGCCGGAGGCTTCTTCGCCCGGCGCAATCGGCCAGCGGTTCACCACCGCGTGTGCCTTGGTATCGATGGCGACGAGTTCGCTCTTGTCTTCGAGATTGTTGAAGACGCGCCCGGCTTTCGCATCGGCGGCACCGAATTCCGGTTTGCCACCCAGCGGAATCGTCGCGACGACTTTACCAGCCTTCGCGTCAATCACCGTGGCGGATTCACCGCGGCCGTTGAACGTGTAAAATTCCTGCTGCCCCGGCTCATACAACATGCCGTCAGGATTCGCGCCCGTGTCCACTTTGGAAAGCGTCTGCAATGTTTTCAAGTTCACCAGCGCGCCCTTGTTCTCGCGGCCGCAAGTGACCAGCCCGCGATTCAACTCCGGCGCGACGGCGATGCCGTGGACACCCGGGGTGTTCGTGATTTCACCAATCACCGCGTCTTTCAACAGGTCAATGACGACAACTTTCGTGCCGTGCGAGACGTATAGCCGCTGCGCCGCCGAATCCACGGTCAGGTAATCCCAGCCGCCGTCGCCGCCCACGAGGATGTCCTGCAGCAGATGATAATTGACGTCGGCGCGGCAAACGGTCGCGACGGCGAGTGAAAACAAAACGGGCAATATTGTTTTTTTCATGGATTTGATTTGATTAAACTGATCGGGATAACTTTTGCGCTGGTCTTGGTTCGGCGTCAACAAGGAAAGGCCGGGCACTGTTCAGCACCCGGCCTTGAAAATGTTCAAAGCCGGATGCTTTCAGTTTTTGTCCTTTTTTGCATTCGCGGCGTCTTCGGCGGCCTCCTTGGCCTGGTCTGCGGGCGTTTCCTTTTCCACGGCAATCACGGCACCGGTGACGGCGTCTACGGCGACTTCCGTGATGTCCTTGGAATCGGGCGTGGTGATGTCGAACGACCAGATCAGTTTCCCTTTTTCCTTTTCCAACTCGCCTTCCTTGACCGTGCCGCCGGGAACTTTGGCTAGCGCGGAGGCTTGGGCCGTCTCTTTGCTGATGTTGGCGGCATCTTCCTTGTCGTCGTCCTTTTCGTTGCTCATCCAAACCACCTTGCCGGTGTTGGGATCCACGGCCACTTCGATGTCCTTGGCGGAACCGCCCGGGGCGATTTCAAATGTCCAGTAAAGCTTGCCTTTGTATTTCTCCATCTGGGCTTCCTTGACCGTGCCGTTGGGAACCTTGGCGAGCGCCGCCGCTTGCGCGACCTCTTTGCTGACCTTGCCTTCGCCGCATCTTTTGCCGTGTTCACCTTTTTCGCAGCAGCAACCGGCAAGCAGACTCGCCGCCAGCGCGGAACAGACGATCATTTTAATCTTCATATTGGTTTGATGTGTTGTTTATAAATCCAGACACGACATTAAACTGGTTTGACATGAATATTCAATAAACGCTGCATGACAGTTTTGTCATTTGTCGGCGTCGCCCTTTTGCCTTTGGCCGCGCGTGCGCGGTTCAGGTGTCCGCCAAAAGCCACTGGGAATTAACCTGCCGGTCACACAATTGACACACGTTTTTGTAACCATTAGCCTGTGATTGCCATGCCCAAACCCGTCAGACTCATTGTCAGCGCCCCGGCCAATTATGCCGCGCGTCTGGCCTGTCATGCTGACGAAGTCCGCGCCGCGCAGGCCTTGCGCTTTGAGATCTTCAACCTCGAACTCAACGAAGGCCTCGAGCATTCCTACGCCAGCGGGTTGGATGCCGACCCCTTTGATGCCGTCTGCGATCATCTCCTCGTTGAACATCTGCCGACGCAGCAGATTGTCGGGACCTACCGTTTGCAGACCGGCGGGAATGCCGCTTCGCAGCTCGGCTATTACAGCGCCCAGGAATTTGACTTCACGCCGTTCGAGCCGCATCGCCCGGAAATCATCGAGCTTGGCCGCGCCTGCGTCCACATCCAGCACCGGAATCTCGTCGTGCTGGGAATGTTGTGGAAGGGCATCGCCGATTATGCGAAACAGCATGGCGGACGGTATCTGATCGGCTGCAGTTCACTCACGTCCCAGGATCCGGCAGTCGGCGCCTCGGCTTACTCCGAACTGTGCCGCAAACATCTGGCTGCGCCTGCCTGGCGCACCCGGCCTTTGCCGGAGTATGACTGCCCGCTCGAGCATCTCGCCCCGGAACACGTTAAAATTCCCAAACTGCTGCGCGCTTACATGAGCATCGGCGCAAAAATCTGCGGCCCGCCGGCGCTGGACCGGAGCTTCAAGACCATTGATTTTCTCACGCTGGTGGATCTCGAAACATTGTCGGTGCTCGCGCGCCAGCGATTTATGAGTTGACCGTGATGTTCCCTCCGTTTGAAACTTGCGGATGAAAGGATTCCGCCAGCACCCATTCCGCGTCGTTGGACGGCTCCTTTGGTTTGCCGGTGAAGTGCTGCTCTCCTGGGTTGATTATCTGTTTCACTGCGTGGATTGCCCCCAATCCTCGCGGTTGCAGGCGCGCAGCTTGTGGCTGCAACGCATCGCCCGCCGGGTCGCACGCATCTTCAAGATGGAGATGCAAGCCGTTGGCAATCTTCCTGCGCGCGGCCTGCTTATCAGCAATCATTTGAGTTATCTGGACATCCTGCTGCTGTCGTCGCTCGCGCCTGCCGTGTTCGTCGCCAAGCGCGAGGTCAAGTCCTGGCCCGTCATGGGCCTCCTGGCGCAACTCGGTGGCACCGTGTTCATCAATCGCCAGCGCCGCACCCACGTCGGCGTGGTGAATGACGAGATCCAAGTCGCCCTCGACGCCGGCGCGCTGGTGGTGGTCTTTCCCGAAGGCACCAGTTCCGACGGCCAGAACGTGCTGCCGTTCAAATCCCCGTTGCTCGAACCGGCCGCGCAGCAGCGGCATCCCCTGGCCGTGGCCTGCATTCAATACACTCTGGCCGATGGCGACGCCGGCATGGAGGTGTGTTATTGGGGTGAACATTCCTTTTTCCCGCACCTGCTGAATCTGTTGAGCAAGCGCAGCGTCCGCGCCACTGTCCGGTTTGCCCCGGTGACGAACCACAGCAGTGACCGGAAAGAACTCGCACAGCAGCTGCACGCGGCGGTGTCGGGGCTGAAATGATTTCTGCTGGATATTTTACGCATGAATGTGTTTTCTTTGCCGCCCGGCTACGCCCGCATCAAGCGGGTGAAAAGTTTCCACGAGCTGGTCACCACCCGTTTCACCGACGGCGTCAACGCCCTTTGCTGGGAGCGCGCATTGCCGGGCGATTTTGGCGAGGTCGTGGCGCAGCTCGGCGACGGCGAGGGGATTGACGTTCTCGACGAGGCGAGGCTGCTGCCCCTTCCCTTGGGCGTCGCGGGCAAAGCCGCCGTAGCCATCCTCCTCGAAGACCAGCGCCGGCTCCGGGAGCACCACTTGGATCCGGTGCTCAACTGCATCCACGGCTATCCGCGTGATGAGGGTTCAGGGCCGGTGGCCACGGATGTCTTTTCCTTTCACGCCGACAGCGCCACGGAGGAGGCCGATACCTGGCTTTGCACTTATCACGGGGCGTCGAGCGAGGGGCTTCAAAACGATGAGGCGCACAAGCGGGTGGATATCCCGGCAACTCGCGCCGAGCTTCTCCGTGAATTTGGCGGGGACGACGATGAACAATTTCGCGAATACCTGAATGAGAATTGCTACGACCTGCATTACGCCCCCGCGACACATGCGCGGCCTTTTTACTTCGGCCTCGGAAATCTCTGGCGCATCGCGTTGGATTATCCCGGCGCTGCTGTGCCGCCTTGCATCCATCGTGCGCCGGCGACTTTGCCCGGTCAGCCGCCGCGGTTGTTGCTGATCAGTTAATCAACGGAAAGGCGGATGGAAATCATAACGCCTTTCGCTTCGCCCTGTGACAGCTTTGCCCGCCCCATCTTTGTTCGGTGAACTTTGGCCTATGGCTGTTGGGCTTTTAGCGGTTGCTTGATTTCTTCCGGCAAAGCCAGACTGTCGATCCATCGTGAGGCGGACGCCGGATCCGATTTCATCCATTGCTTGGCCACTTGAACCTGATATTTCTGTCGTTGGATTTCGTCGGTCACGGATTGAGTCCACTGCGCGGCGTATTCGGGATATTTCGTGACGGCTCCTTCCAGAAAAGCGCTGAACATTGCTTCGTTCGCCGTGCTTGCCGGCCGATTCGCCAGCCATCGGGCTACCGCCGCCGGCTCAGGTTGCGCCCAGGTCTTGATGACAGATGTCACCTGCACCGGTTGCGAATTGGTTTCCGGAAATGAAATCAGCCAGTTGACGGCTGTTTCCGGATCGGCTGCTGCCCAACGGGAAACCAATCCCTTGATGGCCGCCCTCTGGTCATCGCCTGCCGGCATCGCGGCAATCAATTTCGCTGCCACATTCATGTTGGCCGGATCACAATTGCCGGCGGCCGATTCCAAAATACTTTGGCGCAGGGCCGCATCGGCCAGCGGTTGCAGCAACGCCACCGTGCCCGACAGATCGTGCACAGCCAATTGCCGACAGGCCATGGTCAGGTATCGCGTCTGCACATCGCCGGCCGGCAGAGCCAGCGCATACGCGATCATACCTTTCGGATCGTGCTGCGCCCAGGTTTCCGCCACGGCCAGCAGTGCCGCATTTTTCCCGCCGTCGGGCAAACTCGCGATCCAATTCGTGGTGGCGTTGAAATCACGTTGGAACCACGCCTGGGCAATCTCGCCGAACACCGCGCCAGGCAGCTCGGCATGTTGATCGGCAAACTGCGCGGCGGTTTGGGGATCGTTCTTGGCCCAAATAACGATGACTTGGTTCGTGACCGCCATCCGCTCCGCGTCCAATGGCAGCGCTTGCGCCCAAGCCAACACCTCCGGGGCGTTGGTGCCGACCCAATGATGGCACAATTCGATGATGGCCTTTTGACGATAGTCGCCCGGCGGCAGATTCTTGACCGGTTCCGCAGCCGAAGCGGGCGCTTTCACAATCCGCTGGCTCAGGACACGTTCCCAGGCCTTCTCTTTGGCCGTGCTGTCGGGCAACTGCTGGCAAGCCGTCGTGGCGGCTTCCAAATCATTCGTCGCCCAGCCGGCGAACAGGTCGGCAATCATCGCGCTGCGCGAGGTTCCGGCGGGCAGAGCCTCGGCGTCCGGCTGGGACTCTAGCCAATTCAAAGCCGCCGCCGGTTGTTGCGCCGTCCAGATCGTCAGGATGGCCGATAATATCTTCGCATCGGCGTCATGACCGGGGATTCGTTGGCGCTGATCGATGGCCTGAATCGGATCATTCATGGCCCAGCGCTGAAACAGCAGCGTGTAACTCCGCTCCGCCGGTAACGGTTTCAAATCATTCAGCCGCGCCAGCGTGTTGGTCGGATTATCCGCGGCCAAGGCCGGGATGATTTTCTCCAGCGCGCGTTGCCGGGAATCCGCATTGGTCAAATGGCAGCTCCAGTCGAAGGCGGCGGGCAAATTCGTCTTCATCCAGTAGTCCAGCAGCTGTTCCTGGAAATGGCGGCGCTGCGGATTCTCCAAAAGAACCGCCGCCGCGTTCAGCGCATCGGGAATTTCCCCGGCCGGAATCCGGATCGACAATTCATCAAGGCTGGGCCACTGATTTTCATTCGGGCTGGTGCCATTCAGTTTCTGCAGCATCTGCTGAATCTGTTCCCGGTTCAGAATGCCAGGGGCCAGATCGGGTTTGCCAACCTCTGTTGTCCCCGTCTTGGCCACCGCTTGGATGGCAAGCTGGCGTTGCCACCAGGCAATACTGGCCGCCAGCGCGGCGAGCACCGCAATGACCGCCAGAACCTTGGTGAGCCGCCGCGCGGCCCGGTGTTTCCGCTGGATTTCCTGCACTTGCGTTTGCGCCAGACGGGCCTGTTTCTCCGCGGCCAGCGTTTTGTCTTTGGCTTCCTGAATCAGGCTTTGAACGTCGCGCGTCTGGCTTTCGATTTCCTGGATTTTATCCTGCGCTTCACGCGTTTGATTCTGCGCCGCCACGACCTTGCCTTGCGCCTCACCAATCTGATGCCGCGCTTCCTCCAGTTGACTTTGCGCCGCCCGGGCCTGGTTCTGAAATTCCTGAACCTGGCTTTGCGCTTCTATAAACTTGTTCTGCGTGTCACGCACTTCATTGCGCGCGGCCTCGACTTCGCTTTGCGCCTGCTGGCTTTGCTTCCGCGCATCCTCGATGTGACTTTGCGCGGCCAGCCATTTATCCTGCGCTTCCTGGGCCTGCCGGCGGCTTTCTTCGAGCTGGCTTTGCTGGTCAGGCGCCGCCTCGCCGGCAGCAGGGACCAGATTTTGCGTTTCCTCAATCGGCGGGGAAACGGCCGGCGGCAGATTCCGGATTTCCAGAAGCTTCTCCTGCGCCTCACGAGCCTGATTGCGGGTTTCCTCCAGCTGGACCTGGGCGACCCGCGCCTGACTTTGCGCTTCCTGCGCTTTGCCTTCCGCGGCCAGCGCCCGCTGGCGGGCTTCGTCCAGTTGCGTCTGCGTTTCCCGGTCTTTGGTCTGAAATTCCTGCAACTGCTTTTGGACTTCACGCGCCTGATTCTGCGCTTCCAGGGCCTGGTTTTGCGCGTCCTGAATCTGGCCCTGCACGTCTGGCGGCAGGTTCTGGGTTTCCAGCGCTTGATTCTGCGCCTCGCGCGTCTGGCGCTGCGCCTCCTGCAATTGCCGACGCACTTCCTCCACCTGCTGGAGCGCTTCCCGCACCTGCTGCCGGGCTTGGGCAAAGTCAAAGAAATGCCGCTTCTGTTCCCGCCACCACAACCCATTGAACCCGACCCCGAGCAGCAGGGCGATCAGTTGGATCTTGGCCATCTCCAAATCGGCTTCCGCGTTGCGCTGATCGTTCGCCAGGATTTCCCGCTTTTCAACCCCATGCCGGGCATCCACAAAGATGTGCTTGGCCGCGCGCCGGGTGAGATCCAGCGTTCCATCCGGCAACACCGGATGACGCAGCGCGGGCACAAAACATTCCTCTTCCGGCGACCGGCTGGAGTGGTTGCCCTCGCTGGCATTGGGTTCCCCGGCCACGACGAAGGGCAGAATCTGCCGGCTGCGACCGAGCTGCTTGAAATAACGCACCGCTTCATTCACCTGCCGACTCTGGGCCGACCGGGGCGAACAGATCACAATCAGGCAGATGGACTGTTCCAGCGTCTGACGCCGCTCCGCGCTCAGGCTGGCAGGCTCGGACAATTCCATTTCATCCAGGAACAGGGGGGCAATCCGTTCGGGAATGAGCTCACCCCGCCCGTTGAGCTGGCCGATGAACTCCGCCGGAACGGTAAAAGCCTTCAGCGCCTCGTGCAACCAATTGGCCCAGCACCGATGCTGCACGTCCGGCGCCCCGGCCCGCTGCTCGCGATTGTCCGCCGGGCTGTAACTTAGGAACGCCCAGTATTTGTTTTCGTTATCGGTCATAATGACGCGCGTGATTTTGCTTTGGAAAAGTTTGCGATTGGGGATCGATAGCGGACACCCTCAGGCCGGCAATTCTCCCGGCAGCCGGTGAGATGGCTCCTGGCCGGCGCGGCGATTTGCCTGTTTGCGATGAATTGGGTCCTGCACAGCGGGGCAGAATAGGTGCTTGGCGTCCAAGATTCAATTCTTCACGGCAGAATTTATGCGCCGGCCCAGCCGGCGCGCGGATTGTCCCAATCCACAGTATTTCACCCATTCGAGCTGCGTTGAAATCCTCCGGGGCGTTGTCGGTCATGCCCCGCGCTGCGAGTTGGGACAACTCGCGGTCCGATCCCGGGAGGCATTCCTCCCGGCTTCTGCACGCTCGACAAGGATTGTCACTCAATTGTAACTTTCCCGTTGGCTGGCCGACATTTATCATCCTTCGCGGCGGTCTTTTGGTGAACCATTTTATGAGCGGATTTAAGCCGGAACATTTTATCAACCGGGAATTGAGCTGGTTGGAGTTCAACCAGCGCGTGCTCGACGAGGCGCTGGATCCGGCCAATCCGTTGCTCGAACGGCTCAAGTTCTTCACCATCGTCAGCAGCAACCTCGACGAGTTTTTCGAGGTGCGCGTGGCCGGTTTGAAGCAGGAGATTGAAAGCGGGCAGGGGAGCCGCAGCACGGACGGCCGGACGGCGCGCGAAACCTTTCAGGCGATTGTCAGGCGGGTGCGGCGGATGGTGGCCGACCAGTATGATTGCTGGCGCGACGATCTGAAACCCGCCCTGGCCAAGCACAGCATCCGCACGCTGGACATGAACGATCTGACCGCGGCCGACATGGGCTGGCTGGAGGAGTATTACCTGACGAAAATCCGGCCGGTCTTGACGCCGCTGGCGATTGATCCGGCGCATCCCTTCCCGCAACTGCTGAACAAATCGCTGAACCTGATGGTGCGCCTGGAGATGGTGCCGCGCGACGGCAACGGCCAGCCGCTCAAACATCTGGCGGTGGTGCAATGCCCGGCCATTCTGCCGCGCCTCATCCAATTGCCGCGCGATGACGGGCGGCGCGATTATGTTTTCCTGAGTCATCTCATCCGGCGCTTCGTTGCCGACCTCTTTCCGGGCACGACCATTCTCGGCTGCTGGCCGTTCCGCGTGACGCGCAACAGCGAGTTGTATATTGACGAGGAGGATTCCAGCAATCTGCTGAAGGCCGTGGAAACCGAGCTGCACAACCGGCGCAAAGGCGACGCGGTGCGGCTGGAGATTGACTATGATTGCCCGGACCAGATCCGGTCGGCGCTGCTGAAGACGTTCCGTTTGAGCGAGGATGATCTGTATCTGGTCAACGGGCCGTTGAATCCGACGCGGCTGATGGCGCTCTATCAGGGCGACCATTCACCGGAATTGCGCGACCCGCCGTTCGTCGCGCCGGTCGCGCGGGTTTTGCGCGGCCACAAGGATGTTTTTGCGATCGTCCGCGAGCGCGATGTGTTGCTGCATCATCCTTATGAAAATTTCAACAGCGTGGTCGAATTTCTCGAGCACGCGGCCCAGGACGCGAGCGTGTTCACCATCAAGATCACGCTCTACCGCACCGGCGGCGATCCGCGGATCATCGGGGCGCTGATGGACGCGGTGAACAACGGCAAGCAGGTGACGGCGGTGGTGGAGTTGCGGGCGCGATTCGACGAGGCCAATAATATCCAATGGACGCGCCAGCTCGAGGAGAACGGGGTGCATGTGGTTTACGGGCTGGTCGGATTTAAAATCCATGCGAAGGTCGCGCTGGTCGTGCGGTCGGAGGCCGGACAGATCCGGCGTTATGTGCATCTGGCCACGGGCAATTACAATCCGACGACGGCTCGTTTATACACGGACATCGGTCTGCTCACGTGCAAGCCGGAATTCGGCGAGGACGCGACGAATCTGTTCAATCTGCTCACGGGCATCTGTCAGTTCCAGGGGATGAAGAAGATCATCGTCGCGCCGTTTGATTTGCAGGCGCGCATCCTCCAGTTGATCGAGCGGGAAATCGGCCATGCGAAGAAGGGCATCCCCGCGAAGATCATTGTGCGGATGAATTCGCTGGTGGAGCCGACGCTGATCGAGGCGCTTTACCGCGCGTCGCAGGCGGGCGTAAAGATTGAATTGATTGTGCGCGGCGTTTGCTGCCTGCGGCCCGGCGTCAAGGGCGTGAGCGAGAACATCACCGTGCGCAGCATTGTGGACCGCTTCCTGGAACACAGCCGGATTTATTATTTTGAGAACGCGCGACAGTCGGAAGTGTTCGCGGGCAGCGCGGATTGGATGCCGCGCAATCTGTTCCGCCGCATCGAAGTGGTGTTCCCCATCGAGGATGGCAACCTGCGCGAACGGATCATCGGTGAAATCCTTGCCGTGACGCTGGCCGACAATGTGAAGGCGCGGTTTCTGCGCGCCGACGGGACGTATCAGCGCGTCAAGGTGGGGCGCGGGGAGAAATTGCGGCGCAGCCAGACGGAATTCATCGCGCTTGCCGCGCCGGAGGAGCCGGCCCGGTCGGTCAATGGGCGGACCAAATATCCGCGGGTCACCTTATTGGCGAGGCCGGAAGTGGTCGCCGTGCGGCCCCGCAAATCAAAACCATAAAAAATCATGAATCTTTATCTGTTGCGCCATGGAATCGCCGTTGACCCCAGCGTGCCGGACTTCGCCAAGGACGCCGAGCGGCCGCTCACCCCGAAGGGCAAGCGGCGGCTGCTGCAGATCGCCAAAGCGATGGCGGCGCTGAAGATTTCCTTCGATGTAATCCTTTCCAGCCCGTATGTCCGCGCGGCGCAGACGGCGGAACTGGTCGCCAAAGCGCTCAAATGCCGGAAGCGCCTGAAGTTTACCGACGACCTGACGCCGGACGGGAATCCCAAACTGCTGATCCAACTGCTGAAAGATTTGAAGCCGCAACCGAAAAGCGTGTTGCTCGTCGGCCACGAACCTTACTTGAGCCAGTTCATCGCGCTGCTCACCGCCGGCAACACGAACATGGAAATTGACCTGCGGAAGGGCAGCTTGTGCAAGCTGGAAACCGAATCACTGGGCTATGGCCGTTGTGCGACACTCGTGTCCCTGCTCGCCCCGCGTCACATGGTGCTGATGACCGGCCGGAGAACGGCGCGCTGAAACGGCGAATGGGGGAAGCTGATGCCGGGGGCGCTATTTGGCCTGCTTGCGGGCGAATTTCATGACGGCCTCGGTCTGGCTATGGACATGGAGCTTCTCATAGATGCGCTGGATGTAGGTGCGCACCGTGCTCAGGCTGATGCCCAGTTCGCTGGCAATTTCCTTGTAGGGATGGCCGCGCGACAACCCTTGCAGCACCTCCAGTTCGCGGGCCGTGAGCGTTTCGGTCTCCGCCCTGGCCGCCGCGTGGGCCTGGAATGATTGCACCACTTTCCGCGCAATGTGGCCGGACATGGGCGAGCCGCCGTCAAAGACCTCGCGGATGGCTTCGAGGATTTTCGCCGGGCGGTTGCTCTTGACCAGATAACCAAACGCGCCAGCAGACAGCGCCTGAAACACCTGTTCGCCCTCCTCGAAGACGGTGAGCATGATGATCTTCAACTGCGGCGCAACCAAGCGCAGGCGGGACACGCATTCGATGCCGTTCATGCCGGGCAGGTTGATATCCATGAGCACAACATCAGGCAGATGCAGGGGCAGGTCGGCCAGCGCGGCTTCGGCGTTGGCGTAGGCCCGCACGCAGCGGAATCCAGACTGCCCCGCAAAATAACGCACGAGGGTTTCACGCAGCTTGGCGTCGTCTTCAACGATGGAGACTTTAATCATGACGGGTTCCAACAAGGCGACCGGTTCCAGCCGCGTCGCCACGGAGTCTAACACAGCCATGTCTGGCACTGAATTCATTTCGAGTGCACTCTAGTCTTATTGGTGCCGGTCGGGCAGTCGGATAAAGAGAGGACATGGCCTTATTTCACCGTGAATGCTTTCCCCGGTGCGTTGAAGACGATGCGGGTGCCCTGGCCAGGCTGGCTGTGACAATCCAGCCGCCCGCTGATCCCGCGCAAGCGCTCGCGCATGTTCTCCAGACCGTTGCCGCCACCCGTCCGTTTCGGCGGGGCGGCCGTGTCGAAACCGCAACCGTCGTCCTCGATGACGATCCTGAATTCATCCTCGGCGAGCGCCAACTGCACCCGCACGCGACCGGCCTTGGCGTGCTTGAGCACGTTGTTCAATGCCTCCTTGGCGGCGAGGAACACCTGCTGCCGGATTTCGGTCGGCAAGACGACGGTCGGGATTTCCGGCGGCAACTCGAAGGCGCACTGCACCGGACTGCCTTCGAAGTAATCTTCCGCATAGCGGCACAGGTAATGAACCAGGTCGGCCAGCGTGTCGTTGCGGGGATTGACCGCCCAGACAACTTCTTCAAACGAGCGGATGGTCTCACGGGCGGTATCGGAAATCTCCTTCACTTCCGCCTGCGCCGACGAGGACATGGCCGGATTGGTGCCGGCCATCTCGCTCAGGAGCGACAAACGCGTGAGTTTCGCGCCGACTTCGTCATGCATGTCCCGGGCGATGCGCGTGCGCTCCTTCTCGAGGGCGGCCTGTTGTTCGAGTTGCTGCATGCGCGCGCGCAGCCGGCGGAATGAGACGTAGCGCACA
>TBL_comb47_HYPODRAFT_10003676_pt1 | contig 18027 bp, 36 predicted proteins | sample TroBogypolimnion_40_FD_10682 | JGI IMG/M metagenome (IMG submission 10682)
TTTGGGCAGGTAGAACATCATCGTGTTGGTGAAGGACTCGAAAGCGGCGTTCTCGGCATTGCTGGCGCACTCGGTTTTCCATTGCGCGTCCTTCAGGACTTTGTAGGCTTCTGCCACTTCTGGGTGCAGGGCGAGGATTTCTTCTTTGTTCACGGTCATGCTCCTGGACATTCGTTACAGGTTGTAGGCTTCTGCCTCTTCCCGCGTGACGAAAAATGGATCCCATGGCTGCACGTTTCCCAGCGGTTCTCGTCCCACGAATCCGCCGTCACTCGTTCCCCGGCTCGGTAGGTGGTTTTGGGAGTGTGGTCCGAAAACCCCTCATCGGCCCCGATCACCTCCAGCACGTCCGCAAACTCGGCGCGGCACTTGCGCTCGGATCCGTGGGACCTCCGCGCATCGGCGGGGATGAGGAGTTTGACAATCACGTCACCGTTGACCGACTTGACCTTTTTCCATCCCCAGAACGGGCCTTCGGGCGGGATATGCATTCCCATGGCCAGGGCAAGATCAGCGTTTTTCGCGTCGCTCAGGTCGGCCCCGCTCAGGTCGGCCCCGCTCAGGTTCGCGCCGCTCAGGTCGGCGCCGTACAGGTCCGCGCCGCTCAGGTTCGCGCCGCTCAGGTTCGCGCCGCTCAGGCTGGCCCCGCTCAGGTTGGCCCAGCGCAGGTTGGCCCCGCTCAGGTTGGCCCAGCGCAGGCTGGCCCCGCTCAGGTTGGCCCAGCGCAGGTTGGCCCAGCGCAGGTTGGCCCTGCTCAGGTCGGCCCCGCTCAGGTCGGCCCCGCCCAGGTCCGCGCCGCTCAGGTCGGCCCTGCTTCCACCTTTCTCGTCGCTCAGCGATTTGAGGTGCGCGGCCAGCACAGCTTTGATTTCATCGGGGGTGTAGCGTTTCATGGGATCTCCAGGGTTTGAGGTTCGTGGATTTGGACAAGATCAGATTTGGGGATATTTCCATGGACCGGCTTTGCCCGTGTATTTGTGCCCACAGTGATCGCACTTCCAAAAACCAGAGAGAGGCACTTCCTCTCGCATGGTGCCGATCTCGCACTCATGGCACATGGTCAGTGCATCAGCCAATCCATTTTTCGATTGTTGGAGGCGCAGTTTCGTTTCCTGCCTCATCGGAGTAGCCACCAGCGATCACCAGGCACATAGCCCCGGCACCAGGGGAAAAGGCAGATCCAACGGATTCGGATGTATCTCACGGTTGGTTCCCTTTCATGGACAGATGCGCTAGGCTCGCCGGTTCCAGCGCCGAATGGCAGCGGCAGCGGCGGCAGCGGTGGTTTTGCAGGCGTTGATGCGGCGGCTATCCAGGACGCTCGGATGAGCCGCACATTTCTGGTTCTCGCAGGTGACTATCGCCCAGATTTCCCCATCGATGTCGTGGGGCGTGACCTCTGGCTGTTTGCCACAGAACGGGCATGGGAGAGGGGTTGGCATCGGTCATCTCCTGGACAGGATTAATCGTGGTTGGGCGGGGCGAGGTTGCCGTGCGGGGCCGGGGTGGTGGGCACGCAATGGCTGAGCACCAGGGCCGCGCGCTGGGCCTGGACCGCCTCCCGGTGGCCAGATCCGCCCTGGGACCGCCGAGGGGCCTGGACGGGGGCTGGCACGCGAGCAGCAGGGCGGCGCAAATGTAGGCGGGGCGAGGGGTCATGGTTCTTGCTCCTTGAGTTCTGCGGAACCTAAACGGCGTCGGCCAGGTCGGCCTCAGCTTGGGCCAGAGCGAGCGCCAGGCCGTCCAGGGGGATGTCCCAGACCGACGCATCGGGCGGCGGGGGCGTGGTGAGGGCGGCCCAGGCGGCGGCCCTGCGGCGGCCCTGCGACGTTCGTGACGGTTCACTACAGAAATGCTACCTTTCACTAGCTGAAATCGGTTGATTTCTGGGGTGGGGGCGCGATAACGACATGGAATATTTGTGGATAGGCCCCATGATGATCCACTCTCCATTGTGTGTTTCATCTGCGAAGCCAGATATCTTGATCTTATCTCCCGGTTTGTATCCATCTTCCACAAAGTCAATGCCGCGAATTTCCACTATAGCACCGGGGTTCTGAAGCCCAGGAAGGTTGGGAACCTGGGACGATCCTTGCTGCCGGTGGGGAAGAACTTGTATTTCACGGTCTTCCCGCGATACTTATCCTGGTTGTCCCAGATCTCTGCCCGCAACGCGTCATCGAAGCCGGTTCCGATATCGAATTCCACGTTACTGTAGACATCCCTGACTTTCAAGGCGCCGAGGACACCGGTCAATTCCTTGCCCGCCTTATGAGAAGAGCGGTGCGTCCTGCCCAGTTCGTTGACAGTGGCCTCGTTGGCATTGTGAAACTTCTCATCAAAGCCGAGGATCACTGCCTCACTGTCACTGAACCGCTTGACTTTCAGCAGGTATCCTTCGCGCTCGGTGGCGCGGCCTTGCTTGTAGGGGCCGTTCAGACTACGGATCATTGCTCCCTCGTAGCCAGAAGCCAAGCACTCTGCTTCGTAGGCATTGAGTTCGTCCACACTGTGGACCAGTTCGTGGTCCAATGCCAGCAGTCCCTCCCCAAGGTGGGCGAACCGACATTTGCGAATGCGCGTCTGAACAGCCTCCAAACGCTGTTTGAACGGCATGGCGTCCAATGTGTAGTCATCGAACGTGAACAGGTTGACATCGGGCTGGCCGTCCTGGCTCATGACGCCAGAAACAGTGGTCCGATAAACGTCTTTGTCGTAGGGGTTGCCCACGATAAGTTCTCCATCGAACCCCTCGTATTCTGGCCTGCCCAGCATTTGCTGGATGTGCGCGTTGGGGATCATTTTCAGGCTACGGCTCATGACCTGCCCATTGATCACCAGCGCGCGAACACCATCCAGCTTAGGGGACATCAGTACTGGGAACTGGATAGCACCCGGCTCTGACAGTTTGGATGCAAGCATCGGTTTTGGCACTCTTCCTCCGATATGGTTGCTGCTATTTCATTCAAGATCCCCGCAACCTTTGTCGCGACGACCGCTTGGGCGATTTTGCGCTTGGCCGAAGTATTGAGCAGTTCCGAACAGTCTTTCAAGCAGAGAGAAATATCTTGGTGGGTCATCTTGCTGCCCCTATTGGCCATACCCTAGTATAAGGTATATGTTGCTCGGTTACCACTCAAATATAACCACGATGGTTACAGTGAGCGCAAAGAACTGCCACACGATGTTTGAAGCCTTTTTGCTTCCATACGATGCCATGTCCGCAGCAAACTGAGCAAGGCTGGCCCAGCAGCCGCAGAGTTGTGTCGTAGATGTTTCGGTGATTTTTGTCACCGAGGATGGCGTAGGCCTCGGTGATCTTTTGATAGGTGTCTTTGTCTCCACCAAGATCAGGATGATGCAGCCGGGAAAGAGCTCTGTAAGCGAGCTTCACTTCCTCCTGAGTTGCCGCTGGCGGAACATCTAGAGTTTGGTAGTGCGTGAACATTTCAGGCCTCTTTCATCAAGATATATTTTGGAAAGTTCAGTGCCGGTCATTTGTTCGTGCCCAGGAATGGGACGGATCAGCCAAAGTTTCTGCGGGCCAGCATCGGTCTGAACCGGCCCGCCGCGATACACCTTCTCAAACCCAGCTCTGCTGAGTTCACGCGCCATGCCGTTGACAGTCGTTCGGCCCTTCCCCTCGCCATCGTAGAGATTGTGCAGGTCAGTCGTAGTCCACAGCTTGTAGTGAAGTTCACGTTCTCCTACCCGAAGAACCGCTTCCGGATAGTCACGCAGGGTGGCGGCCCAAGTCCCAATATCACTCCTCCCATTGTCGATCATGTCCCGCTTACTGGCGGTCATTGGTGCCGGAGCAGCCGGGTTAAATCCTGTGAGATCAACAGATAAGAGATAGTGGAACAGCTTGTTCTTGCCGCTGCCATCCAGCCACTTGAAATACTCATCATAGAATTCCGAACCATACGGTGATCCCTTCACTTCGTGAATGAAGAACCGCCGATCAGTGTCCTCAAGGAAGAACGCATCGGGATGGTTGCTGGTGAAGAAGTAGTTGATGCAGTCCGGGACAACATACGACGGAACGAACTTCACGTTCAGCCGAAGTTGCTTCTGAGTAATCATGGACTTCATTCGATCAGCGCTGTGGCGTTTGTCGCCACCAGTAATTTCATCGCCCAGAATGAACTGCTTGTTTTCAGCCCACTCATTGAACCCGCTGCCCAGTTCCTTGTCAGTTATCTCAGCTGAATTCTTCCCATAGATGCGGAACATCGTATAGGCAATGAGGCTCTTGCCAGTTCCGTGAACGAGGCCCCACAGCACGATGGATGAATACATCTTCACGCCTGGATTTTGTAATGGGTAAGCGAGCCATTGCTCCACCCATTTTCGGTGTTCAGGTGTCAGTCCATCAAACACCAAGTCCATGAGCTGCTTCCACGGAGAAACATCACCTTCCGCGGGCATACAGTCCCAGCCTCTCCATGTATTGTATTCTCCAGCGGCTGTGATCGGCCCCTCACCCGGCTTGTAGGTTTGTCGCTCAACCTCTGCCCGATGCGGCCACTTCAACCACTCAGCCGCGGCAGACTTTTCCAGCAGCTTCACGGCTCCTTTTGCGGTGGTGATCCTCTCAAAGAACCTGCGGGTCGAGAAGGCATGGTTCACGAACGATGCTGGCTGCATCCGCTGGGCCGTGTCCAACTTCAGGACCACGCCAGGGTCGCGGATGTAGACCACATCCTCATTCAGCTTGTAGAGAGCCGCCGCTTCCTCCCATGGGTTCGCATTGCCCAGCACTTCAGACAACGCCGTGGCTCCCTCGTAAAGAATGAAATCATCAAGCCCCGTCTTGTTAGGCGGGGCCAGTTGAGGAAGGCGCGCGATCTTTGGAATTGCACCCAAGTTTGTGAGTTCTTTTGCCAAGGCATTTTCTGCTGACATTACGAGCGAGTTTGTTATGGCATCGCTATCATACACGATGAAAACTACTCTGCCATGCCACTCAATATCTCCGAACTGCGGCAGGATATTCAGACTGTGAGAGCTACTCTTGAAGCACCAGACGCCGCCCAGCCCCAGCGTTGGAAGTCCATGAGCGCAGGCGCAGGCCGCCTTGAGTTCACCCTCAGTGATGATCAGCGGTTTGCTGACGTCGCCTATCAACGTGCTCCACGGCACCAATGGGGGAAGATATATTTCATTGAGGCTCTTCTTCGGCTGCAGATAGCGAACTTCCTTCTTCTTTGCCAGCTTCTCAAAGTCGCTGAGAGTGCTTTCCAAGAACCGGAACCGCCAGAACTCAGTGAGATTACCGTTGAAGTCGTAGTAGGGCAGCTTCATCCCTGCGCGGGCCATGGGAAGGTGAAGTTTGTCATAGGCATCGGGCCCAGTGTAGCAAGTGATACCTAACTTGGTGACATGTTCCTCATACAGTGCCGACTGGGCCAACTTTTCAAGCATAGCTTGTTCAACTTCAGCGACACTACTGAATGACGACTTCATCTTTAGCTCCTGGGCTGGCTGCAAATAGTGGGCAGTAATTTTACCACGCTACGCCCTCGACATAGCGTATAATGTGTGCGATTGTAACTTGGCGGCTACGGGTGCCGGGGCTGGGGCCTAGGCTTCTCGAGTGGCCTCGCATACGTGGTCGGAGGCAAGCCGGACAAGTCCGCTTCCCAGGGAAGATCATACTCATCGCACAGCACGATGGGCACTGGGAAACTGTAGTCCATTCCACACCGACGACAGCGCAGCCAAACCTCGAATCCAAGTTCGCCCAAAGGCTCCCCATGACTGCCACAGAACGGACAACTCATGCGTGCTCCCAATCCTTAAACCTGCGGCCCGGTTCCTTCAAGAAGATGAAGCCGGGCCACATGTGAGTTATTGATGGATTTCCTTCATACGATACGTAGGTCACTTCCATGCGTCGAGGCTTATCCCACAGAATGCGCCAGTCTTGATGCCCATCAGGGAGATTGGGCACTGCCGGCTCACACTCGTAGGTTTGAATGAAGATACTGAACATGGGGTGATTGTAAGTGATCTTGGCTATCTTTCCGGGATGCGTGTCCAGATAGTAGCTGACGCTCACTTCATCACCGACGTTCAGTAGCTCTCCATCTGCCAGTTCCAACTTTACTGTCGTTGCGAATGGCTTGGCCTTGTGGATCTTGGGCCCCGACGGTTTTCGTTCTCCACCACGCCCGAAAGGTTCCCACTTTACCTTCTCAATGACGAACCCCAGCGTGTGATCCTCGTTCATGATCACATAACCAGACGCCGCTGGCATCGTTATCCGGGCCCGCATTTCTCCACTGCCAGTCGGCTTCGCCTTGGCAATGTAAAGACCCTTGCGATACTTGACCCGGGCAGCGATGAAGTTATTCTGTTTCGTTACCCAGATCCCGCACCCGCCCTCGTAGGGAATGTAGACGGCATGGGCCGTTCCATAAGGAAGCACAGTCATTAGTCCCGTCCGTTGCCGCTACGCCTGACGTTCATCGATGGCAGGGGTGCCCTGATAAATTTAACCAATCCCCCCAGCAGCGCAAGGATACCGATAATAAATACCACCGGACCCCAGCAACCGACACAGGCGCACAGCAAGAGCACAAACAAGATGAAGCCTAGCAAGCGACACCTTGCTCACTTCGCGTAACCACGACCTTCTTGGAGGACCAGCCGCAACTGGTGAGGAACGCAGTATCAGGATCGCTGAACACCATATCGGTTCTGTAGTAGAGGCCGGTAGTGGCGTCAAAGGAAAACTGCGGCCCCAGCCTGTCAAACGGTTCATCCCACATTCTACGCATCGCAGAACCTCACTATAGTCCCCGCCTTGGGGCCTATTAAAGCATACAGCATCGTGAAATATCAGGCCAATCAATGTTTGCATCAATAACCATTGCGTTCTAAGAAGCTCGCTGATGCAGGGTGGCCCACTGGCACCCTTGCCCAGCGCAACGGCTGAGACCCAACAGAGGCACCTCCCAGGGCGCTCTGTTGGGCCTTGATTGTTGCCGGGGCCGCGCCCCATGGCCGTTAAAACTCCAGCAGAAGCTCCTCAGCACCGAACACGGAGTTCTTCTTGCACTTCTCGCAGGGGTAGTTCCGAGCGTCAGGCTCGCAACCCTTGCGGCTGGCCCCACACTCCACGCAGAAGCCGGAGTAGTCATCCCGCTTGACCGCGGCCACGACCTTCTTTTCAGTGATTGATGGGTGCAGTTTCATGCCTTTCCTCCGGGAGAAGTTGAGTAGAATGAACATTAGGTCCAGATCCTGTAGTTCTCCGCCACATGTTCTAGTCCGTAATACTCTGAAATGAGCCACTTGATGCCGTCCGGAACTTTGACGATCTTGAGGTTGGAGAACCCAGAGTTGGCCTTATCCCCCAGCGTCTCCACAACCTGCACCAGTTCTTTGTCGTCACGAGGAATGTCGTGGTCCCAACCCTTCGGCCTGCGGTGGACGTTCCGCTTCAGCTCTTTATAGAGAGTGAAGGCTTCATCAGAAAGGCTGAAGCCCCCGTAACACGTATTGATCACGATCTTTTGCATTGCTACTCCTCCTTGTGGCCGGCGAACATTAATTCCCAGCCTTCAGGACTGGTGCCGGTCATTAGCATTTCCCATTCGTCCACAGACAGGGTGGGGAGCGCCCGCTGGATGAGCGCACCATGCTTCCACTCGTAGTAGCCGCGCAGCGGAATGTTGTTCAGCACCCACGGCTTCTTCGTGATGGGGCAGATGCCCTTGATGGTCACCTTTGTCGCCCTGAAATAGCACTTCCGTGATGGGGCTCATTTCTGCCCCTTGTGTTTCTTGTCCTTGGTGGTGGCCTTGATGCGGGCGAGCCGCTTGGCCTTGCGCTTGTTGAAAGCCTGGTTTTTCATTACGTTCTCCTCCCTGACGGTGCAGGGGGAAGGGCCTAGTGGCCCTTCCCCCTTGACCGCGTGGAGCTACTTGCTGGGCTCCGGCGCGGGGCTGGCCGCGGTGACCTTGATCATCCCGTTGGCCAGGGCGAAGCCGACGTCCACGTGGGTGACCTTGATCTCCTTGTCGCCCTTGTGCGCGACCTGCTTCTTCGCCGCGCCCACGGTGGCGGACTTGCGGATGAGGTCCATGAGCTGGTAGCGGATGCAGCCCACGCGGGCCTTGATGTCGCCCACCGGGGTGATGAGGTCGGTGTCCTTGACCTCCTTGCGGAGCTCGGCGCAGTCCGCGGCCGACGCGCACTTGGGGCGGTTGGACTTCTCGGCCTTGGGGGCGGCGAACTTGGGCTCGACCTTGGGGGCCGGGGCGGAGATCACAGGCTTGGGGGCCGGGGCGGCGACCTGCGACAGGGACGAGGTGGCGGCCTTCACGACCTTGTCGGCCTTGGGGGCGGCGGTCGCAGCGGTGGGGACCAGGGTGGTGGGGGCGGAGATCTTGGACATGGTGTTTGCTCCTTTGGTGAGGTTGGGGGAAGGTGCCAGGGTGGCTACCCAACACATATAGTATAGCCCACCCTGCCCTCGTTAGCCAATCAAATTTCTATCAAAGTTTGCATCAAGAATGGTGTTGTCTATCTGGGCCAGCGTTATCGGCCAGCGATGCCGGTTCTCCAGCCGGATGTCGTCGCGCTTCCGCTGATCAGCCCTGCGGTCCATGCGGTGCTGATTCAAAAGCATTAGTTGAATTTCGTCACGAGGTTCCACTTACTTGTCCTTTCTTGCTCCACAACACTGGCAGCGATCTGTTAACTTCTTTTGTCCGCAGTAGAAGCAAATGATAGTAAAGCCACTACAGTCGCCACTACTCCTTGGCCGAACGGTCACTGTCCCTTTATCCAGCTCGGCAATTTCCTACAGACGTGTGAGGTCAATAACCATAGCCACCTTCCTGGGCGTCAGCACAAGCGTCGCACTGGTAGCCCAGCTGAACGTCCTTGGCGGAGAGCCGGTTGGGCCGCCCACAGATCGGGCAAGGGTGAACCCTCGGACCTGCCCTGAGCGCACTGCGCCCGCCTGGGTCGGCGAAGTCCATGTCGTTGTCGTTGTAGAAGGGGTCGTAGTAGTCCCTAGGCATCGTGTTTCTCCAGCCGCCGAAGCAAGTCGGCAATGACCAGTTCCGCTGACATGAGATGCCACTGATTGAGCTGGCGGAAATCAGCCTCAGTGACCCAGCCCAGTTCCACCATGTGCTTTTGCTTCATGTCCATCAGCTGCACGACTTCTGCGTTCTTCGTGCCTTGCATGATGGCGAACTCTTTCTGGACCTGTAGCGACTTTGCTCTGCTCATCGGGGGTCCTTGTCAGGAGGCACCAGATGGATATCATCGGTGTAATCGTAGCAGGGTAGCGCCGGGTCCTGAGGAAGGAGCCAGCAGTGGTAGTCCAGACTGCCCCACGCCTCCAAGATATTGGTGACGGGAAGCTCGTTGAGGTCCAGCCCCTTCTGCTGAGTAGCAGCACAGAGGAAGGCGGCGAAGTCTACGAAGTCCTGAAGCTCGAAGAGCCCCAGGTCGTAGTGAGGGGTCAGGTGCTTGCCGTAGCCCTGCTCCCCATGGGAGAGGATAGCTTGGTATTTCACTGAAGCTCCTTTAAGGCGAACTCTACAACACCAGCTTCCTCAGCGCTGGCGTATTGGAACGCCCAGTGGCGGCCGAACAGCTCGAACATCCTGTCCCTGGCCTCTTCGTAAGTGCCGTAGATCTTGATGTAATTGGCGTGATGGTAGGAGCAGCAACCGAAAGTGAAGAACCAGTCTTGAGCGAGTTCATCTTGCATTTGCTGCCTCCAGTTCCATGTCAGCGATCCATTCATCCCTGGGTTCCAGGTATACCACCTGCCCACGGGACCGGCGGCTCAGCAGGTAGGTCGCAGCCTCCTGATAGGTGAGCTGCTGGATCTTGGGCTCAGCCGCCCCGCACTCCATAACGACGAACAGCCCCGAAGGGGCCGTCCTCCGAACATATACTGGAGTGTCCCTTTTGAATTCCCCGAAGGGCTGGACTACCTTTGCGAAGAACCAACTGGCCATTTGCCGCCTCCTGGGCACCCTTGCCCGTTAATATAGTATAGCGCCACTTGCCCTCCATTGCGCCTCAACCTTGCGTCAACCTTTTGTGCTCGCAGCGGGTGCAGCGATCCTTATGGAGCCAGCTCTTCCACTCGCAGGGCTGGCACTCAGCGGGGCGGCTGGCGAGACAGTCAGGGCAGTCGCAGGGCTGGAGCGTCGGGCACTTCAGCATAGGGTCAAAGAAGGTGCGGAGACCTACGCACTCCACAGTGCCGAAGTCGTTGCCGACCTTGAAGATGGACAGAAGCTGACTAGGCTGGCTCGGAATCCGGCCGTTGCCTTGGTAGAGCGCCACGGTTCCGTCAGTAAGGGTCAAGTCATGGAGCATGTCTGTTACCTCGTGCATGGTTGCTGGGTGTTGGCAAAGGCCCGGCCCCAGAGTGCCCGTGGGCGGGCTCTGGGATCGGTCTGGTAGGTGCTAGAGGGTGGGCTGTGCGGCAGGGGCGGGCTGGCCGTAGACCAGCTTGCCGTTGACGCGGATGCACTGCACGGACTTCTCCAGGCGAAGCTTGCCACTTTCCGTGGCGAGCATGTCCGTGATGTGGGCGAGCTGCTTGGTGTCGAGCACTGCGATCCAGCAGGGGCGGCCATCAGCGAAGAACGGGCTGGGGCTCAGAGGGATGCCGGGCTTGCGGGTGATGTCGACGACGAACTGTTTCATTGTAGTTCTCCCAGGGGGCCTACCCCATGCTTATAGTGTAACGCGGTTTGCACTCAACCTGCACATCAATGTTTGCTCAATGTTGCGCCTAATTGAGATGTCTGAGAACTGTTATCAAAGCCCAGTAGAGCTTGACCTCAGCAGTAGATCCAGGCAACACCGGCTCAACGACCTTGGCCAATGTATCTATTTCCCTGAAGGTCAACGTGATCTCCGGCTCGGGATCGTCAGACCAGGAGTATCGGTTGTAGATACCGTAAAGGAATCCGCCGACGCGGCCTACGGCCTTGCAGTGACCGTCGTAGTGCCGGGCTGAGCACTTCATCATCAAGTCCACTTCCTCTTTGGTGAACTTCAGCACAGCCCTTGGAACGAAGATGGTTGCAGTGTGGATCATGGCAGCTTCTCCACTTGAGAAGCCAAGTCACGAAGGAGCCGAGCCAGGGTGGCCGGAGCACATGGTTCCTCCACCACAGCCTGAATATGCTGCTCTCCGGTACGATCCAGAACGATGACGTCGTGTAGCAGGTTGGTCTTGGCCGGACACACGACGAGATTGACCCGGGCCAAGTTTCGCGACATGCCGAAGTCCCTGGTTACTTGGAGATTGAACCAGATATCAGACATTGTAGGCCGCCTTGATGAGCTGGCAGTCGCGCTGGATGGGGGACATGTAGCTGGGTTCTCCAGCGCAGATGTCCACGTCCCACTGGAACTGAACCACGGTGTAGTCGGGGTCCAGATGGTAGATGACCACCCACAATGTCGTCCCGTCAATGGCGAACCCCTTGCGCTCGTGCTCTACCAGCTTTTCCGACATGGCGAGGTAGCCGTCGTAGTTGCACTCCATGTCGCAGGTATCCACGATGGTGAATAGGGTGGTCATGCCATGCAGGGCGAGGAACGCCTCTACCTCATCTGCGACCCGCCGCGTGATATAGATCTCATACAGGTAGCCATTGAGGTCTTCGCTGAGTGGGCGCATGGCGCGGGTCATTGCTTCGTTGATGGTGCCGTCCACGTTAAGGTAGTTCATTGGCGCCCTCCAAAGGCAACGCGCCCCGAACATGGCCGGGGCGCGGGGTTGAGTTCTACTTGCGGTAGGTGCAGTTGTCCATTTTGCAGGTCGGCCAGTTGCACTGCTCCCAGCACTCCGGCGCTGCTGACCCGCCAGCACACTGGAGTGTGGGTAAGTGTCATATCGGTAGGATGCGGATATCCTCCGCCTCGGGACGCGGGACCGGTTGCCGAAGGGGCAGGCTGCTCCCGCCTACGATGGCGATGGCTTGCTGATAGGCGGCCGGGTTGCCGGTGGTCCACGCCTTGCCAGCGGGATCCCAGCGAAGGCCCAGGGCCTTCAGCGCGGTGCGGTACGGATAGGTGTTGCCAGTGACGGAATACATTGCTTTGCTCCCCGGGGGCCTTACCCCATGCTTATAGTGTAACGCAGGGTGCCCTCAATGTGCGCATCAATGTTTGGTCAACCTTGCCCACGCGGCGAGTATCAGTGCCACGAACAGAGCCATGGCGATGAGTCCGCCGGCGATCATCAGGAAGACGTCGTAGGGCGTGATGATTAGGACGGGTCGCACAAATCCTCCTTCACGATGTCAGGCGGCAGCGGCTTCGGCGGTATGGGCAGGGAAAGGATGTTGATAACCTTCTCCAGTTCCTCCTGCCATGGAGCGGGGCGGGGATGTTTCCTGCGCTCAGGCCGGGCCATGGATCGCCTCCTCTATGTCTCGTAGAAGCTCGCTGAGACCCGGATACTTACGTGTCTCCGCCACTGTCCGGACCAGCAGGGCCCTGAACTGGTCCCGTTCCACGATGGCGCGGTGTATGAACTCAAGCAGTGGGCGCGGTCCTGAGATGGTAGCCGTCTCAAGCGCTCCCTGCTGTTGTAGTTCCAGCGTGACGCGCTCGCTCTTCTCCACGCGCAGGCTTGCGGTCACTGACATGCCAGCTCCTTCTCGCTGGCGGCGTAGAAGCACGTATCGCACTGATACAGGACCTCTTCGTCGTCCACTACGGTGCAGGGCGTCATGGCGTCGGGAGCATGGCAGGAAGGGCATGCGATCCCTTCCGGGTGCAGCTCCTTGTTGATGGCGCTGACCAGGGCGGCGGCCAGAGCCTTGATCTGCTCACTGCCCTGAGCGTAGCGCCACGCGGTGTCCTCCAGAACCTTCTGCAGGGAGATCATCGTGGCCTCCGCGGTGTCAGAACGAGGTCCATGCCCCATGAAGTGATAAAGGCAACTACTATGATACCGATCACATCTACCCAGCTCATGACACCTGCCCCCTCAGCTCCTTGGTCATGGCCAGCCACAGGGCGGACCGCTCGTGTTCTCTTGTGAGTATCGTAGTGCTGAGGTCGTCGCGCTGCCGCTTCAGGGCCGCGATCTCCTGGTCCAGAGGGGCCATGCGCTCCTTATAAGTGGCCTGCGTTTGGAGCTGGGCTGGCGAATACTTGCTCGGCTTCCGGCGCCGAGCGTTCCGTTCGCTGGGCGGAGTGGCGGCCTTGAGAGCCGCCTCGGCCCGCACCTGGGCGGCCTCTTTGAGAAGGGCAGCCGGGATTTTGAACGGCTTGGGCAGGGAGGAGGCGGCATGCTCTTTCCGCAAGGCAGCGAGCCCCTTGGCCTGCTGGGCGGGAGTGTCGGTGCTGTGGGCCAGGAGGTAGGCCATCTCCTTGTCTCGAAGCGCTCGGGCTAGAGACAAGGCGTTCTGCTTGATGGATAGGTGGGCAGGGTTGACGCACAGCTTGTTCTTGCAGTCGTGCTGCACCCGCTCACCAGGAGCCAGCTCTTCGCGGAAGGTGTAGTAGCTGGCCCGAGCGGCTTGCTCCAGCCTGCCGTCAATCTTCAGCAGACCGCCTGTGGGAAGGGTGATACCTGTCCAGAGCCAACACCCGGTCTCCGGGTCTGGGCGGGTTCGTGCAAGCAGTTCATGGCGGACGTTCATGGCGTTGTTCTCCGTGGCAATGGTGCCACATATAGTATAGCGCAGGGCTGCGGCTCATGCTTGGTCAAACTTTACTCTTGCGATATACAACACTTTGCTCAAGTTAGCTTGTGCAGTGATAAGCGCGGCTCTGGCTTCATTCAGCGTTATCTCCGCCATGGCTACGTCGCGCTTTGCCATACGATACTCTATAGATGTGGAGGGGTTGAATATCCGCTGCTTGGTGGGCGGGGCCTTCCTCTCGTCTCGCTCGCTACGGATACGTTCGGCCTCTGCAAGCTGTTCTTCTGTCAGAACAAATGTAGATTTCTCAGGTGCGTTTGCACGGATAATTTGGTCTTTCTTCAACTTTTCTAGTTCTTCTTTTTGCTGTTCAAAAGTCATCTTTTCCCGAGAAATCCGCTTACTGAAGGCATCCATCTCGTCAGAAAATATCTGTTCCCAGGCAGCTTTGGATATGATGGGGGCCAAGTGGGAGGGATTTACGCACTGCTTGTTCCCGCAAGTGTGCCGAAGTTTGATGGAATGGGCAATGGGGCCGACAAATGCTTCATAAGAAACGCGGCTCGCCTGACAAAGGACGCCGTCTACTCTGATTAAGCCGCCTCCAGTGGTGGATGTTCCTGACCATTCCCAGCAATCTCCCTCTGCTAGGCGGGTCTGTCGGTAGATTTGTTCCACAGTATTCATGGTATATCTCCGCGCTTTGTGCGCTATATAAGTATAAGGTATGCAAATATCGGGGCCAGCTTGATTTGCCCAAAATGCGTTATAGCGTGTCGAGCCTAGCACCTACTGAATTTACGCAATAACGGCGATGGCACCCAAGCCTTATATACTACAATCTCCTACTTAGCTACTACAGAATTCAATATATTAGCTTATAGATTCTATATTTATACAACTGTTATTTCTACCATATCTTTATTTAGTAATAGGTTAATAAGTTAAAGCGTTACTTGACGCTCGGAGGCCGCCTGTTACCAACACTTCCCCAAATAACGGTATTTAGCGAATCAAAGCAATAGCGTTAAAATGGCGCCAGTGCTGGGCCGCAAAGCGTTATGTCTGTAGAAAGTGTCAGCTTGCCAGCCATCAACCTCATGGTGTTCTGTTGCTGGTATACCTGAATTGCATATCGCGGTTGCCGAGTATGCAAAACCATTCCACTCATCAGATCTTTGCCATAGAACTCGCGAATCTTGAATTCCATAAGGCAGCGAAAACCTAGAGTTTCCGAACGAAATCAGGCGAAACCACCCCGAAACTCCGAGTTCACACGCGCACATGAGGAGATTTTGAGTCAAACCACCCAGACTCCTAGAGTTCACACGCGCATATATGGAGATTTTGACTCGTCAATAACTGAGTCGCTGTTCCTGCCTCGATAATGGCCCTCCCACAGAGCCTTGACTCAACGCCCAGAGTCGATGCGTGCGCGCCCAATTCGTATTTGGCCCAAACATTGACTAAACATTGAGCTTTACATAGATTACGCCGAGCGTTACACTATATGCACAGGGCAAGGGTGCCCCGGGAGGCCCACATGAACCGCAACATGATTTACATCGACATCATCCCCACCCCCGCTGGCCGAGCCGCGGGCCTCACGCCCTTCAAGAAGGGCTGGGCGGCGTGGCAGCCCCCGGAAGACGGGGAATACATGCTGGGAATGCTGGCCCTGCTGCCGAAAAAGATGCTGGCCTGCAACATTGACATGATCTACGTGGACGGTGAGCCGGCCTTTGGTCCCCACGACATGCCCAGGCACCGCGAAGTCCCGGTGCGCCACACCGAGGCCACCGGCCCTGTCCAGCCGCTGGTTCCCGAATACGAGTAGGTTCCTCCCCACATGGCCGGGGCGCTCCGCCCCGGCCCACTGCCTGAAAGGCAACCGCCATGTCCATGTCCGCCAAAGAGCTTCACGAATACCAGTCCAAGATCACCCACCGCATCCGAGTGACAGTGCCGGTCACGGTCATCGTGGAGACCACGGCAGTTTCCTACATCTCGGCCCAGGCCCGCGTCCTGAACTACATCGCCGGGCGGCTGTCTCCCGAGACCAGCTATCGCTACTCCTGGCAGGATGGCAACATCGATGAAAGTGAAATGGGCACCGTCAAGTTCGACAACCTGGCCCTCAAGCCGGTGCCGGACTACGAGCCGGAGCCCGAAGAGGTCGAGGCCGAGGGCTAGGCACCCACCCTCCGCCAAGACAGCGCCCTGGTCACAACGACCAGGGCGCTCGACGATTTGCTCCTACAACCCTAGGACTTGGAGTTCACACGCGCGCATGAGGGAGCGCCGAGTCTTTATAGCTTGAGTCGTTGGGAGCAGCGACTCTGTGGCACAGGTCTCTGCACGAGGCGCCAAACATTGACAAAACATTGAGTTTGCATTTGGGGCCCGGGAGCCCTATACTATAACTGCGGCACAATGCCGCCTGGGGGCTACAGTGGCAATCAAATTGCAGCAAATCAAAAACCAGGGCGCTCCGGTAGTGGTGGGCCAGCTCCTGCGCAGTCCGTGCAGTGTGCGCGTCGTGCGGGTGGTGGCTGTTCGCACCAACTGCCCGCTGCCCTACTCCGGCTACCCAAACTACACTCAGCTTACGGTGGTGTCCGTTGGGCGTCACCTGGGCGGCATCATTATCCCCACCAAGGTCGCCCGCCACACGGTCATTGGGCAGCTTGAGGGCCAGCCGCCGCGCCCCATCCACATGGGCGTCGTTTGCGGTATTCCCTACCGCGTTGTCAATGCGGTGGCCAAGTAGTCCAACCCATGGGCGGGGCTCCGGCCCCGCCCACACCTTACGGAGTTTCCTATGGGTCCTTGATTTATTCGCTACAACCCCGACTCCTGGAGTTCACACGCGCACATGAAGATATTTTCGGATTTTGATAGTTTGAGTCGGTATTCGGGCAGAAAGTTGTGGAGTTTTGACTCGTTTTGGAACTTGCAGAGATTTGTTGTAGAAAGAACGCTGACTCAGCGATAGGCACAAACATTGACCAAACATTGATGTTGGCATTGAGGCGCTAAGTGTTACACTAGGGTATGGGCAATGGTGCCCCAGGAGGTTACACAATGGCCAACTCTACCGCAAACCACGCCCTGCTCATGCTGGCCGCCAAGGTTGGGCTCCAAGCAACAACCATCGGCAACAACCCGCGCATTGTCCAGCGCAGCCCGCAGGCCGACGCCCGCACCGTGGGCCAGCTCAAGCTGGCCTGCTACTCCGCCATGGCCTACATGTCGGGCAAGCTCAGCACCCACAAGCTGGTCACCACCCACGCTAACCTCGGCTGGTGGGTGTAGCTCGCGCAGCATAGGCCCGGCTCACGCCGGGCCTATGCTTTGTCTTCGGGCCCGGAGTCAGTTGGAGTTCACGCCTATTTGATTCGTTACTCCGCAGTTCACGCCTATTGAGTTCACGCCGACTCACAGTTCGTGTTCACACTCGCGCTCATGTGGACTCAGGCGTTGAGTCTGTGCCAACATGCGCACGTAACCAATTGCGCAGTTGCTTGTATGCTTGTATAACCAATGGTGCATGTAACCAATTGCGCAGTTGCTTGTATGCCTGTATAACCAGCGCGGCATGTGTAGCAAAGGCCGTGCCAATTTGGCCGGCCGGCCGCCGGGTTGTGCGCTTGGGCACACTGTAACCATTGGCGCAAATTTAGGGGGTTACATTGTGGGTTGCATTGGTTATACTTTTAACTGTAGGCAATGCAGCCTACCACTTGCCCTAAGGGGTTACACAATGGCCAACCTTAAAGCTACCACCAACCAGCTTGCCACCGCTGCCGCTGCCACCGCTGCCGCTGCCACCGCTACCACCGCTGCCATTACTGCCGCTGCCGCTGCCGCTGCCCCCAGCAATGCGGGCCGTACCACCGCTGCCGCTGCCACCGCTGCCGCTGCCACCGCTGCCGCTGCCACCGCCACCGCTGCCAACCTGCCTAAGCAGGGCCGCGCAAGCCGCGCCGCTTGCGCCGCAACCAGGGCTGCTATTGCTGCCGCCCCCAACGGTGGCCGGTTGCCACTGCGTACTGCGTTTGTAGTGGCCACCGGCGCGCCCTACACATACCGCACCGGCACCCACCGCTACGCCATGTATACTGCGCTGCAAGCCATGTTTGCGGCCCCTGCCCCCGTAGGCTTGGCCTATGGCAAAGTGTTTGCCGGTGCCGCTGGCAAGGGTATAAAGTTTGGTGACAGCGACCTAGGTTTTTGTGTAACTAACGGCTACTTAAAGGTTGTTAAAGCCTAGCGGCAGGCCAACCGGGCAGCGGGCAATGGCCCGCTGCCCTACTTGCAACCCAACCCAACAACCTAAAGGTATACTAAAATGCTTTGCCATACCGCCCCC
>TBL_comb47_HYPODRAFT_10003677_pt1 | contig 18027 bp, 19 predicted proteins | sample TroBogypolimnion_40_FD_10682 | JGI IMG/M metagenome (IMG submission 10682)
ACAAGATTCAAAAAACTAGAAATCTTGCCATTCAACTTTGTTTTGACCATTCCAGAGAGCAATTTACTCAAATCATCCGCTGAGACCTTTGGATTATTGGATAAGCCGGCAACCTCTGGCAAAGCGGCAAGCTGAGCCAATTCGCTTAACTGCTCCAAACTAGAAGCAAGTTCAGCGGGACTGGTGCTTTGAAAAAGCGCCTCAGCATAAGGACGTGCAATAGTGGCTAAATCAGCCATATCAAAGTTCTGCCTTTAGTTGATCAAGCAATACACCGTGTGTTTTTGCATCAACTTCGCGACGCAAAATTTGCTCGGCACCTTTTACAGCCAATAAAGCAACTTCGGCGCGCAATACTTCACGTGCACGGGTTACTTGCTGGTCTGCATCTTGCTTGGCTTGAGAAATAATACGAGCAGCTTCAGCTTGTGCATTGGACCGAATCTCTTCAGCCGACATTTGCGCACGTTTTTCCGCCTCTGCTACACGTTGCACGCCTTCTTGGCGGGCTTTTGTTAATTCTTGCTCGGCAACATTATTTGCCAATGCAAGCGCTTCTTTGCCTCGTTCGGCAGCAGCCAAACCATCGGCAATTTTAGTTGAACGCTCATCTAATGCCTTAACTAGCGGTGGCCACACGAAACGTGCAACTACCCACCATAAGACAAAGAAAACGATCATTTGCGCGAATAGGGTCGCGTTCAGATTCACGATATTCCTTTCAGTATTGTTGAGAACGGTTGGATGACCATTAAGTCATCCACGCCAAAACAATTACTTAATAACTGCGAGCAGTGGGTTTGCAAAAGCAAACAACATTGCAACACCAACGCCGATCAAAAACGCAGCATCGATCAAACCAGCCAAAAGGAACATTTTGGTTTGAAGTGGTTCCATCAATTCTGGTTGACGTGCACAAGCTTCAATGTATTTACCACCCATCAATGCAATGCCCAAACAAGCGCCGATAGCGCCGAGGCCGATGATGATACCGATACAGATTGCTGTTGAACCTTGAATAGTTGCGAGAAATGCTTGCATGTTGCTGACTCCTGAAGTTAAAAGAGGTAGGTTAAAAATAAAATCTTAGTGATGGCTATGCGCTTGCCCGATGTAGACCAAGGTCAACATCATAAAAATAAAGGCTTGCAACAAAATAACCAAAATATGGAAGATGGCCCAAGCTGATCCTGCCACAACATGGCCCACCAATCCAAATAGGGATAAATCAAAACTAAATGTCCAGACGCTACCGAGCAAAGCGATCAGCAGGAAAACCAACTCACCGGCATACATATTGCCGAAAAGTCGCATACCTAAAGAAACGCCTTTAGCGAGGTACTCAATAATATTGAGCGCAAGGTTGAAGGGTGCCAAATACCATTTCGCGCCAAAAGGAGCAGAAATCAACTCGTGCAAGAAGCCACGAAAACCCTTAACCTTGAAGCTATAGAAAAATACTAAAAGCAATACGGAAAGTGACATCCCCATAGTTGCATTCAAGTCGGTTGTAGGAACCAATCTGTGATGCGGAACGTGAACACCAAAACTCTCAATGAAGTGATTTACACCTAAAACCCAATCAACCGGGATTAAATCAAGCGTGTTTAGGAGGATGATCCAGAAGAAAACAAAGAGTGCTAAAGGCGCAATAAAGGTACGATTGCCGTGAACAATGCTTTTGGCTTGGGTATCAACCATTTCCACAACCATTTCAACGAAACACTGAAATCGTCCCGGAACACCTGGGGTTGCACGTCGCGCTGCGATCAATAAGATAAAGACTGTGATTACACCCATCAAGGATGCCCAAAAGATGGTGTCTAAGTTGATAACGCTAAAGTCAATAATGGAAGACTGATGCTCGCCGGTGTTGGTGAGATTTTGTAAGTGTTCGGAAATGTACGCTGTTGGCGTCATTTGCTCGACTGCCTCGTGGGCTTGGTTTACTTCGCTAGACATCTTTTAACTAGTCCTTTGTTTCAATCTCAATGATTACTACTTAGCGCAACCACCACGCCAGCCAAACACATTTCAAGGCAAACAAGTAAGTTGCCAACAAGGGAACCCACAGCACACCCGGGACAAAATAAGCAATCCCTATAAACAACATTAAGGTCGTAGCGATTTTTAAAAACTCGCCAGAAACTAATGCCGCTAAAAATCTTTCTGGATTTAATCTTTGCGATTTTTTTGCTACTTCCAGTCTTGCTAAAAACAAGGTTGTCGGCAAGATGCTAATTAAACCACCTAAAAAGGCCGACTGAGTATAAAGGCTTACCCCTATCACCCCCCCAAAAATTGACCAAATCGCTGCGCTTATCAAAGTAACAAGCACTTGCAAGACCAAAATCTTCCAAGGGGACAACGCTGGATATTTTATTGCATTTAATTGTTGCAGAGCAACAATTTCATCTTTGCTATATATCCGAACGATTTCATCTTCGGGCTCATCCCACTCATCCACCTCGGAAAATTGATTTTTTTGAGGAATCAATTTAGCCCCGAGAGTTTAATGTTTGCGCCGCATTCGGTCAATTGTTTTAAAGCCCGCATAGAAACAATCTCACTCTGAAACGCCTAGTTTTTTTAAAAGAGAATCCAACTCATCAAACTGGCTAAAGCGAATCCTAAGCTCGCCGCCCTTGCCTTTAAATTTAAATTCGGCATTTAAGCCTATTAAGTCGGCGATTTCCTGGGATAAGCGTCGCATATCTGGATCACGATCAACCACGCTAGAAGCGCTATTTTTTTTGGTCTTTTTATCGCCAATTTGCCCGCCAGCGAGCGCTAAGGCCGAAGCCATTCTTTCTGCTTCGCGCACCGAAAGGCCTTGAGCGGCAATCCTCTGTGCTAACGCAACTTGGCTAGCCCCAGGCAAAGGCAATAAGGCCCGCGCATGGCCCATATCAATATCGCCCGCTAAAAGCATAGCCTGAACTGGTTTAGCTAACTGACTTAATCGCAATAAATTGGTAATAGCGCTTCGCGACTTACCAACCGCTTTTGCCGCTTGCTCATGGGTGAACCCAAACTCTTCAATTAGCTTGGCCAGTCCCTGCGATTCTTCAAGTGGATTTAAATCTTCCCGCTGCATGTTTTCTATTAAAGCCATTGCAGCGGCAGCGCGATCGTCTGCACCAGAAACTAGAACTGGTACCTCCACCAAGCCAGCCAAGGTTGCGGCGCGAAAGCGGCGCTCTCCAGCAATAATTTCGTACTTACCCACACCAATTAGTCGCACTAGCAAGGGCTGCATTACACCCTGCTCTCGAATACTATCTGCGAGCTCTTGCAGGGCACCAGCTTCCATTTTTTGTCTCGGCTGATACTTACCAGCTTGAAGTGCCGTTAAAGGCAAGCGATTAATGTCTACCGCAACTTCTTTTTGTTGTTTTTCGCCCAGCAATGCTTCTAGCCCGCGACCTAAACCTTTTTTCTTCACAACAACCATTTTTTATTTCATCCTTAGATTTACATTTGCTTATTGCGCTCAATCATTTCGGCGCCGAAATCTAGATAGGCCTTTGCGCCACGCGATGATTTATCAAATACCACTCCAGGAAGCCCATATGATGGGGCCTCTGCCAATCGTACGTTACGAGGAATGATGGTCTTAAAAACCTTATCGCCAAAATGATCTAACAATTGCTCAGACACCTGTTGCTGCAAAGTCATGCGCGCATCAAACATCACTCTCAATAAGCCAATGATGATTAAATCTGGGTTTAAATTTGCATGCACTTGTTTGATGGTGTTGACCAAATCCGACAAACCCTCCAACGCAAAATATTCACATTGCATTGGCACAATCACCCCATTTGCAGCACACAGCCCATTTAAAGTTAAAAGAGAAAGGGCAGGGGGGCAGTCAATCAAAATAAAGTCGTAGTCATTTCCAACAAGTGCCAACGCCTCTTTGAGTTTTTGTTCACGCGAATCGAAGTCAACTAACTCGATCTCCGCCCCTGCCAAATCCCGATTTGCAGGCAACACGTCAAAACCCGAACTTTCACATGACTTGACACACTCTTTAACCGTAGCAAGTCCAAGTAAGACCTGATACACGCTGGCATTTAGCTCCGCCTTTTCAATCCCCGATCCCATTGTTGCATTGCCTTGAGGGTCAAGATCAACCAATAAAACTCGTTTTTGATGACCAGCCAAACCAGCGGCCAAATTAATTGCAGTTGTTGTTTTACCAACGCCGCCTTTTTGATTTGCAATACAGAATATTTTTGCCATGGCTACGATCTGGTTGTACTTATAGGGTTGAGGGGTGATTTTCTCACGGGGGCAAGCACCAAGAGCCGCCTCTCTGCCGCAAGGTTGGGTATATGCACAGGCTCATCCGCAACCAAGCGCCAATGGTCCATACAAACATCTTTGAGTTCTTCATCTGCCCGTTTTGCTTTCATTGCAAAAACCAAACCATCCGGCTTTAAAAAGGGCAATGAAAGATCCAAAAACCGGGCTAAATTGGTAAATGCACGAGAAATAACACCGTCAAATTGACCTAAATGCTGCAATGCAGCATTCTCGACACGCTCGCTCAATACCTCAACGTTCTTAAGTTTGAGTCTGCCTCGTACATGTTGTAGAAAGGCGGTCTTTTTTCGAACCGCCTCTATTAACGTTAGTTCCCAATATGGCTGCAAAATTGCAATCGGAATCGCCGGTAAACCTCCCCCTGAACCAAGGTCTGCAATTTTAGGTGAAGAGTCCTTTAGGAGCTTCCTCATAATCGGTAAAACTGCAATTGAATCAATTAGATGCAATTGCACCGAATCTCCTTCACCCTCTATGGCGGTCAAGTTGTGCACTTGATTCCAGCGGGCCATTTCATGCATAAAAAGCTCTAAATTAGACAAATTTTCTGGACTAAGTTCTAAGCCCAACTCCTGCACACCTAGAGAAAGCAAACTGTCACTCACAAAGACCCCTGGGTTCGCCCCAGACCCTTTTTCAGGTGCACCAACAACAATGAAAGCGCCGCTGGAGTAACCCCAGATATTCTTCCTGCTTGGCCCAATGTTTCTGGTTTATGCAAATTTAATTTTTGCTGAACTTCTTTGGACAATCCTACTACTTCAGAGTAATTCAAAGCCTCAGACAAGGGAAAGCTTTCGTTATGCTCCTGCCGAGCAATTTCTACCGCCTGACGGTCGATATATCCTTGATATTTAATAGAAACCTCAACTTGATCACCTATTTGCTGCGCCAAACCCAAGTCCTCATCCAAACACTCTGGAGCCCATACCCCATTACCTATATTGGTAATGGCCTCGTAAGTAACATTAGGGCGCTTTATAAGTTCAGCCAAACTGCTCTCATGCGATAGGTCTTGGCCCAAAAGATTCGATACAAGACTAGCTAATTCATGTTTAGGGCTCACCCAAACATCTTTCAGGCGAGATGTTTCACGTGAAACAGCCTCTCGCTTCCTACAAAATACACTCCAGCGGAAATCATCCACTAAACCTAAATCTCGACCAATTGCCGTTAAGCGCATATCTGCATTGTCTTCACGCAAACTCAATCGATATTCAGCACGACTAGTAAACATCCTATACGGCTCTTGAACACCAAGGGTTATTAAGTCGTCAACGAGCACCCCAATGTAGGACTCACTACGCTTTGGTAGCCAAGGGTCCAAACCACGCGCAGCCAATCCAGCATTTATTCCCGCCAACATGCCTTGAGCGGCGGCCTCTTCATAGCCAGTTGTTCCATTGATTTGCCCAGCAAAATACAAACCACTTATTGCCCTAGTCTCTAAGCTATGACGCAATTGCCGCGGATCGAAAAAATCATACTCAATCGCATAGCCAGGCCGAACAATAACCGCAGACTCCATTCCACGAATACTCCGAACCAAATTCCATTGCACATCAAAAGGCAGGCTTGTCGAGATGCCGTTAGGATAAAACTCATTAGTAGTTAAACCCTCTGGCTCTAAAAAGATTTGATGGCTGTTTCTAGAGGCAAAACGATGAATTTTGTCTTCAATAGAAGGGCAATATCGCGGCCCTACACCTTCAATGACCCCGGTATACATAGGAGAGCGATCTAACCCCCCTCGAATAATGTCGTGAGTCTTTTCATTTGTATGGGAAATCCAGCAAGGAACTTGCTTAGGGTGCTGTTCTGGTCTACCTAGATAAGAAAATACTGGTACTGGATCCAAATCACCAGGTTGTTCTAACATCACCGAAAAATCAATTGTTCGCCCGTCAATTCTGGGTGGTGTTCCAGTTTTTAATCTTCCCTGAGGTAACTTGAGCTCTTTTAATCTCGCTGAAAGCGAAACCGCGGCTGGATCTCCAGCGCGGCCACCAGCATAATTATTTAAACCAACATGAATTTTTCCATCCAAGAAAGTTCCGGCGGTTAAAACCACTTTTTTAGCCTTGAACTCCAAACCCATTTGAGTGACCACACCTTGAACCTCGTCACCAATTACCAGCAAATCTTCAACGGACGCCTGAAACAAACTAAGATTTTTTTGATTCTCCAGTCGACGCCTAATGGCTGCTTTATATAAAATCCGATCACCCTGTGCACGAGTTGCCCGCACAGCAGGGCCTTTGCTGGAGTTGAGTATTCGAAATTGAATCCCAGCCTCATCAGTGGCTGCTGCCATGGCGCCACCCATCGCATCAATTTCTTTGACTAAGTGACCTTTGCCAATTCCACCAATAGATGGGTTACAGCTCATAGCACCTAAATTTTCAATGCTATGGGTAATTAAGAGGGTATCGCAACCCATACGGGCAGCGGCTAGGGCAGCCTCAGTCCCCGCGTGACCGCCACCAATAACAATGACATCGAAATTTTTGGAATAGCGCATGATTTGCCTTTAATAGGGCGATGATCATAGCATTTTGTTTGTTTCACGTGAAACAATTCTTTAAGGCTTATGTGAAATTTTAACAGTATGACTATAAGCTATTGATTTAATTGGTTTTTTTATTAATACCAGATAAACTAAAGATTGATAATGGGAGAATTGGTTTAGTGCTTGGTTTTAAATAATGCTGTTATTTCCCCAACCACCCCGCGGCGGAATGCCAAAACACAAATTACAAATATGAATCCTGTAGCAATAGTGCTCCAGGAGCCGATATTTGCTAAGTAATTTTGCAGGCCAACCACAATTCCAGCACCAACCACAGGACCCAAAATAGTGCCCATACCACCCAACAAGGTCATCAACACAACCTCGCCAGACATATGCCAGTGAACGTCGGTAAGTGTTGCCAACTGAAAGACTAGGGATTTCATAGATCCAGCCAGACCGGATAGGGCGGCCGAGATAACAAAGGATATTAACTTGAAGCGATCAACGTTATAACCAAGGGAAATTGCGCGAGGTTCATTTTCACGAATGGCTTTTAGAACCTGTCCGAATGGCGAATGGACAACCCTCATGATGAGTGCGAAACCTAAAATGAATACCGCCAACACAAAATAATACATATTGATATCACTATTCAAATCTATCAGTCCAAGCAACGTGCCGCGAGGTACCCCCTGAATCCCATCCTCGCCACCGGTAAATGGAAGTTGGACGGCTAAAAAGTACACCATTTGGGATAAAGCTAATGTAACCATCGCAAAATAAATTCCTTGGCGGCGAATAGCCAAGGAGCCCATTAACCAACCAAGCGCACCAGAACCAAGAACACCTAAAACGATACCAACCTCAGGTGAAAAGCCCATTTGCTTACAAAAGTAAGCGGTAATGTAAGCAGACGTTCCGAAGAAGGCGGCATGTCCAAACGAAAGTAAACCTGTAAAACCCAGCAGTAGGTTGAAGGCGCAGGCAAACAAGGCGAAGCACAGTACTTTCATTGCAAAGACTAAATAAATGAAATCCTGAAACGGTAACAGTAGAGCAACACATACCAATACAACATAAAGTGCTTTTAATTTTGGATTCATGATTATTTCTCTCGGCCAAAAAGGCCCGCTGGGCGAATAAGTAAGACGATCGCCATAATGACAAAAATAACCACACCTGAAGCCTCTGGGTAGAAGACTTTAGTAAGTCCTTCAACCAAGCCCAATGCAAGACCAGTAAGAATGGCGCCCATGATTGAACCCATGCCACCAATAACCACCACCGCAAAAACAACAATGATGAGGTTAGATCCCATCAATGGATTTACTTGAAAGATTGGTGCAGCCAAGACGCCAGCAAACCCTGCAAGCCCGACGCCGTAGGCGTAAGCCAGAGAAATCATAAGAGGGACATTAATACCAAAAGCTTGAAGTAGTTTTGGGTTCTCTGTTCCCGCGCGCAAATACGCGCCCAACTTAGTTCGCTCAATTACAAACCAAGTTGAGAAGCAAACAGTTAAAGATATGAATACAACCCAAATACGATATTTCGGCAAGATGATGCCAATTGATTCCAAGGGTATTGCGCCTTGTAGTATTTCTGGCGCTGGGTAGCTTTCCCCAGAGATACCATACCAATGACGCAACATACCCTCAATAATTAACGCCAACCCAAATGTCAACAATAAACCATAGAGATGGTCAAGGTGATAAAGGCGCCGCAGCATGGTTCGCTCAATAATTAACCCGAAGCCCGCCATCACTAACGGAACAAAAATTAATGCAAACCAATAATTAATAGATAGCTCGGGAAACCCAAACCACTGACTAATTTGCGTTAAGCCAATCCATGCCACAAAAGCACCCATGGTGTATTGAGCACCATGAGAAAAATTAATAATATTGAGGAGGCCAAAAATAATGGCCAATCCCAAGCTTAATATGGCATAAAACGAACCATTAATCAGCCCCACCAAGAGTTGAGCTACAAGCCCTTGAGGGGTGATTCCAAGAAGTTCAAACATGCGGGTCTTCTAAATGGTTTACTTGTTGACTAACTTACACTTGGATTGTGAAAGTGGGAGGGTGGCTTCAGCCGCAGGAATTGTTGCGCGCACATAGTAATAGTCCCAAGGGCTCTTTGATTCCGAAGGCTTTTTCACTTCAAGTAAGTACATATCATGTTCAAACTTTCCATCTGCACGAATCTTTCCCTTAAAGAGGCCATCATCAATATTTGTAGATTTAAGGGCCTTCATGACCGCCTGAGTATCGTCCGTGCCTGCTTTTTGGACCGCATTTAAGTATGCAAGGACTGATGAATAAACGCCAGCCTGAACCATTGTGGGCATACGCTTGTGTAGCAACATAAAACGATTGGAGAATGCACGGGTCTTCTCATCCTTATCCCAATAAAAACCCTCTGTTAGATACATCCCTTGCGCAGCATTTAAACCCAAAGAATGAACATCTGAAATAAACATCAACAAAGGAACGACAGTTTGTTTTTTGTTGATGCCAAATTCGGATGCTTGTTTAACGGTATTAATAGTGTCTTGACCTGCGTTAGCCAGCGCAACCACATCCGCTCCGCTTGCTTGCGCCTTTAAAAGATAAGAAGAAAAATCGCTATTAGGAAATGGATGCTTACTTGTGCCCAATACTTTTCCGCCGTTTGCGGTGACTACCGCGGTCGCATCCTTCTCAAGAGCTGCGCCAAAGGCATAGTCGGCAGTAATAAAGTACCAATTCTTTTTGCCTTGCTTAACAACCGCCTTGCCAGTGCCATTTGAGAGGGCGTATGTATCGTAGGCCCAATGAACATTATTAGCAGTACATTTTTCATTGGTGATGGCTACGGATCCAGCACCAGATACCAAGGTAATTTTATTTTTTTGTTCGGCAACTTCCATTACAGCCAATGCAACATTAGTTGACACCAATTCAACAATGACATCTACACCATCTTTGTCATACCACTCGCGAGCTTTATTCGCAGCAATGTCGGCTTTATTTTGATGATCAGCACTAACTAACTCAATCTTCTTGCCAATAACGGTGCCATCTTTAGAAAAGTCAGCAATGGCCATTTTTGCCGCGATGACAGCGCCAGGACCCGCCAAATCTGAATAAGTAGATGAAAGGTCGGTTAAGACGCCGATTTTGACAACATCGCCACTAACCTTAGAATTATTTTGTGCAAACACGGGGTTTGCGCCTAACATCGTTGCCGCAACAAGACACGCGGTTAATTGCTTTAATTTCATTTCTGTCTCCTGTAGGAATCCACTAAACACCAAGATACTCATTTAATAGGGTGGCTTTTTCTGCCAATTCATTTTGATTTACCACCTCAACAACTTTTCCGTGCTCAACAACATAATGACGATCCGCAAGGGGTGCAGCAAACCTAAAGTTTTGTTCAACCAAAACAATCGTAAAGCCTTTTTTTCTAAGATTTACAACCACCTCGCCAAGTTTTTGGACAATCACAGGGGCCAAGCCCTCGGTGATTTCATCCAACAGCAAAAGTTTTGCTCCGGTCCTTAAAATACGAGCCATAGCTAGCATTTGCTGCTCGCCACCTGACAATCTTGTGCCAGGGCTATTGCGTCTTTCGTAAAGATTGGGAAACATCTCATAGATTTCATCCAACCCCATCCCTCCCGCAGCAATTTCAGGCAAGAGTAAAAGAGATTTTCTTCAGTCGTTAAGCTGGCAAAAATACCCCGCTCTTCTGGGCAATAACCCACACCTAGTCGGGCAATTTTGTAAGTCGGCATGCCAATAGACTCTTGGCCGTAGATGCGAACAGACCCCAGTCGCTTACTAGTAAGGCCTAGAATGGTTTTAAGAATGGTGCTACGACCAGCGCCATTGCGGCCAAGCAAGGTCACAACCTCACCATTTTTAACGGAGAAATTCACCCCATGAAGGATGTGGGATTCCCCATACCAAGACTCTAGGCCAACCACCTCAAGCGCACTCTGACTCATAAAACGTCGCCCCCTTGGCTGCCCATATAAGCCTCAATCACCAATGGATTGTTGGAGACTTCCTGGTAATCTCCCTCGGCTAATATTGAACCACGCTGTAATACCGTGATTCGATCAGCAATAGAAGAAACAACTTTCATATTGTGTTCAACCATGAGGATTGTGCGGCCTTTTGCTACACGGTCAATTAACTCGGTAACGCGCTCCACATCTTCATGCCCCATACCTTGTGTGGGCTCATCAAGAAGCATGAGTTCGGGCTCCATGGCGAGCGTTGTGGCTATCTCTAGGGCTCTTTTGCGTCCATAGGCTAGATTGAGCGTGTCTTCATGAGCAAATTCACCCAAACCAACCTCCTCCAAAATCTCCATGGCCCGCTCATTTAATATATTTAGGGAGTTACCAGGCTTCCAAAAATGGAATTCTGTTCCCAACCCCCGTTGTAGTGCTACCCGCACATTTTCCATAACAGTCATATGTGGAAATATGGCGGATATTTGGAAAGAGCGAATCACTCCGCGCCTAGCTATTTGTGCTGGCCGCTCTTTAGTGATGTCAAAACCGTTAAATAATATTTGCCCACTGCTGGGCTCTAAAAATTTGGTGAGTAGATTAAAGCAGGTGGTTTTTCCGGCTCCATTTGGGCCAATTAAGGCGTGAATGGTGCCTCTTGTTACCTCTAGATTGACGTCATTTACCGCAGAAAAACCTTTAAAAGTTTTCCCTAGTCCTGTCGTTTTGAGTATGGTCTCTTGCAATTTTTATTTCCTCTACCCTCTTGGTGGGGTAAGAAAATAAGGATACCTTCAAGATGAGCGCACGGCTATATAGCAATTACCCTAAAGAATACCAATGTGAAGGCTGGTTTATTTAGCTTGTGAGGCTCTTAAGTACGTTTGTATGGCAAGTTGTGCTGCGCTATCCAAAACATCTAGTGGAATGCGTTGAGATCCTTGAACAATCATTAATGCATAGGGCTTTGCTAGTGCCGATGCCTCTGCGCACAAATGCAACTCGTCACCAAATGCAGGCGATTGATTGCGCCAGTAATTAATCGCCGCCTCAAGCTCTTGAATAGTTAAAAACAACATGGGTTATTAGGGGTTAGCTACTTACTTGTAGGCGATAACATTGTGCCGCGACATTTTTTTGCACCACAACGACACTCATAGTCTTTTTTCATTTGCTTTGAAATTCGACCTTCTACATCTAAAGAATAGTCATAAAAAAGCTCTTCACCAACCTTAAGATCACGTTTAGCATATATAAAGACACGTGGTTCCTTATTAAACACATCTTCTCTTGCTTCACAACTTGGTTTACAAGAGTGATTTATCCATCTGGCGGCATTCCCCCCAAATTTTGCATCGATTACACAACCATTCTCTAAAGAAAAATAAAAGGTGTGATTAGGTTCTTTTGGGTTGTGTGGGTGGCGCTTCTCAGCTAATCTCCAACTTATACGCTCACCCTTATACTCAATAATCGCCTCACCTTTTTTAATGGTTTTGGCGGCAAATACACCTTTTCCGTGAATTGCGGATGTTTTAACAACAATCTTTGAGCGATCCACCTTAGGTGGTTTTTCTTTATTAACCTTCATTGCTTACACATCTAAATTGCGAGCAATTAATGCATTCTTTTCAATAAATGCACGACGTGGCTCAACCTCATCACCCATTAGGGTTGTAAACACTTGATCAGCCGCAATCGCATCTTCAATTCTCACCTGCAATAAAGTGCGTGTATTGGTGTCCATGGTTGTTTCCCATAACTGTAGTGGGTTCATCTCACCCAAACCTTTGTAACGCTGACGACTTAGAACGCGTTCAGCCTCAGAAAGTAACCAAGAGAAGGCCGCTCTAAAGTTTTGTATAGATTGTTCTTTTTGATTTTTATCTGGGTCTCCGCGACGTATCTTCGATCCAGGAAGAACCTTGCCAGACAAGACAGCCGCTGCGTTAGATAAACTTTGATAATCATCGCCATGAACAAAATCAGAGTTAATTGCTGATAACTTTAAGTTGCCATGAATTCGACGTGAGAGCAACAACCTAAAGCGCTCAGTGCGATCTTCCTTTTGTACGGTAATTTCTGGTGGCAAAGCCAAAGCATTTAAAGATTCGTTTAATGCAATTCTTAAACGTTCTGCTGAGTCTTGTGCCGCCCGTTCAGTATCAAGATTAAGTTGTGTGCCTGAGGCGATTGCACGCAAGGCGTCTTCATCAATAGTTCTAGATAGGCGATCAACAACGGATTGAATCACTTGATAGTGTTTAGCCAACTCATTTAATTCAGCACCCTGAATAATCTCACCAGTAGGTGTTTGGAGTGAAGCTGACTCAAGTGCAATTTTTAAAAGTAGTTGATTCAACTCTGCATCATCTTTAATATATTGTTCGTTTTTACCAAACTTCACTTTATATAAAGGTGGTTGAGCAATATATATATGACCACGCTCAATTAGCTCCGGCATCTGTCTATAAAAGAATGTAAGTAATAAGGTGCGAATGTGACTTCCATCAACGTCCGCATCGGTCATGATGATGATGCGGTGATAACGCAATTTATCAGCTTTATATTCCTCAATACCAATACCAGTTCCTAGCACGGTAATTAGCGTCACCACCTCTTGGCTAGCTAACATTTTGTCGAAGCGTGCTTTTTCGACATTAAGGATCTTTCCTTTTAAAGGAAGAATTGCTTGAAACCGTCTATCCCTACCTTGTTTGGCAGAGCCGCCCGCTGAATCTCCCTCGACAATAAATAACTCTGATTTAGTTGGATCTTTTTCTTGGCAGTCAGCTAACTTACCAGGCAATCCCAACCCATCAAGAACGCCTTTACGTCTTGTCATATCCCGAGCTTTTCGCGCTGCTTCCCGAGCGCGGGCTGCATCGACAATTTTGCCGCAAAGGATTTTTGCATCAGCGGGGCGTTCTTGTAAATACGCACTTAAAGCTTCAGCAACAATTTCCTCCACTGGACCACGAACTTCACTTGAAACCAATTTATCTTTTGTCTGACTCGAGAATTTTGGCTCAGGTACTTTAACTGATAAAACACATGCAAGACCTTCGCGCATGTCATCACCAGATATCTCTACCTTGGCTTTTTTTGCTACTTCATGCTCGTCAATGTATTTATTGATAACGCGAGTCATTGCGGCACGCAGACCAGTTAAATGACTTCCACCGTCGCGTTGAGGAATATTGTTGGTAAAGCAAAGTACCTGTTCACTAAAACTATCATTCCACTGCATTGATACTTCAGCAGTGATATTGCCACCCAAATCTGAGGGGCGAATACCTTCAGCATAAAAAATATTAGGGTGTAAAACGTTTTTGGTTTGGTTGATGTACTCAACAAATCCCTTTACACCACCTGAAAATGCAAAATCTTCCTCTTGACCGGTGCGTTGATCAATTAATTTAATGTGAACACCATTATTTAAGAATGAGAGTTCGCGAATACGTTTAACGAGAATTTCATAATGGAACACAACCTGACCAAAAATATCTTCATCGGCTAAAAAGTGAACCTCTGTTCCAGATAGCTCGGTATCACCAGTAACGCTAATGGGGGAGGTAAGAATGCCATTAACCTCTTCAATATTGCGATGCTGAATAACGCCACGCGCAAACTCCATATAGTGCGCTTTACCATCACGACGAATGGTAAGTTTCAACCATTTCGATAAGGCGTTTACACAACTTACACCTACACCATGTAAACCACCAGAAACTTTGTAACTGTTTTGGTCAAATTTTCCACCTGCATGAAGCTCCGTCATCACAATCTCAGCTGCACTTCGCTTTGGATCATGTTTATCATCAAACTTAATACCTGTAGGTACGCCCCTGCCGTTATCGACGATTGATATGGAGTTGTCAGTTTGAATAACTACTGTAATCTCTGTGCAATACCCTGCCAAAGCTTCATCAATGGAGTTATCTAGAACCTCAAAAACCAAATGGTGTAAACCAGTTCCATCAGAGGTGTCACCAATGTACATACCTGGGCGTTTACGAACAGCCTCAAGACCCTCTAGGATTTGAATCGATGATGCTCCGTACTGCTCTACTACTTTTTTTTCTTCAGTCATTTTTTTCTAAATTAAATACGCATTGGCATCACAACATACTTGAAGTCTTCTGAACCAGGTAGGGTAATAACAGCACTACTGTTTGCATCGCCCAAACTAATTTGGATTTTGTCATTTTTTAGGTTCGATAAAACATCAAGTAAATAACTTACATTAAAACCAATCTCAACAGAGTCGCCACTGTATTCAGTTTCAATTTCCTCTTGAGCTTCTTCTTGCTCGGCATTGGTTGATTGAACTGTTATACGGTTAGGTGACAGAGAGAAACGTACACCCTTAAATTTGTCAGTAGTAAGGATTGCCGCACGTTGTAAGGCCGCTTGCAAAAGATCACGCCCCACGACTAAAGAATTTTTATGTCCTTTTGGAATAACTCTCTGAAAATCTGGAAATTTACCCTCAACCAATTTAGAGATCAACTCAATATCCCCAAAAGTAAATTTAACTTGATTGGACGTAAGGCTAATCTCTAGAGTTTCATCAGAATCATCAAGTAAATGCTGACACTCTAAGATTGTTTTGCGAGGAATAATAATTTCTTGCCTTTGGCCTGAACCAGAAGGGGGCTCGGTTAAAGTTATTTGTGAATAAGCTAGGCGATGCCCATCAGTTGCCACAGCAATCACTTCTTTACCTTCAATCACCAACAACATACCATTTAAGTAATAACGAATATCTTGTTGAGCCATTGCGAAGTGCACCTGACTTACCAATTGTCGAAAGCTTTTTTGAGACATCTTCCAGTTTGCCATTACCTCACCAACACTTTGCATAACCGGAAACTCAGTTGCGGAAAGCGTTTGCAATGAAAAGCGACTTTTACCGCTTTGAATAACTAGACGATTGTCTTTTAAATTTAATGAAACAGGCCCCTCAGGGAGGGCCCGCAAAATATCCAATAACTTTCTAGCGGCAACCGTTGTTGTGACATCCTCAACACCAACACCAAAGTTTGCGTTAGTAGTAATTTGAATTTCAATATCCGTTGAAACAAAGGAAATTTTTTCACCTTGTTTTTTAAATAAAAGGTTTGCCAAAATTGGAAGCGTATGGCGACGCTCAACAATGCCACTAACAACTTGTAGGGGTTTTAATAAACTATCACGCGAAGTGTTAACGAGTTGCATTGCTTTTAAATCCTTGTATATATCTTAGTAGTAATAGTAATAAGGGTGCTGATTTCGGTGGATAACTCAAAAACCTTATTTAATTCAACGCACTACAAACAAAAAAAACTGTGGAAAACTTTTGTATAAACCCTGCATAAATCTTGGATAACTTTTCTACAGTACCCTATTTTTGCATGAAGCTAAGGCTTTCCACAATTTATCCACATACAATCCCCAAACTTATCCCTAGGACTATCCACAACCTTATCCACAAGCAAAATTATGCTTTTAAGGTCTGCTCAATCACATGAATTTCGTGATTGAGTTGTCCATCATGCGAGCGTTCTTCAGTAATCTTACGAACTGCATGTAAAACAGTGGTGTGATCACGCCCACCAAACAACTCTCCTATCTCAGGAAGGCTCTTTTGGGTAAGCTCTTTGGCCATAAACATTGCAATTTGACGTGGTCTAGCAATATTAGCTGGGCGCCTCTTAGAGTACATGTCAGCCACTTTAATGCTGTAAAAATCTGCTACCGCCTTTTGAATATTTTCAACTGAAATTTGACGATTTTGGATAGAAAGAAGGTCTTTTAAGGCTATTCGAGCTACATCAATAGTGACCTCACGACCATGGAAGCGGACATAAGCCAAAATTTTACGCAAAGCGCCCTCTAGCTCTCGCACATTTGAGCGTAGATGTTTGGCAACAAAAAAAGCCACGTCCTCACTCATGGGGATACCTTCGTTAGCAGCTTTTTTCATCAAAATAGCAACCCGCATCTCTAACTCTGGCGGCTCAATAGCTACAGTCAACCCAGAGTCAAACCGGGAAATTAAACGATCATCAATACCTGCCATTTCCTTTGGGTAGGTATCGCTTGTAATAATGACTTGGGCTTTATTACCCAAAAGAGCCTCAAAAGCATAGAAAAACTCTTCTTGAGTGCGTGATTTTCCACTAAAGAACTGAATATCATCTATTAAAAGAAGGTCTAGGGAGTGGTAATAGCGCTTAAATCGATCAAATGCCTTTTGTTGGTAGGCGCGCACAACATCAGAAACATATTGCTCTGCATGGATGTAGCGAATTCTTGCGTTTGGCTTTTCTTTAAGAAGATGATTACCAATAGCATGAATTAGGTGGGTTTTACCTAGCCCCACTCCACCATATAAAAACATAGGGTTGTAAGAGGTGCCCGGGTTATGGGCAACCTGAATGGAGGCTGCTCGAGCCAATTGATTGGCCTTACCAGTAACAAAGGTATCAAAGGTGAGTGCTGGATTAAGTTTGGAGTGATCCTCAATTTCAAAAGACTGCTCTTCTACCGAAATAGGCTCATCAATCTCTGGTGGTACGCTAACCTCCACTTTAATAGGAGTGGGGCTTAAATCCTGGGTACCCCCCTCCACATCAAGGACAAAATTCATAGTTATTTGTTGACTAAAATACTCTGAGGCTAATTCTTGAAAGCGATCAGCAAAAGTTTTTTTAATCCAATCTAACTTAAACCTGTTCGGTGCTCCTATTGTAAGTGTATGTTCACTTTCTTCATAAGAAATCAACCTTAAAGGTTGGATCCAGGTTTTAAATTGCTGGGGCGACAGCTCGCGAGATAGGGTGCCAATAACGGCATCCCAAAATCCCAATGGGTTAAGTGAATTCAAAGCGGGTGGGTTCTGTAAGTTGCTCATATTTTTGGAGGATCCATTGTAGCGATCGCTCAAAGTTATCCACAAGCTAGAAAAACGTGGAAAAGCTGTGGATAACTTGTGTACAAAAATATTAAAATCTTTTAAATCAAGGGTTTATCAAAACAATAGCGAAAATTTAAAGAAAAATACCTATATATTCAATTACATAGATTGACCTTTTGCCCCGCAACAAGGAAAATACTTGGTTTTCCCGGGATCGATCATGAAAAGAACATACCAACCCTCAGTAACACGTCGTAAACGTACCCACGGTTTCCG
>TBL_comb47_HYPODRAFT_10003678_pt1 | contig 18025 bp, 11 predicted proteins | sample TroBogypolimnion_40_FD_10682 | JGI IMG/M metagenome (IMG submission 10682)
GACGTAGCGGACGTATTCCTTCTTGGTGGGCGGCCGGTAATCTTTGAGTTGGACAAAGGCGGCGAATGTTGCGATGGATGGAACGGAATGTTTAGTCATAAGCGGGCAGCGTGCCGGTGAGTGCCGGTCAACGCCGCCCGCAAATCAAAAAATCATCCACCACCCGAACCGATGATCGCCAATGGAACTCAGCTCTTCCGCCAGGTCCGCCGCGCAGCGGCTGGGTTCAACATCGGGATAGGCTGCAAACCTCAGTAACTGATTTTATCCGTCTTGTTCTTCCATGCCTTGAAAACCTGCAGCGCCTCGGGTCGGAGCAGTTGCTTCATGGGAATAATGCGTTTGGAAATCGGCTTCGCCACTTCGCGGTAGATCAAGTCGTCATCAAAATCAATTTTGGCCGCATCCTTGCGCGTGTTGCCGTAATAGACTTTCCGGAAACGAGCCCAGTAGATCGCCGCCAGGCACATCGGACACGGCTCGCAACTGGTGTAAAGCTCGCAGTCGTCGAGCTGGAAGGTTTTCAACTTTTTGCAGGCGTCGCGGATGGCCGAGACTTCCGCGTGCGCCGTGGGATCGTTGGTTGACGTGACCTGGTTCCACCCGCACCCGACGATTTTCCCTTTGCGCACGACGACGGCGCCGAACGGTCCGCCGCAGTTAGCCTTCATCTTGATGTTTGAAAGCTGGATCGCGGCCCGCATAAATTTCTCCTTCATGCGGGGAAATTAACAAGAATTGCGGGATGGAAAGAAGTTTATTTTTTGGCAACGCCGCCAAATAGCAGCCGCAGACTGTTCATCACCACGACGACGGTGCTGCCCTCGTGGCCGACCACGCCGATGGTCAGCGGAATCTTCCCGGCGAGCGCGAAGCAGACCAGCACCACCACGGTGCCGAGCGAGATGAACAGGTTTTGCTTGATGACCCGTTGAGCGCGCTGGCTCAGGCGGAATGCGGCAAGGAAATTTTCCAGCCGGTCGTGCATCAACACCACGTCAGCCTGTTCGAGCGCGGCGTCGGAGCCGCGTGCGCCCATCGCCACGCCAATGTGCGCCACGGCCAGGCTGGGCGCGTCGTTCACGCCGTCGCCAATCATCGCGACCTTCTTTCCCTGCCCGCTCAATTCGCGGATGGCGGCGACTTTTTCCTCCGGCTTCAACTCGGCGCGGATGTCGTCGAGTTTCAATTCGCTGCGCAGGTGTTCAGCGGCGGCGTGACGGTCGCCGGTCAGCACGACGGATTTCAAACCGGCGTGCCGCAGTTCTTCAATGACCTGGGCCGCCTGCGGACGGATGTCGTCGCGCAAAACGATTCGTCCCAGCAAATCGCCCTTGGCGATCCACACTTCAGAAAAACCGGCTTCGGTAGCAGGCACCACCGAAATGACCTTCGCGCGTTCGCCTTGCGCGAGCCATTCGCGGCGACCGAGCAAACATTCAGCACCCGAATGTTTGGCACGCAGTCCCATGCCGGTGACGGATTCAAAACTGGCGAGTTCAAGGGTCTCGAGCGCGTGCTGTTTGCCGTGGCGCGTGATGGCGCGGGCCAGCGGATGCGTGGATAGTTTTTCCAGCGAGTAGGCCAGCCGGGCGATTTCGTTTTCTCGGCCGGGCGGAAAACTCTCCACCTTCTCCACGCGCAGCTCGCCGGTCGTGAGCGTGCCGGTCTTGTCGAGGCAGACAATGTTGACTTCCGCCAGTTTCTCCACGGCGGCGCCGCCGCGAAATAGAATCCCGTGTCGCGCGCTCCAGGCAATAGCCGCCAGCACCGCCGAGGGAATGGAGAGCACGAGCGCGCACGGCGACGAGACGACCAGTAGCGTCATGGTCCGGTAAAACGCGCTGTGAACTTCGGCCGTGGAAGTGAAGGCGGGATAATGCATGGCAAACCGCCAGACAAAAAACATCGCGAGCGAGAGGCTGAGTGCGCCATAAGTGTAATAGGTGCTGAACTTGTCGGCGAACTGCTGTGACGGCGCCTTCTGCTGCTGGGCTTCCTTGATGAGGGTGATGATTTTTTGCAGCGAGCTTTCGGCGGCGGGCTTGGTGACGATCACTTCAACCACGCCCCATAAATTGATTGTGCCAGCAAGCGCCAGGTCGCCGATGGCTTTTTCCACGGGGGCGGCCTCCCCGGTAAGATTGGATTCGTCTGAGGCGGTCGTGCCCTTGACGATTTCCGCGTCCACGGGAAACTGCACGCCGGGCTTGATGAGCAGCCGGGCGCCTTTCAGGATTTTTTCAACGGGAATTTCCGTTTCATTTCCGATGGCGTCAATGGCGGTCGCCGTTTTCGGCGCGTCGCGGAACAGGGAGCGGATTTCCTTCTGCGTCCGACCCAGGGCGTAATGCTCGAGCGCCCCGGAAAAGGAAAACAGGAACAGCAGCGTCGTGCCTTCCGCCCACGCGCCGATGCAGGCCGCGCCGACCGCAACGGCGATCATCAGAAAATGCACGTCTAGGATGCGTTTCTGCAGGCGCTCCCAGACTTCCTCCGCCGGGTAAAATCCGCCGGCGAGGTAGGCGGCGATGAACGCAAACAACTTGTAGGGTGCCGGCAGCAATAAACCCGCGGCGAGGCCGAGCGCACCGCACAGAATGGCGGCGACCATTTGCAGCTTCCATTCGTCCACGTGCTCCTCGTCCGGCGCTTCAAATTCGATGGTGCGCGGCGCGAGGCGCGGCAGCGGAAAATCACGCCACCGCCAGAATTTCGGCGCCGTCGGACAGGTGACCCGCGCGATGGTCGTGCTCGGGCCGTCACGCTGGATGGTGATATTCTTTCGTTCAGCCGCCGACAACGGCGAACCGCAAACGGCGCAATCCCCTTTTCCATCCAGCAACGAGCAGGGATGGCCCGCGCCGAAATCCTGGGCCGTGTGCAACTTGTCGGTCAGGCGCTGCGTCAGTTTTTCCACGTCGGTGCGGCCGAGCGTGGCGATGGAGATTTTTTGCCGGGCGGGATCAATGGTCACCGCCTCCAGCGCCGGCTCCTCGCCCAACGAATCCAGCACGGAGCGCGCAAAACATTTGGGGGCGCCCGTCTGGGGTTCGGGCTTGGCGGCTGGCGGCACAGTCATGGAGTGCAGACTAGCACAGGGCAAAAACTTTCGCGACGGGAAAAGAATGCGGCAAACGGGCGATCGGATGGACAAAATACAGCAAGCTTCCGCCAAAATCCGGTTTGCTGCCTTCCTCCTGTTCTGGCAGTTTTCGGGCGTTGCCGGAATCAATGTTGCGAACCACAAACGGATTTCCACAATTTGACCCGAGCGCCACGAACTATATGAGCCATACCTCCAAACAATCATTCACCAAGAATAAAAATGTTTTAGACTGGGTCGGCGAGATCATCGCCCTCTGCCAGCCGGATAACGTCCACTGGTGCGACGGCTCCGAGGCCGAGGACAAAGTGATGCGCGACCGCATCGTGCAATCCGGCGCGGGCCTCTGGCTTAATGAAAAGTTGCGCCCCAACTCCCTGCTCGTCCGCAGCGACCCGCGCGACGTGGCGCGCGTCGAGCAACGCACCTTCATCTGCTCGAAATCGCCGAAGGACGCCGGGCCGACGAACAACTGGGAGGCGCCCGCGACGATGAAGGCCAAACTCACCGACCTGTTCCAAGGCTGCATGAAGGGCCGCACGCTTTATGTGATTCCTTTCAGCATGGGGCCGATCGGTTCGCCCATTGCGCAATACGGCATCGAGATTTCCGACAGTCCGTATGTCGTCGCGAACATGCGCATCATGACGCGCATGGGTTCCGGAGTCTTTGCCCAGATTGACAAGACCGGCACGTTCGTCAAATGTCTCCACTCCGTCGGCATGCCGCTCGCAGCAGGCAGGAAAGATGTGACGTGGCCATGCAATCCCGAGCATACTTACATCGCCCATTTCCCCGAAGACCGGCTCATCATGAGCTTCGGTTCCGGTTACGGCGGCAACGCGCTGCTCGGCAAGAAATGCTTTGCGCTGCGCATCGCTTCGGCGATGGCGCGCGACGAGGGATGGATGGCGGAACACATGCTGATTCTCGGCGTGAAGGAACCGTCGGGCAAAAAGACCTATGTCTCGGCCGCGTTCCCGAGCGCATGCGGCAAGACGAATTTCGCCATGATCATCCCGCCGGCACAGCTCAAGGCCGAAGGCTGGGAAGTCACCTGCATCGGCGACGACATCGCGTGGATCAAGCCCGGACCGGACGGCCATTTGCACGCCATCAATCCGGAAGCGGGCTTCTTTGGTGTCGCGCCGGGCACTTCTTACAGCAGCAACCCGATGGCGATGGACTCCATCAAGCGGGACACGATTTTCACCAACGTTGCGCTCACCGACGAAGGCGACGTGTGGTGGGAAGGCATGACCAAGACACCGCCCGCGCATTTGATTGACTGGAAGGGCCATGACTGGACGCCGGAATCAAAGGACGCCGATGGCAAGCACCACGTGACCAGCCATGCGAACAGCCGGTTCACCGCGCCCGCGAAAAATTGTCCGATCATCGATTCCGACTGGGAAAACCCGGCGGGCGTCAAGATCAGCGCGATGATTTTCGGCGGCCGCCGCGCCACGACCATGCCGCTGATTTTCCAGGCGTTCAACTGGGTTCACGGCGTTTATCTCGGGGCCACGGTTGGCTCGGAAATGACCGCCGCCGCCGCCGGCACGCTCGGCCAGGTCCGCCGCGATCCGATGGCGATGCTGCCGTTCTGCGGCTATAACATGGGCGATTATTTCGCCCACTGGCTCGAGATGCGCCGGCTGGTGAAGCATCTGCCGCGCGTTTTCCACGTGAACTGGTTCCGCAAGAATGCCGCCGGGAAATTCCTCTGGCCGGGTTACAGCGACAACATGCGCGTGCTGAAATGGATCGTGCAACGCTGCCAGCTCGGCGCGCACGCCATCGAAACCTCAATCGGCTGGGTGCCGGAATATCAGGACCTCGACATGCGCGGTCTGGAAAGCGAAATGACCGCGGAGAAATTTGCCGAGGTGCAGAAAATCGACACGTCCGAATGGCACCACGAACTCGTGATGCAGGACGAGCTGTTCATCAAGCTCTACAGCCAGCTGCCGAAGGAACTGGTGTTCCAGCGGGAACTGCTCATCGCGCGCTTGTAATCACGCGGTAATAATCATGCGGCGCAAAGACGGTTTCGTCTTTGCGCCATTTTTTTTGGCGGAACGTGGATTGCCAAAACCAGCCCAGCCCCTTAGCGTGCCGTCATGTCCGCGCCGTCAATACCCGCTTTGCAATGGCTCGTCACCGGCCAGGAAATATTTCCGGCCATGCTCGAGGCCATTCAGACCGCGCGCGTCTCCATTCGGCTGGAGACCTACATTTATTCGGATGGCAAAGCGGGCCGGCGGTTTCTGGCCGCGCTGCTGGCGGCGGCGGAACGCGGCGTCCGCGTGCGCGTGCTGGTCGATGCGTTCGGGTCCTGGACCTTGCCGAACAATTTCTTCGCCCCCCTGCTGGCAGCCGGCGCCGAGGTGCATTATTTCAATCCGCTCCGCCTCTGGCGGTTCGGCGTGCGCGATCATCGCAAGCTGCTGCTGTGCGACGATGCCGTGGGTTTCATCGGCGGCTTCAACATCGCGGACGAATACGACGGCGACGGCGTGACCCGCGGCTGGTGCGATCTGGGCGCGCGCATCGACAGCCCCGCACTCGCCGCCGCCCTGGCGAAATCGTTCGATGAACTGTTTCTGCTGGCGGATTTCCACCGCAAGCCCCTGATGCGGCTGCGCGCCTTCAAACGCAAACGGAAATCCGAACTGAAACCGGCGGAAGAACTGTTGCTCAGCCATCCGGGCCGGGGCGCGAGCCCGTTTCAAGTCGCCTTGCACCGCGATCTCGCCACGGCGCGCGACACGCGGATCATCACCGCCTATTTTCTGCCGACGCGCCGGGTGCGGCGCTACCTGCTGCGCGCGGCGCGGAATGGCGGGCGGGTGCAATTGATCCTCGCCGGCCGGTCGGATGTGCTGGTTTCCCAACTGGCCGCGCGCAGCTTATATCATCGTTTGATGAAGGCGGGCGTGGAGATCTATGAATACCAACCCCAGATCCTGCACGCGAAGCTGATCATCAGCGACGGCAACACCTATCTCGGCTCCAGCAACCTTGACATCCGCAGCCTGAACCTGAACTACGAACTGATGCTGCGGTTTGAGGATGAGACCATTGCCGCCGGGGCGCGGGAAATTTTCGAACGCGCCTTGAAACATTCCCACCAGATTGACCCCGACACGTGGTTCAAATCCCAATCCTGGTGGCAGCGCTGGCAATACCGCTGGGCGCATTTCCTGGTGGCGCGGATCGATCCGCTCGTCGCCCTGCGCCAGTTCCGCGCCGTGAATAAATGACGGGCACTCGTATTTTTTCTCGACTTGCCGAAAGCCTTCAGTCATTTAGTCGGGTGTAACCAATCAACTCTATGAAAAAACACCTCTCCCTCCTGACCGCAGCATTGCTCTGCTTCGGACTGACCGCGACCGATGCGCAAATGGGCCAGATGCCGCGCGGCTCGCAATTCGACAGCGCAATGGCAAAATTATTCGGCGACAACACCGCCTTCACCGCCGTGATGAATTCCCAGATCAAGCAAAAATCCGGCGACGTCGTCACCATGCCGGGCAAGATTTCCTTCGATGCCGGGCAGACCCGATTCGAAATCAACATGTCCGAGGTCAAGGGATCCAAAATGCCGCCGGAAGCCGCCGCGCAGATGAAGTCCATGGGGCTCGACCAGATGGTGACCATCACCCAGCCCAAGGAAAAAGCCCTCTACATCATTTATCCCGGATTGCAAAGTTACGCGCAAATGGCAATTCAAGACAAGACGCCGGCGACAAATGGCACCTTCAAGGTGGAAACAACTCAGCTCGGCAGGGAGACCGTGGACGGGCACCCGTGCGTGGAAAATAAAGTGGTCGTGATCGATGACAAAAACGCGACGCATGCATACACCGTCTGGAACGCCACCGATTTGAAGAATTTCCCCGTGAAGATTGTTCACGTCGAGCAGGGCAATGAAATCACCATGACGTTCAAAAACCTCTCCCTCGTCAAACCGGCCGCCACCGCCTTTGATCTACCCGCCGGCTACACTAAATACGACAACATCCAAACCATGATGCAAACGGAAATGATGAAGAAGATGGGCGGCGGCATGGGCCTGCCACCCGGTCGTTGAACCCGTGCCAATCTCAGCAAACATAAAACCCCGCGTCGCCAGATGCGGGGTTTTTGCTACCCACAAGGGATCGCAACCCGGCGCTCAAGCCAGCGTGGGGTGATGCGGTTTGGCGTGTCCGGCATTCGCCGATGAAACCGCCGCCACGGCAAGGTGGTTTGGCGTGCAGCCATGACCGGACCACTCAATCGTCCGTGTCGTCTTCACTGGCGCGGTCATTGCGCTGGATGTAGCGCGGATCGTTCTCCAGATTCTGCGAAAGATAGACGTGGCGGATCTCCTGGCCGAAACCGTTGCGCCGGAAAAACGCGACCGCGCTGTGGTTCTTTGCCGCCGTGTCCACCAGCATGATCCGCGCATCGTGCTCGATGAACAAGCCCTTCAATTGTTTCAGCAACCGCGTCGCCACGCCGCTGCGCTTGAACCGCCGGTCCACGCCGAGCCAGAGCAGCCAGCCGTAACGCCACGCGCTGCGCGGCTTTTCCATCACGCGGCCGAGTGCGAAGCCCACCACCCTGCCGTCCGCCTCCGCGACGAGACACGTCTCCGAGTCGTTGCTAAACAGCAGCGCCAGCTCGTGATCATCCCAGGAGCGATAGAGCGAGGGCCATTCCTCGGCCGTGAACAGTTTTTGGCCCAGCTCAAAAACTTCGGAAACGTCCTTCAATTCCATCTCCCGGATTTCCACCGGCGGCAATGGCTTCGAACGTTTGCGCCTGACTTTCGCTAAAACTTCCATAGACAATTCAGTATAAATTAGAACGGTGGCTGGTCAATCAGCGAGGCCGCGTGATGGAGGATAAGCGTTCCGCCAGCAGGTGGGCCAAGGTGTTCATCTCCCCGGCTTCGCGCGATGCCAGCGAACGGGCGCTGTTCAATTCCCACAAGCCGAGCCAGTGCTGGAAATGCTCCGGTTGCAGCCCGAGCGAAAGGTGCGCGCCCGCAAAGCCGCCGCGATACTTGGACGGTCCGCCCGCTTGCAAGGCCCAGAAGTGCGCGATCTTTTCCAAATGCGCCGACCAGTCCGAAATGTGCGAATTAAAAATCGGCCCGAGCACCGCGTGCTGCCGGACATCCGCATAAAACGGTTTGATCAGCTTGAGAATCCCCTCGTGCTGACCGAGCCGTTCGTAAAGCGAGCGCTCGTCGCTCATCCCAGCAAGCTCTTCGCCTTCGCGAGCGCCTCGTCCAATTTGCCCGCGTCCTTGCCGCCGCCGCGCGCGTTGTCCGGCTTGCCGCCGCCTTTGCCGCCGACAATCGACGCGATGGCCTGGATGATTTTTCCGGCCTGAATCTTGGCGGTGAAATCCGGCGAAACGGCGGCGATGAGCGACACGGCTCCATTCGTGGCACCGCCCAGAACAATGACGCCCTGGAAACGGCCTTTGAGCGAATCCGCCGTCGCCTGGAGAAAATCCCCGTCCACGCCGCCGACGTTGTGGATGATGGCGGGTGTGCCGTTGATCGTCTGAACGCGCTCCAGCAATTCGCTGGCGGCATTCGAGGCCTCGCGTTGCTGCGCGGCCTTGATCTGCTTTTCCAATTCTTTCTGATGCGCGAGCAAGGCTTCGATCTTCTTGTCCAGCTCGTGGATCGGGCTGCTGACTTTGCCCGCGACGGTCTTGATCAATTCGCGATCCAGCTTCATCACGTCGTAGGCGGTGAGGCCGGCAACGGCTTCAATGCGCCGGACGCCGGCAGCGATGGCGCTTTCACCGATGATGCGGAACAAACCGATCTCGCCGGTCGCGCGCGTGTGCGTGCCACCGCAGAGTTCCATCGAGTAGCCATCCAGCTTTCCGGCCCCGCCGCCGATCTGGACGACGCGGACGATGTCGCCGTATTTGTCGCCGAAGAATTGCATAACATCCTTGCGGTTCTTCACGTCGGCGTGCGGCACTTCCGTCCACGAGACGCTCGCGTTTTCGAGAATGCATTCGTTGACGAGTTTCTCGATGTCGGCGACCTGTCCGGGCGTGAGCGGCGCACTGTTGAAGTCGAAGGTCAACTTGTCCGGCCCGACGAACGAACCTTTCTGCGAAGCCTCCTTGCTGGCGACTTCGTGCAATGCCCAATGGAGTAAATGCGTGACGGTGTGATGGCGCTGAATCGCATCACGGCGGGATTTCTCGACCGCGAGCGTGACGCCGGCACCGATCGCCGGAGCGTCGCCGCCTTCAACGAAGTGCAGGAACGTGTTGCCGGACTTCTGGGTATTGACGACGCGCCAGAGCTGGCCGCTGCCGGTCAACTCGCCGGTGTCGCCGACCTGTCCGCCCATCTCGGCGTAGCAGGAACTGGAATCGAGGATGACGGCGGTCTTGTCCTTCAGCGAGACGACTTCGAGCACCTTGGCTTGGACCGCCAGGTCCTCGTAGCCGACGAACTTGGTGGGCGTGGTGGTCTCGATTTGTGAGAGCGAAATGACTTCCTTCTTCTGCGCGGCACGGGCACGGGCGCGCTGCTCTTCCATCAACTTCTCAAAACCGGCAGTGTCCACGGTCAAGCCGCGTTCGCGCGCCATCAATTCGGTGAGATCAAGCGGAAAACCGTAAGTGTCGTAAAGTTTGAAAGCAAAAGCTCCAGTGATCATTGGCGCCTGCCCCTTCCATGCAACAGCGGCGCCTATGAAGTGTTTAGGATTAGATTCGTCTTGAATGATTTGATTTAGTGGAACATCGCTCTTGCTGCCTCGCGAAACTCCAACCGCGACTTCATTGAACAATTCAATTCCCCGATCCAACGTCTTGTTAAACGCCTCTTCCTCACGCTGGATGGTTTCCTGCACCTGTTTCTTGCGGGAGCGAATCTCCGGGAAAACGTCGCCCATCGTGTCGGCGAGCACGTCCACCAGTTTGTAGAAAAAGGGCTCCTTGAAGCCCAAAGTGCGGCCGTAGCGCACGGCGCGGCGCAGGATGCGGCGCAGGACGTAGTTGCGGTCGTTGTTGCCGGGCTGGATGCCGTCAGCAATGGCAAAACTGAGGGTCCGGATATGGTCGGCGATGACCCGGAAGGCGATATCCTGGGCTATTTGGGCGTTTTCCGGCGTTTTATGGGTGTCCCCAAGTATTCCGTGGCCGCCCCCAGATGTCCCGTGGACGCCCCCAGATGTCCCGTGGACGCCCACAGGTGTTCCGTGGACGCCCACCGATGTTCCGTGGCCACCCACCGATGTTCCGTGGCCACCCACCGATGTTCCGTGGCCACCCACCGATGCTCCGTGGACACCCACAGGTGTTCCGTGGATGCCATTTGGAAGGGTGCTGCCGTAGCGTTTACCGCTCATTTCCTCCAGTTTGTCGAAAATGGGGCGGAAAATGTCGGTCTCGTAGTTGGAAATCTTGGCGTTGGCGAAGTCGGTCAGGTTTTTGGTGCCCTGAATGATGCTGGTGACGCGCTCGAACCCCATGCCGGTGTCCACATGCTTGGCCGGGAGCGGGGAGAACGTGCCGTCGGGATTGGCGTTGAACTGGATGAAAACGAGATTCCAGATCTCAATGCACTCGGCGCTGCCTTTGTTGACGAGCGCGCCGCGGGTGTCGCCGGCGGGCGTGAGGTCCACGTGCAATTCCGAGCAGGGGCCGCACGGACCGGTTTCGCCCATCATCCAGAAATTGTCTTTCTTGTTGCCGTTGACGATGTGGACGGCGGGGTCGAGACCCACGGAGCGGAATTTCTCGGCCCAGTAGTTCCAGGCTTCCTGATCGAATTCGCTGGGATCGTTCTTGGCTTTGTCCGGCGAGTAAACGGTGGCGTAGAGACGCTGCGGGGGAAACTTCCAAATGTTGATAACCAGTTCCCATGCCCAGTCAATCGCCTCCGGCTTGAAATAATCGCCGAAGGACCAGTTGCCGAGCATCTCGAAAAACGTGTGGTGATAGGTGTCGAGGCCGACGTCGTCGAGGTCGTTGTGCTTGCCGCCGGCGCGGATGCACTTCTGGGTGTCCGCCGCGCGGCCCGGCGTGTAGGGGCATTTCGTCTGGCCGAGGAAGATCGGCACAAACTGGTTCATGCCCGCGTTCGTGAACAGAAGGTTCGGCGAGTCCGGCATCAGCGAGGACGACGGGACGATGGTGTGTTGCTTCGATTTGAAAAAATCGAGGAACGACTGGCGGATTTGGGTGCTGGTCATCATGGCAAAATCGAGCGCGAAGGTTATTCCATCCGGCGGGGCGAGGCGAGTTGGAATTTTTGGCCAACGGCTGCGTCAAAAATGTTTCAAAGCAATCATGGACAAATACGGGGAATGGGTGGACTATAATGCCTCTTTTATAATCATGCGCACCGGCAAAGAACTGATTCTCGCGACCCGGCCTTACGCGGCGGATAACACCGTCAAGAGCTGGTGGGTCGTTCTCTCCACTGCCTTCATGCTAGCGGCGGCCGTGATGGGCACGCTGTGGAATTTCCATCCGGTCGGCAAGGTCATTTGCAGCGGACTCGAAGGCCTGCTGCTGCTCCGGCTGTTCGTCATTTATCATGACCAGCAGCACCACGCGATCCTGTCCAAATCCCGGCTGGCCGAGGGATTCATGAAAGTCTTCGGCATTCTCGCCTTGAGCCCGAGCAGCATCTGGCGCGCCTCGCACAACTACCATCACAAGCACAACTCCAAGCTCCGCAGCGCGCACATCGGCTCCTATCCCATCATGACCAGCGCGCAGTATCTGAAGTCGTCCAAAATCGAGCGGGCGAAATACCTGTTCATGAGGCATCCGCTGACGATCCTGTTCGGCTACGTGACGGTGTTCCTTTATGGGATGTGCATTTATCCGTTCTTCAACCAACCGCGTGAGCACTATGACTGCCTGATCGCCTCGGTGGTGCATGTGTCGCTGGCGGTGCTGTTGACCTGGTTCTTCGGCTGGCCCGCGCTGCTGCTGACCTTGATCATTCCGCACCTGGTCGGCTGTGCCATCGGGTCTTATCTGTTCTATGCGCAACACAACTTTCCCGGCGTGTCCTTTTACGACCGGGCCGGCTGGGCCTACGAAAAAGCGGCGTTGGAATCGTCCAGCTTTTTGAAGACCGGCCCTGTCATGGCCTGGTTCACGGCCAACATCGGCTATCACCACATCCACCACCTGAACGCGCGCGTGCCCTTCTACCGGCTGCCGGAAGTTCTCAACGCGATTCCCGAGCTGGCCAGGCCCAAGACCACTTCCCTGAAGCTCTCGGACATCCTCCGCTGTCTGCGGCTGAAAGTCTGGGATGTGGAGGCGCAACAGATGGTCAGTCTCCCGAAAATTTGACGGACTCCAACAATCCGGCTTTCCGGCCGGGGAAACCCCAACACCCAACACCCGGCAGCGCGGCCAAAGGTTTACCCCTGCCGTTGCGGCCATTCCCACCCCATGACATTCACTGCCTCACAAATTGCGGAAAAACTCCAGGGCGAAGTCCTCGGCGACGGCGCGGCCGTCTTGACCGGCTTCGCTCCCGCCGACTGCGCCCAACCCGGCGACCTCACGTTCGCCGAAAAGGAAAGCTACTTCGCCGCCGCCGAGCAAAGTCTGGCCACGGCGATCCTCGTCTCGGGCGAATTCACTTCCCCGACGAAGGTGCTCATCCGCGTGCCGAACGCCCGCGCGGCCGTGGCGAAACTCCTGCCGCTCTTTTTTCCGCCGGACACCTATCCGCCGGGAATCCATCCCAGCGCAACCGTCGCCGCCTCGGCGCAGATTGATCCCGCCGCGCACATCGGGCCGAACTGCGTGATCGGCGCGCGCGTGAAAATCGGCGCGCGCACCACGCTCCTGGGCGGCAACCATGTCGGCCGCGACTGCCAGTTGGGCGACGATGTCTGCCTGTTTCCGAACGTGGTGATTTATCCCAAATGCCAGATCGGGCATCGCGTTGCCATCCACGCCGGCACGGTCATCGGCTCGGACGGCTACGGCTATGTGTTCCACGAGGGCCGCCATTGCAAGATGCTTCAGGTCGGCAACATCATCATTCACGACGACGTGGAAATCGGCGCGAACACCGCCATTGATCGCGGCGCCCTCGGGGCCACCGTCATCGGCCAGGGCACGAAGATTGACAACCTGGTGCACATCGCGCACAACGTGGTCATCGGAAGGAACTGCCTGGTGATGGGCCAGGTCGGATTCGCCGGCAGCACGCGGCTGGGCGATTATTGCGTGATCGCTTCACAGTCGGGAATCGCCGGTCATTTAAAAATCGGCAATCAGGCGATGGTCGGCGCGAAGTCCGGCGTCATGCGCGACATTCCCGACAAAGGGATGGTGCTTGGCATCCCGGCCATGCCCGACAAACAAACCAAGCGCCAGATGATCGCCCTGCAACAGCTGCCGGAATTGATCCGCCGCACGCGCGAACTGGAGAAGCAGGTGGCGGAACTCAAGGCCGGCGTTGCGGTTTGACATTTTTCAGCGCAAACCGGATGGTTGCGCCGATAGTGACCGATCTTAGGCAAGCCGCAAGCGTGAGAGCGCCGTAACCACTCAATTTTTCCGGCGCGTTTCTCTGTCACCCGCGGCGGCAATTCAAGTTGCCGGGGTGGTTTCGATGGACGCCGCCGGTTCGGCGGCATCGGGCGCATCCATTTTCACCAGCGGCGTGCCGGAGGTGGCGGTCGTGGTCTGCGTGTCGTTCGCCTTGTGGAATTTCACGCTGACGATCTTGCTCACGCCATGTTCCTCCATCGTCACTCCGTAAAGCACGTCGGCCATGCCAATGGTGCGCTTGTTGTGCGTGATGATGATGAACTGCGATTGCGTAATGAAGCGCTGCAGCACGCGCACGAAACGGTTGATGTTGGACTCATCGAGCGGCGCGTCCAATTCGTCCAGCACGCAGAACGGACTGGGCTTGACCTGATAGATGGAGAACAACAGCGACACGGCGACCATCGTCTGCTCGCCGCCGGATAGCAGCGAGATGCCCTGCAACTGCTTGCCGGGCGGGCGGGCGACGATGTCGATGCCGCTTTCGAGACAGTCGTTGGCATCCGCGAGAATCAAGTCCGCCTTGCCGCCGCCGAAGACGTCGGTGAACATCGCGCGGAAATTGTCGCGGATGCGCTCGAAAGTGGTCAGGAACATCTCGCGCGTTTGCGTGTTGATACGGTTGATGACTTCGAGCAGTTGCGTCTTGGCATTGACCAGGTCGTCATGCTGCTGCGTCAGGAACGTGTGGCGCTGCTCGGTCTCCTCGTATTCCTCGATGGCCACGAGGTTCACCGGGCCGATTTCGTCGAGCCGTTTCTGCAACGCCTCCACCTGCTGGCCCACGGCGTTCCAATCCGTCGCCGCGCCCGCCTCGGCCATCTGTTCGGGCGTGAGCGTCTCGACCTTGGCCGGACCTTCGTCGGCGTAGGTGATGGTGATGCACTCGCTGCGGATGTCTTCGAGATTGAGATGATACTTCTGCTGCATCTTCTCGCGCAGGTTCTGCACCGACATGTTTTTCTGCGCCAGCTCGACGTCCACGTTGCCGCGCTGGCTTTGCAACTCCATCAAGCGGCTCCGATGCGAACGTAAATTCTCCTCGCGCAGGCCGATCTCGGCTTCCTGCGCGTTCTTCTGGGCGATCAATTCCGCCGCCAACTCATTGACCTGGGCGCGGTCGTGCTGCAACCGTTCGATCTGGGAACGTGATTCCTGCATCTCGGATTCCGCCTGCTCCTTGCGTGAAACGAACGAGGAACATTCGCCGCGCCGCTGCTCGACGACCTGCGTCAGTTCACGGATGCGCTGCGTCAACGCCGACTGCTGCTGCCGGAACGACGCGCTCAATTGCTCGTCCGCCGCCAGCGCGACCTTGCTCTCCGTGAGCGCGGTGTTCGCCGCATCCCGCTGCTGGCGGAGATTCTCCAGTTCCGTCGTGACCGCAATCACCTGTTCCTGACTGGCGCGTTCGCGGGATTCCAGTTCATCCAAGCGCACCGTCAGCGCTTCGCGCTTCTGCATGCCTTCCTGCTCCTGCGCGGCGAGGTTCTGCACTTCAAAGACCACCGTCTCGATTTTCTGGTGCAGCAACCGGTTGGAATTATTCAGCGCATTGAACTCGCCTTCGCGCGTGGCGATGGCGACTTCCTGCTCGCGCAATTCCGTCTGCGCCTGCTGCAGGCTGGCCTGCAATTCCGTCTGCTCGCTCAAGAGCGCGCCACGTTTGCGGCTCGCTTCTTCGACCTGCTTCTGCAACTCGGCGAGTTCCGCCTGCAATTCGAGGATCTGGTTTTTACGGCCGAGAATGGACGAAGGCGCCTTGCCGTTGCCACTGCCATTCAGATAACCGCCCGTGTAAATGCCGTGACGGTTCAACAAATCACCACCGAGCGTCACGAAATCGCAACCGGCATGGCCGTTCTGGATTTGCGTGGTCGCCGTGGGCAGATCGGCGGCAATGAACGTGCGGCCCAAAAGGGATTTCAAGAGCGGTTCCACCGACGGCTCGGCGTGAATCACGCTCATCGCGTGAACAATCTGGCCGGCCAGCAAACTCGCCTGCGCGGCGTCAAACTTTTCACTCGGCGCCATTTCGCCGACGAACGCGAGCTGCTTTTCGTCCTGATATTGATGGATGGCCAGCGCGGCGACGCTCGCACGCCCGGATTTGTTCGTGTTCAGGTCCGCGAGAATTTCCTGCGCGGATTCCGGCTGCTCGGTCAGCACAAGCTGCAGGTTGTGCCCCAGCGCATTTTCCACGGCGGTGACAAATTGATCCGGCACCCGGATGCGGTCAGCCAGCGAACCGATGACCGAACGCGACTGCCGCAAGGCCGCCACCGCGCCCGCACCAAAACCTTCGCGCGAACCTTCGAGTTGCTCGAGCACCGTGAGGCGCGAATGCTTTTCCGCCTGCTGCTTGAGAAATTGATCCTGCTCCAGTGACGACGCCTGCAATTCCGACTGCAATTCCCGCAACCGGTTCTGGCGCTGCTCGACCGAGCCGCGCGTGGTGGCGACGTTCAGCTTTTCAACCTCGACGCTCGCGGTGAATTCCTGCAACCGCACTTCCAAGCCGGTGCGTTCGACTTCCAGTTGGATTTTCTCGGCGGAAAGTTTTTCAAGGCGGATGACATTGCCCTGCTTCTGCAGGTCCAGCGCGGTGATTTCGTTGCGGAGACGCGACAAATCCTGCGCGGCGGCGAATGCCTCGGACTGCGCGCGACGCAATTCTTCCTGCCGCTGGCGCAAGCCGTCCTCGACCGTGCGCAAGGCTTCGTGCTTGGACGACAAATCCTGGTTGTGCTGCTCGAGCGCGGCTTCGGCCACGGTCAGGCGTTCGGTCACGGTCGTCAATTCGCTCGTTGCGGCGTGGCAACGTTCTTCGGCCAGCGCAATCTCCGCCAGCGCCTTGGAATTCTGCGATTCGATTTCGCGCAGGCGTTCTTCGTTGAATTGGATGCGGCTCTCGTGCCGGTCAATCTCGCCCTTCAATTCCAAACCGCGCTGCTGCTGCGCCGCGACTTCATGTTCGAGATCCGAAAGCCGGTCGCGCAACTGCTTGATCTCATCTTCAAAACGCAGCACGTCGGCGGAACCGGTTTCAATCTCACCGCGCAAGGTTTCGGCGGTGGTTTGCTTTTCGGCAATCTCCGTCTGCAACACGTCGAACTGATGCCGCGCAAGCTGCGTATCGAGGTGCTGTAGCTCCAGCGAAATCTGCTTGTAGCGTTTCGCCTTACCGGCCTGGCGCTGGAGCGAACCGATCTGCCGCTTTACTTCGCGGATGAGATCAGCGATGCGCAACAGATTCTGCTCCGTGTATTCGAGTTTGCGAAGCGATTCCTTTTTCTGCGCCTTGAACTTCGTGATGCCCGCCGCTTCCTCGAAAATCATCCGGCGATCCTCGGGCTTGCTGGAAAGGATCTGCGTGATGTGGCCCTGCGCCAGAATGCTGTAGCTCGTGCGCCCGACGCCCGTGCCCATGAAAAATTGCTGGATGTCCTTGAGCCGGCACGGAACCTTGTTGATAAAATATTCGCTGCCGCCGTCGCGGAAAATCCGGCGCGTGATTGTGACTTCACTGTAGGACACCTCGACGCCCGCCGCAAGCAGGTGTTCCTCGTCCACGTCGCCGAGCGTGAGGGAAACTTCGCCCATGCCCATCGGTTTGCGGCCGTCCGTGCCGTTGAAGATCACGTCCGCCATTTCGCCGCCGCGCAACGCCTTGGCCGACTGTTCGCCGAGCACCCAGCGGATGGCATCGGACACATTGGACTTGCCGCAACCGTTCGGGCCGACAATCGCCGTCACGCCCGGCTGAAAGTTCAGCGCGGTCTTGTCCGCGAAGGATTTGAAGCCAAAAACGGTTAAATTCTTGAGATACATATGATCTGCGATTAGACAACCAAAGCTGTCAGTTTAAGTAAAGCCAAAACCACAACATAAAGGACACAACTGCGCTTGAGGCACAACTAATTGGTGAGGGACCGAGATTGGCGCTGTGCCAGCAACCACTGCTTTTACCACAAATACGCCTTCTTTTTACGCCCGAATCAGGGTTCCGTCAAATGGTTTCTTTTAGAGCTGAACCGCGCGCCGGAAAAATAGTTTTTGACAGTTCTAAAACTTTGCATCAATCTATCCGCATCCGTTGATTTGACGGACTCATAACGAGTGGTTGAGGGACTGGCCCGATGACACCACGGCAACCGATTGAACTGGTTTTCAACGTCAGGTGCCAATTCCAGCTCGAGCATCATTAGCTTGGGAAAAATGAGAAGAGCACAACCGTTTTGTCGCCCCTTCTCGTCATGAGTCGGGGCTTTTTTGTTGCCCTGAAATGTTCGTAGCGGCGCGTCGGGAGNCCGCCGCTGACTGAAAGAAATATTTTTTGCGGCGCTCTGCCGA